>Ga0256826_1000322_pt1 | contig 28327 bp, 28 predicted proteins | sample CV79metaG_FD_185975 | JGI IMG/M metagenome (GOLD analysis project Ga0256826, IMG submission 185975) | Hydrothermal vent microbial communities from East Pacific Rise, Pacific Ocean - CV79 | ecosystem: Environmental > Aquatic > Marine > Hydrothermal vents | place: Pacific Ocean: East Pacific Rise...
GATAATCCTGCTACCTTAGTGGGGCTTGGAGATATGGGAAATACCAATACTCTTTTGGGTCTTTTTGGGCTTATTATTGTCTCTGCTTTATACAGTCTACGGGTCAAGGGTGCGTTTATCGTGGCTATTCTTATAACCTCTATCGTTGGGTGGATTTTTACCCCTTTAGCCTTTCCAAAAGAGGTTTTTTCTATGCCCTCCTCTATTAGCCCTATATTTTTTGAATTGGACATATTATCAGCGTTAAAGCTTTCACTTCTTCCTGTTATCATTACCTTTCTGATTACAGATATGTTTGACTCTTTGGGTACACTAGCAGGGGTTGGATTTAGAGCAGGACTCTTCAAGGAAAACAGTAAAGATTTAGAAAAAACCCTACAAGCAGATGGATTTGCAACCGTCATCGGTTCTCTAATGGGAACAAGCACCACCACAGCTTTTATAGAGAGTGCTTCAGGTGTCGAAGAGGGTGGACGAACAGGACTCACAGCCGTAGCCACGGGACTCTTTTTTGTACTAACACTCTTTTTACTTCCCTTGTTCAAAGCCATCCCACCAAATGCAATCTACCCTGTACTGGTTATGGTCGGGGTTTTGATGTTTAGTGAACTCTCCAAGATAGATTTTAGTGATACGGCAACAGCGATTGCCTCATTTTTCATTGTTATCATGATGCCATTAACCTACTCTATTACCAATGGATTGGCTTTTGGGTTTATTGCCTATATTCTTATAAAACTCGTCAAAAGAGAGTTTAACGATATAACTCTTGGACTTTGGGTTTTAAGTGGAATTAGTCTGTTAGTGTTTGTTTTGTGAACGTCTATTTTTTGCTATAACTAAATTCAGAATTATAAATCGGGGTCGAAAGATGGGGTGGAGTTTTTAGAAATTTAGCAAACTTTGAGAAATGGTTTGATATAACATTTTAAATTGGAGAAAAAATGACAAAAAAAATATTTAAAACACTGACAATGATATTTATCATAACATTAGGAACAGTACTTGGAGCAGGACTTTTAGCAGGTATTGTGGTTGCACCGACTATTTTTCATTCAGAACTGTTATTAGGCTCTGAACTTTTGTCTAAATTTCAAGAGGGGCTTTTAATGACTGCTGTATTTGAAAAGCTTGCCTATGCTGTAAACTTTTTAGTTGTTATTGCAATACTCTATGAGGTCATTAAGTACAAAGCATTCGAGAGTGATAGATGGTCGCTTATGACAACGTTTTTGGTAGCAGGAACAGGACTGATGTTTACATCGTATTACATTCCTGATATTTTAGAGATGCAAGCAATGGGCGAGGCAAAAACATTGAGTTCTGCATTTGTTAATACTCATTTGGGTTCGGAAATTAACTTTAAAATTTTTGCTTTTTCAACATTAGCACTTCTGATTTTAAATCTTAAAAAGGCATTGAGATAGATGTTTATAGACGCGACAAAAGAGAAAATAGATTTTGATGAATCTAATCCATTAATAGAGATAAAACATCTGCAAAAAGTATTTGGAACAAAAGAGGTTCTAAAAGATGTCAATCTTATTTTTCCAAAAGGTTCAACCACTGTTATTTTGGGACTTTCTGGTGGAGGCAAATCAACCATTATCAAGCATATCGTAGGCTTGATGAAGCCTACAAATGGGGATATTTATGTTGATGGGACAAATGTTTCTAGCTGTTCAGAAGAGGAACTTCGTGCTGTTCGTAAAAACATTGGTTATTTGTTTCAAGATGGAGCGATGTTTGACAGTATGAATATTTTTGATAATGTGGCATTTCCTCTACGTGAACATCGTAAAGATTTATCAGAAAAAGAGGTCAAAGAGAAAGTTATGAAGATGCTCTCTTTGACAGGGCTAGATGCCGAACGCGTGGCAAAGTTAGCACCCAATGAGCTAAGTGGTGGTATGCGTAAAAGAGCAGGATTAGCTAGAGCAATTATCATGCAACCTAAAATCATACTTTACGATGAACCAACCTCGGGTCTAGACCCAATTACAAGTGATTTGATTACTCAACTGATTCTAAAACTACAAGCAGAATTGGGGGTTACCTCAGTTCTGATTACCCACGATATGAAAGAGAGTTTTAAATCAGCTGATTACTTAGCATTTTTGTTTGAGGGAGAGATTATTGAATGGGCTGATAATGAAAATTTTAAAAATACAAAGAATCCTTATGTACGGCAGTTGCTGAATGGTAGTGGGACAGGGCCTATTCAGTTTAGTGATTAGAGTTCTTGCAAAACTAGGAAGTAGTGCTTTAGCTCCACCTTTGAATAGAGTACAAATAATTAAAAAGAATAAAAAATGAAAAACAAACTAATCCACCCATTTCAACCCATCGTCTATAAAGAGAGTAAAATTCTAATCTTAGGTTCATTTCCTTCTATAGATTCCTTTGATAAGAGTTTTTATTATGCTCATCCACGTAATCAGTTTTGGAAGATTTTGTCGGCTCTGTTTAACTATCCTGTTAATAATCGTGACCAAAAAATGTGGTTGCTTAAAATTGCTCATATAGCTCTTTGGGATATAGTTCAGAGTTGTAGTCGTGATAGTTCTTTGGACAGTTCGCTTGAAGAGATAGAAGTTAATAATATAGCAGAATTTTTAGAAGAGCATCCAAATATTAAGAAAGTAGCGTTTACAGGGCGTTTAGCAGAACAATTATTTAAACACCATTTTGAGTATTTGGAGATAGAAACATGCTATTTGCCTTCGCCTTCAAGTGCTTATGCTAAGATGTCATTAGAAAATAAAATGATTATCTATAAAGAAAAGTTGGGAATTTAATGGCAGTTTGGGCAATCGGCGATATTCAAGGGTGTTTTGATGCCCTTCAAAAGATATTAAAAAAAATAGAGTTTGACCCTAAAGTAGATGAACTTTGGGTTGCAGGAGATTTGGTTAATCGAGGGAATAAATCGTTAGAGACATTGAATTATCTCTATTCTATTCGAGACTCTGTAAAAATAATATTAGGCAATCACGATATAGCACTTATTACTACGTATGCAGGTATTAAAAAACCAAACCGTACGATACAACCTATTTTAGATGCCCCTAATGCAAAAGAGTTAATTTATTGGCTTCGTCATCAGCCTTTTTTGCACATTAACTACAAGTTAGGGTATGTAATGGCTCATGCAGGAATCTCTCCTCAGTTTGATTTGGGTATGGCTATTAATTATGCAAAGCGTATAGAAAAGAAGCTTCAAGGGCGAAACTACAAGGCTTGGCTAAAACACATGTTTAAAAAAAGTTCCAATAAATTTAATGCAAAAGCTACCTCTTTAGATATAGAAAAATATATTTTAAGCTCCTTTATCTCTATGCGTTTTTGTAAAGATGATGGACAGTTAGATTTTAAACAAAAAGGTTCACCTACACATATGAAACGCCTAAACAAAGGTCTACGCCCTTGGTTTGCTTGTCCTACACGAAAAACCATTCCTTTAAAAATTGTTTTTGGTCATTGGTCAACATTGGTTAACGATACAAATTTAGACTATTATTTTGATGGCAAAGTATTGGGCTTAGATACAGGTTGTCTTTGGGGTGGAAAATTGACGTGTGCCAGATTAGATATAGAAAGTCCACAAGTTGTTCAATTAGATTGCAGTAAATCAGAATTATAATTCTATTTTTATAAAGATTAACTCGCCATTTTTAATCATTCCTACCTCTCCTTGACACGCTAATGAAGGAAGGGAAATGTAGTTTCTATATATAAGTGCTTGATGAAAGTGACCCTCTATAATTGTAGAGTTTTTAGGGTATTTTGAGATGATTTTATTAAATCTTTTTTGATACCCTTTAAAATCTCCACAAATTTTTTTACTCTTTAGTTTTCCCATTCGATGGTCAATTATCTGTTTTTCAAAAAGTTTTAGGAGTGTTAGCATGGTTTTATTTCGTAGTAGTTTAGAGTAAATATTATAAAAAAATCCAGCAGTGTATCTGTCGCCATGGCTTAAATAAATATTTTGATTGTTTAGTATAAAATGAATAGGTTGCTCTTCTCTTTTATATATGGTTATCTTTGGGAAAAGCTCTTGTAAGCAAAAATCATGGTTGCCTTCTATGTAAAAAATCTCTATTTTTTTGGAAAGTCTTTGAATCAGTTCAATTCCCTCTTTAGAAAAAGTTTTTATGTATTCATTATATCCAAAGAGTAAATCAAAAATATCGCCCATTAAAAAGAGTTGAGGAGTCTCTATACTCTTGTTTTTCAATGCTTTTAATATGTTTAAAAAGCTATCTCCATGATGGGGGTAGTGAGCATCTGCTATAAAAAGAGCATTCTCTTTTATTTCTTTTGGCAAGAGGTACAAACTCCATAAAGATTTATTTGGGAATGGTTAAGTTGAAAATTTTCTACAAAAAGAGCTTCTTCTGTTTTTTTTGTAATTTTAGTATCTTGAATAGTTCCACACTCTTGACAAATAAGGTGTATATGTTCATCTTTTTTTAGTTCATACTTTGATTTTTCGCCATTCATAGGAACTTCTACAATAACATTATTTGTTTGCATTAAAATAATATTTTTATAAATAGTTGCCAGTGAAAGAGTAGGATAAAACTCTTTTACATCTGCATAAATTTCATCTATATTGATATGCCCTGCATGGTCGATAGATTTTAAGATAGAGGTGCGTTGTATGGTGGCTTTTAAATCATTCTCTTTTAATAGTGTTATGTAGTCTCTCATGATTTTGCCTTTGAAGTTTTTTAGAGAGTCTAAAGTCGTCGTTTCCTTATGCAATTTGCATTTTTGGAATCAGCGACTTTAGTCCCGAATATGACGAGGCTAAAGCCATCGTTTCCTAGTTTTTGTGACTATAGTTCGTCAGCGTGTTTATCAAGATAGTTTGCAACACCTTCTGTTGTAGCAGTCATACCTTCGTCGCCTTTTATCCAACCAGCAGGACAAACTTCGCCATTCTCATTTGTAAATAACATAGTATCAACCATTCTAAGCATCTCATCAATGTTTCTTCCTAATGGAAGGTCATTTACTACAGCATGTCTTACTGTACCATCAGCATCAATAAGAAATGAACCTCTAAGAGCTACTGCATCATCAAGAAGAACATCATAGTCTCTAGCAATCTGTTTTGTAAGGTCTGCCACTAAAGGCATATCAACTCGACCAATACCACCTTCGTTTATTGGTGTTTCTCTCCATGCAAAGTGTGAAAATTGACTGTCCACAGATACACCAATAATATTTACACCTCTTTCTCTAAAATCTTTTGCTCTATGAGAAAATGCAATAATTTCTGAAGGACATACAAATGTAAAATCCAATGGATAGAAGAAAAGAACTGCACCTTTTTCTCCTAGGTTATCCATTAAGTTAAAATCTTCAACGATTTGTCCATCTGCTAGAACTGCTGTTGCTGTAAAATCTGGTGCTTTATTTGTTACGATCATTTTATAATACCTTTTTAAATAATAATTTTTATTAACAAGGAAATAATATCGTATTAAAATTAAAATCAGATAAAACTACTCCTCTTTAGCTTTTTTTTCTTTGATTACAATTTTGATAGGCTCTTTTGTATTTTTTCCAATATAAGGAAAGGATGCTTCTAGTAAAATAGGAACAATCTTTTTAAGATTTTTAGACTCTCCTATGCTAGATACATCTATACGCCACAACTCTTTGCCTGTTTGATTTTTAGCCAACAAGGTAACATAACGATTATAGTAGTTGTATTTTTTACGGTAAGTTTGGTAGTAACCCCAATTGCTCCAAAATGGACTATAGTGACGACCATAAAAACCATAAGGACTTCCAATTGAGACACCTACGCTAACCTCTGGTTCGTTATAGATTTCGACCTCTTCGAGTACCTTCTCTATACCATAGTCAAAATAGATAATCTGTTCAACATCTGAAGATAAGGGTTGAACATAGCCTTTTAAGAGAAGAAGCTCTACAAGATAGTTACTCTGCTCTTGAAAAAGCAGGCTGTTTTTATCGGTATCTTTACCTAAAGCTTCAATCCTAAATGAGCTAGGGGCAACTTTTAAGTTAGGAGCTGTAATAGCATCAATAGTAACTCTATATTTACTGCTCATTCTAGAACAGCCTGTCGAAAAGATAAATGTCATTAATATTAGTAGAGATAAAAGAATTTTATGCATAATATTATGTCTCCTTTTTAATATTTCACTATAAGTTTTCTTTGTGGAGAAATTGTAGATTATCAACTGTTCTATCTCTACTCAAATGGTAACAATCCAAATTTTTTAATAAACTCTTCATCTATATCTATTAAATTACGCTCTTGTAAAGAGTCAAGTACCTTTTTTGTACAAAATGTATCGCCTGGCCATTCTCGGTTAAAGCCATCTACTTCTGATTTATTTGTTCCATCTACAGCGATAAATGGTTCTAAAATAATATCTCTTCCTGCATCAATATTGTTAACCACACGCCATAGTAACATGTACGGTTCATTAATATCATTGTTTATTTTATCTACGATAATCAACACTTTAATATGCTCTTTTAAGCCTTTTAGTTTTGCAATAATATTTTGCATGGATTGTACCTTATTAACAGTAATAAGACAAATAGGGTTTTTGGTATGGATAAAATATTGTTGTAATTCTAAAATATTTCCATCAAGCTCTTGCATTTTTTCTAAAAGAGCTTTATCTTGAAGAGGGGTCTCTATGCCAAACTCTACCTCTTTATCGGTTGCATCAATACCAAGTTTTCCACCAATAAGTGATTCATTGGCTGTATGGTCAAGTGCATCAATAATTCCTTGGGTAATTAAAATCTTTTTCGGGTCTAAACGGTTTAAAATATACTCTGTAATAGCAATATCATCTTCTAACTCTGGAGCATCTGCATTAACAAAAATAGCATGTTTTACAAAACTCATCTGTCCCACTCCCCAAAAGGCGTGCATAAACTGCTGTGCATGACCTTTGTATAGGGTTTTCATCTTACCCAGTATTAAGTTATGGAAGACACCATTTTCAGGCATATAGTAGTCAATCAGGTCAGGAGCCATTGGTTTTAGCATAGGTAAAAAAATACGTTCTGTTGCCCACCCCATATATTTATCTTCTAGTGGGGGTTTTCCTACCACTGTTGCTTGAAAAATAGGTTTTTTCTTCATGGTAATGGTCTCTATCTCCATTATAGGATAAGGCTCTTCTAAGGTATAGTAACCTGTATGGTCTCCAAAGGGTCCTTCTATCTCCATTTTACTTGGGTCTACAAAACCTTCTATTACTATATCTACATCTTTAGGAATATAAATATCGTTGGTAATAGATTTAACCAGTTGAGCATTTTTACCACGAACAAAACCATAAAGAAGCATCTCAAACATTCCATGAGGCATCGGAGCTTGACCACACCAAATATAAAGAGGGTCTCCACCAATAGCCACCGTTACAGGCATTTTTTTACCAGCTCTTTGGTATTGGTCAAAGAAATGAGAAGCATCTTTATGAATTTGCCAGTGCATTCCTAAGTGATTTTTATCGTACTGTTGCAGTCGGTACATCCCTACATTTTGCATCTGTCCATCAAGGCTTTGGGTATAGACTTGCCCCATGGTTATAAATGCTCCACCATCTTCTTCCCATGTTTTCAAAATAGGAAGTTTATCTAGGTCAATATCTTCTTTTCGTACAATAACTTCTTGACATGCACCTGTAGCTTTTAGACGCTTAGGAAAAACATTTTTAAGAGCAAAGAGTTCGGGAATCATTTTGAGTTTTGCTATAAAACCTTTAGGAGGTTTGAGTTTTAAGAGTTTATCAATGCCCTCTGCAACCTTATTAGGATGTTTTCCAAATATTTTTTCTGTGAGCTTCTTATTAGCAAAGATATTCATAAGTACAGGTATGTCGTATTGAATATTTTTGGCTCTGTTGATTGGATTGGTAAATAGGATAGGACGAGAGTTGTCTGTTTTGACTTCTATATAAGCAATATGAGGTATCTCTAACTCAACATCTAATGGTTCATCTATAATCTTTAGATTGCCATTTTTTTTTAACCATTCTACTACATCATTCATTTTCTACTCCCAGTTGTTACTTTGGGAGTATTATAGCTTAAAAATTGTTATGAAACTATTTCTTTATATCTGCAACAACAACGCCTCTAAACTCTCCTAGGGCAAATCCTGTAGCTGTATCTTTTGGATAGGTTCTATCAATCATTTTTACAAGCTCTGGGCTGATGTCATTTCTTGCACCATGACAAAGTAGACAAGATTGTTTGTTTGCTAAAGGTTTATAAACACGGTATTGGTCTCCTAAGTCAACAACAAGAGGTTCAAACTTTTTTGTGCTTACAAAAGTATCCATTACCATACGGTCAGCTTTGTCAGGCTTATTTTTAGGATTCCTATATTTAAGAGCTGTTCTTCTTAATTTTATACCTGTAACCTGTTTATTGTAGTCATCAATCATCTCTATTGCCATAGAAGAACATGCACCCATAGCTGTTACATGGGTTGAGTCACTTTCAATTAGACCCTTGAGTGTTGGTCGCATAGAACCCATAAACGCATCGATATGCATCATTCCTTCTTCAAGAATTTTTTTATTCTCGATAAAACTAACAGAAACTTGAGTCTCTTTTGGTTTTGGAAGAGTGATTGGAGCTTTTTCTATACTTTTACTTACCTCTACTTTTGTTGCCGTTACTTCTTGTGTTATCTCGGTCTGTTTCGGCTCTGTATTGGCACAAGCTATAAAAAGAATAGGCGTAAGAGCCAAAGCATAAATTTTTTTGTTCATAATTTCTCCTAGTAATAGTAATTATAGAAATTATATCTATTTAGATAAAACCATTAGCTTAATTCTATTTCTTACTTTCACACCAATTTTAATACGACTACGTTTCATTTTCTTATTTGCATGATAAACAATCTGTCCATTGTTGACGTTTACTTTATGCCAACCACCAGAATTGGATAGAAAAACTTCTGCTTTTTTAATGCTCTTATCATCTAATGTTATCTTTATGGTTCTAACAATTTTGTCTTTTGGATAAGTTAATGGTTTTTGAAAGTGTACACCACAAAGTTCTTTGAATGCAAGGTAGAGTTTAAAATCTTTTGCATTACTACCAACAACAGCCGAACGGTCTATATCGTAGGTATCTGAACATGTTCCACCATGTATCGCCCCAATATTTTGGTTAAACACAGCTTTAAAACTGTAAGGCTCTAAAACCTTTTCGACACGAGAGTCATACTCTCCATAAGGATAAACAAAAAGATTAGGTTCATAATTGAGGTGCTTTTTCATAAGAGCTAAACCCTTATCCATATCTTTTTGAATCTCTTTGTTACTCATCTGACCAAAGTGTCCGTGTCCATAAGAGTGAAATTCAATCGAACCGTATTTAGCAATGGTTTTAAGCTGTTTCCATGAAACATAATCTTTATATTTTTTTTCTGTATATTTCACAGCAATAAAAATAGTAAAAGGGTAGTTAAACTCTTTAAAAACAGAAAGACCATGAGTGTAAAAGCTTTTAAAGCCATCATCTATACTAAACGCAACCCATTTGTCTGGAACTTTTTCATGAGCATTGATTTTAGTAATAATATCAATAATAGGAACTACTTTATAATTCTTTCTTTTTAAATAATTAAACTCTTTTCTAAGCTCTTTTGTTGAAATATTTGTAGTTGGGTATCGGTTATCATCAAAACGATGATAGACAAAGATATGTCCATCAGCCATAATGTAAGAGGGAAATAAAACAAGAAATAAAAGAAAAAATTTTATCATTTTATCTTTTAGTCCATCTGTTTTCTAAGAAATGTTGGGGTATCAAGATAATCTTCATTGTCGTAACCACCAACTACTTTTGCATTGCCACTGTTTGCAAAAGTTCTCTGTACAGGTCTTCTTAATGTAGGTACTACTGGCTCTCGACTCTCACGAACTTTTGCCTCTGGAATGGCTTTTACTTCCATATCTGAAGGGTCTTCAAATCCTGTTGCAATAATGGTCAATTTAACTTCATCCAATGGAATATCTTCGGATGTTGTTGTACCAAAAATAATACTTGCATCTTCATCTGCATTCTCTTCTACAATGTCCATTGCTTCTGCAATTTCAGTTAATGGATAGTCTGGGTGGATATGGAAATGAACTAAAATACCCATAGCACCATCAATAGATAAATTATCAAGAAGTGGAGATTCAATAGCTGTTTTAGCTGCATCATATGCTGCAGAGTTACCTTGGGATTCGCCAACACCCATAAGTGCTAAACCTCTGTGACTCATAACAGTTTTAACATCGGCAAAGTCAAGGTTAATATCGTTTGCTCCGTGTGATAAAATTACATTAGAGATACCACCCACGGCTTGAGACAGAACAGAGTCTACAAGTCTAAAACTCTCTCTCATTCCTAAGTTTTTTTCTACAATAGAGAGAAGTCTTTCATTTGGAACGACAATAATAGAATCACTCTCTTCTTTTAAAAGTTCAAGACCCTCTTTTGCTAAACGTTTTCTTTTTCTACCTTCAAAAGCAAAAGGGCTGGTTACAATAGCAACGGTCAATGCACCAATTTCTTTGGCTGCTTGTGCAATAACAGGTGCTGCACCTGTACCTGTTCCACCACCAAGACCAGCAGAAATAAATACTAAGTCTGCACCGTCAAGCATGGTTTTTATGGTATCAAAACTCTCTTCGGCTGCTTCACGACCCACAGCAGGTTTCATACCAGCACCAAGTCCTTTAGTTACTTCCATACCAAGTTGTATTTTATAAGGTGCAATCGATGCATCTAAAGCTTGTGCATCTGTGTTTGCAACAATAAGATCAATACCTGAAATACCTTCTCTTATCATGTGGTTAATCATGTTTCCACCACCACCACCAACACCGATTGCTTTTATTTTTGCTCCGTTTACTCCAGCAGATGATTCTGTTATATTAAATTCTTCCATAGACATATTCTACTCCTCCTTCTTCTTTCTTAAAATATTTTTGATGCCCATTGCATAAAGTTTTGCAAAGGGTTATTGGGGTCTTTCTTAGTTTCTTGACTTAAATCTTTAAATAAATCATTGTTATTACTCTCTTTTTCATCCGAAAAGGATGGTGTTGATACTGATATTTTTGGCTTAAGCATATTACTCATTGTAATGTCTTGTAACGATTCTGTTGCTTGATAATCTTTAGAATGGAGCATGTTCTTGTTGCCTTCCAGCTCATATTCTGTATGTTTTCCTGTCTCATGATATATTAACCCTATGGCTGTTGAAAATTCTGAAGAGTTTAAATTATCTGCAACGGTTGTAGCATTTTCTGGATGACCAATCCTAACAGGTATGTTGGGCATAAGTGCCTGTGCTAATTCTCTAGTACCTTCTATCTTGGTCATTCCACCCGTCAATACAATACCTGCACCCAGTTGCTCAACTAATCCACTTCTCTCTAAGGAATTGGCTAAAATACTTAGAGCTTCTTCCATACGAGAATAAATAATATTATGAACAATATCTAAAGAAACAGTATTTAAGTTTCGTTCATCGCCAATAATAGGAAGGTCAACCTCTCCGTTATTGTTGTTTAGTAGACTACCACGTGTAATTTTGAGTTGTTCAGCAGAATCAAATGGCGTGTGTAACGCGATAGATAAATCATTAGTAATGTGGTTAGAACCTACCGATAAAAAGTCATTGTATTGAATAGAGTTCCCTACATGAACGATAAGATTTGATGTTTGACCACCTAAATCCATAACTGCGATACCTCGTGTTTTATCATTTTCAGAGATAACAGCCAAAGCCGAAGCGTACCCACTAAGGACAACTTTATCGATTTCGATTCCTGAAGCATTCACTGCTTTTTTGAGGTTGCCAATGTTGGAACGAGCTGTCATTATAATATGAGTATCTACTTCCATTCTACTGGCATTCATTCCATTTGGGTCTTCTATAAAATCTTGTTCATCAATCTTAAATTTATAAGGTAAAACATGCAGTACTTCAAATTCATTTGGGATGTTTGCATTATAGAGAGCCGTTTGCATTACACGATTGATTTCTGTTAATGAAATTTCTTGATTGGGAATGTTGACCACTCCCGTAGAATTAATACTTTTTGTATACGCACCCGAAATTGAAATAGTCGCCCTAGTTAAATTGATTCCTGCAACACGTTTTGCATCATCAACAGCTGTTTTAATAGCTTTTGATGCCAATTCTATATTTGTAATAGTACCCTTCTTTATTCCTTGGGATTTGGTGACACCGTGTCCACTAATTTCAATAATGCCATCTTTTATTTTACCAATAATAGCACATATTTTAGTAGAGCCAATATCTATGGCGAGGATAGGGTTATTCAATTTGCAATCCTTGATACTGTTTTTTATATCTAAAAAATTATTTGTAAAATTCAGTAGGATACATTTTGTCTAATTTTTTAATTAAGCTTGTTTGGAAACTCTGTTCCTTTACTTGATCAGTATTTTTGTAGAGTTCATTAGTACTGTTATTTTCAAGCACAATTAATTTCTGTTCAACAATTTTGTAAACTATTACTTTACTTCCTATAGGTATAATACCTTTTTCTTGCTCAGAAGTAAAGAGTTTTGAGATAAAACTAACAGTTTCCTGTTGATTTAGACCTATATTTTGTGTTTCTGCGTTGTCTAGTGTGAGAAAATTTGACACGTTTGTTTCATCGTTGTCAATAGTCGATAATTTCTTTTCAGACAAGAGAGATAACGCCTCTTTATTTGCTTCTTTTTGGTATAGAGGAGTAATAATTTCTTTAACTTCTTGGAATGTTTTTGTTACAGGTTCGTTAATAGAGATAATTTTTACTGAGGCATATCTATTATTTATCGCTTTTGGTTTAATAAAATCATTTACTTTGTGTGTATTGATTTCGTTCCATGATTCTTTAGAGAGCTTAGGATCATTAATATCCAAAGTTAAGGTTTCTGTTTTTTCACTTTTCCCTTTTTGAAATGTTAAATAACGCTTATATGCAGGTTTGTGTGCTATTTTTACCTTTAAATCATCTATCAAAAAATCTTTTACTTCCTCTAATGGTAAAATTTTTCCATCTTTGTTGGTATAGTTAAACTTATTTTTAGCATAAAAATCACTAATCTCTTTTTCTGTTACTTTTGTCTCTTTTGTTTCTGTCCATTGAATGTCAAGAGTATACTGCTTTGCAGTTTTATATTGCTCTTTTCTTACTTCCCAAAAGCTTTTTAATTTAGCTTCATCGGTAGTAATTGTTATATCTTTGTCTGTTAAAATAGAGTATTTTAATTTATCAGCTACTTCAAAAGCAACTTGAAATGATTTATATTCAGGAGATAAACCTTTTACACTCAACATCTTTAAGGTTTTTTCAATAATAAGTTGATTCTTAAAGCTCTCTTCAAAAGTATCTTGTTGGAAAGGGCTATTTGATATAAACGTATCATAAATTTTTCTATCAAAAGCTCCATTGGTTTGAAAACTTGGAATCTCAGATAGTTTTTTTCCTGCCTCCTCTTCAGTTACAATAATTCCAAAATCTTTTGCAAGATTTAGAATCTTTGCTTGTGTTGCCATATTATTTAAGACTTGTTGTTCCAAACCCATTCTTTTTGCTTGGTCTTTATCAAATTTTCCTTGCATCATTTGGTTGTATCGGTCAAATAGATTATTATACTCCATTGCAAATTGATCTCGTTTGAGTTCAATCTCTCCAACTTGTCCTATGCTACTGCTTTTTATTCCAAAGGAAAAACCAGCTGTTGCTCCTGTGAATATAAATGAAATGGTGGCTATCCATATCGTAATTATTAAAAATTTGTTGTTCTTTTGCATCCAACTTATCATTCTGTTTTGCCTTAATATAAAATTTGCCTAATTTTAGTCTAGTTGTTATTAATTATTAATGAAAAAATTACTTTATTAATAGTATATTCCCTTTAAAAAGGGAAAATAATGGAAAATAAGAATTCGCAGATAGTAACAGAGGATTTAAAGCATATTTGGCATCCATGTACACAAATGAAAGACCATGAGACTTTGCCACTCATTCCAATTAATAGAGGAGAAGGTGTTTATCTTTATGATTTTGAAGACAAGTCGTATATTGATGCAATCTCTTCATGGTGGGTTAATATTTTTGGGCATGTCAATCCTCATATATCCGCCAAGATTAAAGAACAACTGGATACCTTGGAACATGTGCTTCTTGCAGGCTTTACCCACAAGCCAGCCGTACATTTAGCCGAAAAACTTGTGAATTTAACGCCCAAAGGTTTAGATAAAGTTTTTTTTGCCGATAATGGCTCATCGGCTGTTGAAGTGGCTTTAAAAATGAGTTTTCATTATCATCGAAATTGTGGAAAGCATCGACCTCTTTTCTTATCTCTATCTAACTCTTATCACGGCGAAACAATCGGTGCATTGAGTGTTGGAGATGTTGAATTGTACAAAGAGACTTACGCACCACTATTAATTGCGTGCATTCAGACACCCGTACCAAAAGACCAAACAGAGCAGAGTGCTAAAGAGGCGATTGTAGAGTTAGAGAAGATTTTAGAAGAGCGAGGGTCTGAGATTTCTGCCTTTATTATAGAACCCTTGGTACAAGGTGCAGGAAACATGCACATGTATCATCCTTTGTACATTTCACTAGCAAAAAAAGTCTGTGAAAAGCACGGAGTACACCTAATCGCCGATGAAATCATGGTAGGTTTTGGACGAACAGGAACAATGTTTGCCTGTGAACAAGCCAATGTTACCCCTGATTTTATGACCATTTCAAAAGGCTTAACAGGGGGCTATTTACCCCTAGCCATAACCATGACAACCCTAGATGTTTATTCGGCATTTTATTGTGACTACAACGAGCATAAAGCATTTCTACACTCACACTCGTACACAGGAAACCCTTTAGCATGTACAGCAGCCTTGGCAACCATAGAGTTGTTTGAAGCATCGGATGTTTTAGGAGAAAACAGAAAAAAATCAGCCTATATTCTAGAGAAACTAGAAAAGTTCAAAACCCTAAAAAATGTAAAAGAAGTTCGCCAAACAGGAATGATTTCTGCTATTGAACTGCAAGGTTACACCCCACAAGAGCGTATAGGTCTAAAAGTCTACCAATACGGTTTAGATAATGGCGTTCTTCTTCGTCCACTAGGGCATATTGTCTATTTTATGCCACCATATATTATTAGCTACGAACAAATTAATAAAATGATGGACACGGCATATGATGCGATAGTGAAGTTAGAGCATTAGAATTGCTCTCTTTTAAAATGCATATTTGACACACCCAAAACCATGAGCTATAATACGAAAATTTTCTATCTAAAGGGTACTTATCTTAGTCCATATCTGCTGTGCTGTAGACAGCCACTATTTTTTACAAAAATTACAAATTGAATACCCAAATGAAACACTAATAGGCTTCTTTTATGACCCAAATATCCACCCTTATAGTGAGTATCAGCTTCGGCTTCTTGATGTGCAACGTTCGTGCAAGATGTTGGGGATTGAGCTGATTGAAGGGGAATACGATACCCATAACTGGCTAGAGGCTGTTCGTGGGTTTGAGAAAGAGCCTGAAAAAGGGGCTAGATGTGCTATCTGTTTTGATAGACGCTTTGAGATAACAGCTCAAAAAGCATCTGAACTTGGAGAGAATAGTTTTACATCTACACTTTTAACCAGTCCTAAGAAATCACTCAAACAACTTAAACACGCAGGCGATGCTTTGGGAGCAAAGTTTGGCATAAACTTTATTGCTCCTGATTATCGTAAGGCTTCGGGGACTCAAGAACAAAATATTTTGGCAAAAAAAGATGCTTTGTATCGCCAAGATTATTGTGGCTGTTTGTTTGGGTTAACCATGCAACGAGAACAACAACAAAAACTGGCTGATGAGCTTTTTTCGCCTATTTCACAACAGATACAACCCGAATCTATCGAAGCACGGATTGAGCTGTATAAACAACGTTGGAAATATGAAGATAATAGTATTGAGTATAAAATTATTAAAGAGCGTTTTTTGAACTGGCGACAGATTCATGGTTTATTAAAAATAAAAAAAGAGGTTGTTCCTGCACATTTTTTACCCTATTCTACTCTAAAGAGTGAATATACGAGAGGAAAAGTAGATGTTCAAGTAGGAGACTTACATTACATGAATCGTGATGAAGTAAAATTTATAACACTTGATGTCTATAATAAACTCACTCAAAGTGACTATAAAAATCTCCATCAGCTTATCCATAACTCTCCATCCTTTGAAAAAGAGATTACTGCACGAAATAAATTAATTTTAAACAGCCATGACCTCTCTGCGATTCTGGTGGTTAACATAATTCCTACTCAAAAAGTTGAAATCCTTTATAAAAGTCATATATATGAGGATGTACGAGAAGTTCTTTTGAAAATTTAGCTAGTTTTAGATAAAATATTCAAAATTTTCTTTTAAAGGCTCAATTAATGCTATATGATGTAGTTGAAATTCAAAAAATATTACCACACAGGTACCCATTTCTACTGATTGACCGTGTTACCAAACTTGAAAAAGGGGTAAGCATAGAAGCATTTAAAAATGTCTCTATCTCTGAACCTATTTTTCAAGGACACTTTCCTGATCATCCTATCTACCCAGGTGTTATGATTATTGAAGGTATGGCACAGGCAGGTGGAGTATTGGCATTTAAAAGTTCCAGCGAAGAAGAGCAAGAAGAGGCATCAAATAAAGTCGTTTACTTTATGAGTATTGATAAAGCAAAATTTAGATCTCCTGTAACACCAGGAGACCAACTAATTTATAAACTAACTGTTTTAAAACAGCGTGGAGCTATTTGGCAACTTGATGCTAAAGCGTATGTAGATGATAAATTGGTTGCTCAAGCTGAATTAAAAGCGATGATTGTAGATAAATAATATAAGAAGTCAAAAAGGTTTTTAGTGTCAAATATACATCCAACAGCAATTATAGAAGAGGGAGCAACAGTAGGTAACAATGTAACTATTGGTCCATTTGTAACCATCTCTTCTCAAAGTATTATTGGCGATGATACAACTATTGATGCCCATGCAAACATAGCAGGTAAGACAACTATAGGAAGTGGAAATCATATCTTTTCTCATGCTGTTGTCGGTTCTATTCCTCAGGATTTAAAGTTTTCAGGCGAAGATGTTGAACTTGTTATTGGTAATAATAATAAAATTCGTGAGTTTACACTCATTAATCCTGGAACAAAAGGTGGTGGAAGCATCACAAAAATTGGTAACGATAATCTCTTCATGGGTTATGTTCATTTAGGTCACGATGTAATTATAGGCAATAACTGTATCTTAGCAAATGGAGTTAACCTTGCAGGACATGTTGAGTTGGGTAATAATGTTGTTATTGGTGGATTAACACCTGTTCATCAATTTGTTCACATTGGTGACTTTGCAATGATTGGTGGAGCATCAGCTCTAAGCCAAGACATTCCACCCTACTGCTTAGCAGAAGGAAACCGTGCTACACTTAGGGGTCTAAACTTAACAGGTCTTAGACGACGGATAAGTAGAGAAGATATTAATGAATTAAAAGTAGCCTATCGAAAATTGTTCGAAAGTGGTCAATCCCTACAAGAGACAGCCGAAACACTGTTCAAAACCAGTGAATCAAAAATCATAAAAAATTTAGTAACGTTTATCACAACATCAAAACGTGGTATTCCATATATAAGGAAAAATATTAATGGCTAGAAAAACATGTAGTTTTTGTAATACTACAGAGAAAGAAACAAACCCCTTTATAGCAGGAAACAGTGTATATATCTGTTCAAACTGTGTAACATCTGCCTATAAAATTCTCTTTGGAGAAGAAGAAGACCCTGTACCTACAGAGACTCAACCTCAGACACTACTCATTCCAAAAGAGATACATAAAATGTTGAATGACTATGTTATAGGTCAAGAGCAAGCAAAAAAAACGTTATCCGTAGCCGTTTATAACCACTATAAAAGAATTTTTAAATATCTTCATGACAACGATACTTCTATCGAAAAATCAAATATTCTTCTTATTGGACCTACAGGTTCTGGTAAAACTCTCTTAGCACAGACCATTGCACGATTTTTAGATGTACCTATTGCTATCTCTGATGCTACCAACTTAACCGAAGCTGGTTATGTAGGAGAAGACGTTGAAAATATTTTAACCAAACTGCTTCAAGCTGCTGATGGAGATATTGTAAAAGCAGAACGGGGAATTATATTTATTGATGAGATGGATAAAATTGCTCGAATGGGTGAGAATCGTTCAATTACTAGAGATGTTTCAGGCGAAGGTGTTCAACAAGCTCTGCTTAAAATTATTGAAGGTTCAGTAGTAAATATTCCACCAAAAGGGGGACGTAAACATCCGAATCAAGACTTTTTACAGATAGACACCTCAAACATACTCTTTATTTGTGGTGGGGCATTTGACGGAGTTGAAGAGATTATTCAACGACGATTGGGTGCAAACCAACTTGGATTTGGACAGATAAAACGAAGCTCTAAAGAAAACTCTCATGTTATGCACTTAATTGAATCCGATGACTTGGTTCAATTTGGTATTATTCCTGAACTCATTGGACGGCTTCATGTTACAGCAACACTTGAACAAATTACGCTTGAAGATATGATAAGAATTTTAACTGAACCTAAAAATTCAATTATGAAACAGTACCAAAAACTTTTTGAAATTGATAATGCACTCTTAACATTTGAGAAGAGTGCCTTGGAAGCCATTGCAAAAAAAGCCACCAAAAGAAAAACAGGGGCAAGAGGACTGCGTTCGATTATGGAAGAAGCTTTATTGGATATAATGTATGAACTTCCTGAACTCGAAGGATATGAAATTATTATTACAGATGATGTAATCGAAAATGGTGTAAAACCACTTTATATAAAAAATTCAAAAACAGCATAAGGGAAGAAAAATGTTTAAAAGACTTTTAGGAATGTTTTCAAATGATTTAGCAATAGATTTAGGAACAGCAAACACATTGGTTCTAGTTAAGGGAAAAGGGATATGTATTAATGAACCATCAGTAGTTGCTATCCAATACGACAAACATGGGCGTGAACATATCTTGGCAGTGGGTCAAGAAGCAAAAGACATGGTAGGTAAAACACCTGGGAATATTAAAGCGATTCGACCAATGAGAGATGGTGTAATTGCTGATTTTAATACAACAGAGATGATGATTCGTTACTTTATTGAAAAAGTACACAATAGAAAAGGGCTATTTTCTCCTAGAATTATCATTTGTGTTCCATTTGGATTAACTCAAGTTGAAAGAAAAGCAGTTAAAGAGTCTGCCATGTCAGCAGGAGCAAGAGAAGTCTACCTGATTGAAGAACCTATGGCAGCAGCCATTGGTGCAGGTATTCCTGTAAAAGAGCCAAATGGAAACCTTGTTGTAGATATTGGTGGTGGTACAACTGAAATCGGTGTTATCTCTTTAGGGGGGTTGGTTCTTTCTAAATCCATTAGAACAGCTGGAGATAAAATTGATAAATTTATTATCGATTACATGAAGAAAAATTTTAACCTTCTTATTGGAGATAGAGTTTCAGAAGAGATGAAAATCAATATTGGTACAGCGATTCAATTGGATGAAGAGCTCAATATGAATGTTAAAGGTAGAGACCAAGTTACAGGTCTTTTAACCTCTGTTGAAATTACTTCAGAACATATGAGAGAAGCAATTAAAGAGCCTCTAAAAGAGATTGGCGAAGCTCTTAAACTTGTACTCGAACAGACTCCTCCTGATTTGGCTGGAGATATTGTCGAAAATGGTATTGTCTTAACAGGTGGTGGTGCATTGATTCGTGGTTTAGATAAATATCTATCTAATATTATTAAACTTCCTGTTTATGTGGCAGAAGATCCTCTACTGGCTGTGGCAAAAGGTACAGGAAAAGCACTTGAAGAGATTGATTTACTACAACAAACCGTCTATGAAGAATAGCAAAATTATTTTTCTATCGCTTTTTATTATCACTATAATATTCCTCTTACGAAAAGAGGAATCTTTTCAGGATAAGTTTGCAACAGCTACTTTACCGATTAAAGAGAGTTATTTGAATGTAACCAATGGTATAAAAAATGCTAAAGAACGATATTTAGACCAAGCTGATTCTATAAAAGAGTTAAAAAGTGAAAACCTTCTACTACGAAAGTATCTTTATCAACAAAAAATAAGAATTGTTAAATTAGAAGCCCTACATACCTATAATGAAGATCGTTTTAATCTTCATAAAAATATTTTACGGGTTCAAACCATCTCCTATAAAAAGCTTAATGACTTTTCACAAATTTATCTGACCAAAGGTTCTGAACTGAAACAAGATAAAATTTTTGGACTTATTCAGAAAAATGTTGCGGCAGGTATTGCTATAAAAACCAATGAACCACTAAAAGGAATTTTACTGTCGAATGAAGAGTGTCAATTTTCAACATTTATAGGAGAAAAAAAGAGACCAGGAATTGCAAAAGGAATCGATGCTCAACACATGGAAGTTAATTTTATACCAAAATGGTCTAAAATTAATATTGGAGACAAAGTTGTCACTTCAGGATTGGACAACATTTTTTTACCCAATATTCCTGTAGGAATTGTAACCAAAGTAATTACACAAAGTACCTATAAAACAGCCATTATTAAAATTCATGCTGATGTTCTGCATCCAAATTTTTTCTACTTGGTCAAAGAGGTTATACACAAACCAAAAGATATTAACATATCAGCAACCACACCCGATAACAACAGCACACATTTGAAATAGAGGAAAAAAAATGTCAAGAAATGCCCCATCATCTGTTACCCCTTGTTTTATAAACTATATTATAGTGGCCCTACTTCCTACGCTCTTTTTTGTAGGAATTGTACTCGGACATTTAAATTTGATTCCATTAAAAGTAAACATTCATTCGTTGGTTATTCTTAGTGTTATCTACATTACATACTTACTGTTTATTAAACACAATGCAAATATTGCTATTTGTAGAATGCGTAAAGAGTATATTAATTTGCAAAAAGATTTACAAACACATATAAAAGAGAACTCTCTGACCATATTTAATGAAACAAAATCAACCATTAATATTACTAACTTTATTTCGGACTACTATAAAACATTTAGAAATGACAACTTCGCATCCGTTGCACCCTCTTTCTTTCCTATGTTGGGGATTTTAGGGACATTTACAGCCATTGCTCTCTCTATGCCAGATTTCTCTTCTACCAATACCGAAGCTTTAGATCGTGATATTTCACTGCTTTTAGCAGGTGTTGGTACGGCTTTCTATGCCTCTATTTATGGTATTTTTCTCTCTATTATTTGGACTTTTTTTGAAAAAAGAGGTCTATCAAAAGTAGACATGGATTCACATGAGCTTCATGAAGTCTATAACTCTTATATCTGGTCAGAGAGCGAACTAAGCCGTCATGAACACATGCAAGATGAAATTCGTGACCAAAACATGATTAAAGCATTTAAAGAGGTCTTTAATCTGGATTTTATTCAAACACTCAACGAGAAGCATCTTGAAAATTTTCAGACAATTATTAGTGAGACCAATAGAAATTTTACCACCGTTACCAATCATATGCAGATGGTTTCAACGGATTTAAAAGATACCATTGCAAGAATTCACAGTACTCAATCCGTATTAACAGCCAATGAGAATATAGAGAGAAATATTCTAGAATTCAATAGAAGCACTCAAGCACTATCCAATAGTATCCATAAATTTGACTCTTCACTAGAGCATGCGTTAACACTTAGCTTTAATAAGATTGATGATGAATTGGGCGATATTATTGTCAAGCTAGCCAATTTTGCAAACAGTACCAGTCAACAAAATGCTATTTTACAAGAGACTATAAGTAATTATCATCAACAGATTTCCAACACGATAGTGAACCGATAATGTTTAAAGAAAAAAACAATAACAACAGTGAAAGTAGTAACTTTTGGATTTCTTATGCCGACTTAATGGCAGGACTTTTGTTTGTTTTTATCTTACTTATTGGTTCTATTATGGTTAAATCAACAACATTAAGAAACTCCTTACACGATAAAGAGACCATATTAGACAAACAAAAAGAGGCTTTGACTGAACAAGAAGAGGTTCTTGATGAACAGTCCGATAACCTTATTGACCTCTCTCAAAACATTGCAGTAAAAACAGATGAAATTACAAAACTTCGTAACCTTTTAGCAAAAAGAGAGACTTCCTTAGAGCAAAGCAATAAAGATTTGGTACTCTCAAAAGAGAGCTTAAAACTAAAAAGTAATGAACTCAACAGTCTAAATCAACTTCTCTTGGCTCAAAATACAAAAATAGATAAATACTCTAACCATATTGTGATTTTACAAAATTTAACAGAGGAACAAAACTCTACTATAAACAGTAGCCAAACAACACTGGATGACTATAAAAGTAAAGTGCTTCTTCTCTCTGGTAGTTTAACAAAACAAGATGAGAGTCTAAAAATGAGTGAAGAGAAGCTCCTTAAACTGGTACAAGCTTTGGATAATAAACAGACAAAATACGATAAACTTCTTGAAAATCTGCAAGCCCAAAAAACAAAAATAAAATCGTTGACAGGAATTAAATTAAAAGTTATTGCTGAACTTAAAGCATCCCTTGGTAAAAAAATAAATATTGATAAAGAGAGTGGCTCTCTACGACTTGCCTCTAATATTTTATTTGACAAAGGTTCTGCTACACTAAAAAATGGAGCAAAAAAAGAGCTTAAAGCCAATTTTATTGAATACGTTGATGCCCTAATTTCAAATCCGAATATCAAAAAGCATTTAGATAAAATTATTATTGAAGGTCACTCTGATTCAGATGGATCATATCTCTATAACCTTGACCTTTCTCAAAAACGTGCTTTTGCTGTTATGCACTATCTCTTAACACTTAACTACATTAAAAAGAATAATATAAAAGAAAAACTTGTTGCCAGTGGTCGTTCTTATCTTGATGCTATAAAAGTGAATGGAAGAGAAGACAAAGATGCTTCACGAAGAATAGAAGTTAAATTTAGACTCAAAAATGAAGATGCTATGTATGAAATAGAGAGAATTTTAGATGCAGATTGATTTTGAAGCTACTGAACTTAAAAAAGCTAAAAAGTATGTTGAAAAGCTCACGACTAAAGAGCAAGAGCTACAAGAGAAAAAGAAGAAAAAAAATTCTTCCTCTTTTCTAAAAGATTTATTTCAATTTCTCTTTAAGTAGTTCTAAAAACTCATCAAGATTCTCTAATTTAAACAAGCCTTCTCTTTGGGCTTTTCCCCACATCGGTTCAGGAAAAAAGCTGTCCTCTTTAAATCGTGCCATAATGTGCCAATGAACATGGGGCATGTAGTTTCCAAAAGAGGCTATATTAATTTTTTTAGGTTTAAAAAAGCTTAACATCTCTTTTTCTATAATATCTAAGACTTTCCAAATTTCTTCTCTCTCTTCAGTCGAACAATCTGAAAACTCTTTATGTGCTTTTTGAGTAAATACCTTTAACCATGGGATTTCACTCTGCTCTATCTCTATTTTTATTAATCTATTTTCATAAACCACTCTAAACCTTTTCTCTTTTTAATGATATATCATAGTAGATATTTACAAAACAATAGAAGCACTCTCTTGATTTATATCAATCTTTTTTGATTTCATCTATGATAATCTTAATTTGTAGTTATGATAAACATATCTTATTTAAATAAAATTTTGCTATAATAATTAGTTTTATTTTTTAATATATATTTAATATAACAAATTGATTAAATCTAGGAGGAAATAGTATGGCTTTGAATAGAAGAGATTTTCTAAAAAGTGCAGCAGCAGCATCAGCAGCATCTGCAGTAGGAATTGCTGTTCCATCAAATCTTGAAGCATCATCAAATGAGGCTCAAAAAGATTGGAGATGGGATAAAGCAGCATGTAGATTCTGTGGTACTGGTTGTGGTATTATGTTGGCAACAAAGGGTGGAAAGATTGTTGCAGTAAAGGGTGATCCAGCAGCTCCAGTAAACAGAGGTCTTAACTGTATTAAAGGTTACTTTAATGCTAAAATCATGTATGGTTCTGATAGACTTAAACAACCATTACTAAGAATGAATGATAAAGGCGAGTTTGATAAAAAGGGTAACTTCAAACCTGTATCATGGGAAAGAGCATTCGATGAGATGGAAAAACATGCTAAGAAAGCATTAGCACATGGTGGTCCAGAGTCTGTTGCTGTCTTTGCATCAGGTCAATATACCGTTATGGAAGGGTATGCTGCTCAAAAAATGATGAAAGCTGGTTTCCGTTCAAACGCTATTGATCCAAATGCTAGACACTGTATGGCTTCTGCTGTTGTTGGTTTCTATCAAACATTTGGTATTGATGAGCCAAGTGGTTGTTATGATGATATTGAGCTTACAGATACAGTAATCTCTTGGGGTTCAAACATGGCAGAAATGCACCCAATTTTATGGTCTCGTGTAACAGATAGAAAACTTTCTGATCCAGATAGAGTAAAAATTATCTCTATTCAGACTTACACTCATAGAACTTCTGATATTGCTGATACAGAAATTTTATTCTCTCCAAACACTGACTTGGCTCTTTGGAACTACGTTGCTCGTGAAATTGTAATGAGAGACAAAAAAGGTGGTGGTAAAGAAGATATTATCGATTGGGATTTCGTTAATAAAAACATGATTTTCGCAGCTGGTCCTGTAAATATCGGTTACGGTATGAGAAGAGCATCTGATAAATCTATCAAAGATGGTAAATATACAGCTCTTGAGATGGAAACCATCAACAAAGAGATGAAAAAAACAGTTTCTGCAAAAGAAGCACCTGCTCTTGCACCATTTGGTTACAAAGAGGGCGACGTAATGGAGAATACAGCAGGTACTCTTAAGCACTGGCATATCTCTTTTGAAGATTACAAAAAATCTTTAGAACCATACACACTTGAATACACTGCTAAAATTGTAAAAGGTGATCCAGATGAAGATATTGAAGTATTCAAAAAGAAACTTCAACAACTAGCAGACCTCTACATTGAAAAAGGTAGAAAAGTAGTATCATTCTGGACAATGGGTATGAACCAACATACACGTGGTACATGGGTAAATACATTAAGTTACAACGTTCACTTTATGCTTAATAAACAAGCTGTTCCAGGTTCGGGTGCGTTCTCATTAACAGGTCAACCATCTGCTTGTGGTACTGCAAGAGAAGTTGGTACATTTACACATAGACTTCCTGCTGATATGATGGTTAAAAACCCTAAACATAGAGCAATTGCCGAGAAAAAATGGATGATTCCATCTGGAACAATTAATGGTGTTGGTAAACAGCATATTATGAAAATTCACAGAGATATCGAAGATGGACTTGTTAAGTTTGCATGGGTAAATGTATGTAATGCTTACCAAGATAGTGCATCTGCTAGTCACTGGATTAAAGCTGCTAGAGAGATGGACAACTTTATTGTAACATCAGATGGTTACCCAGGTATTTCTGCAAAAGTTTCTGACCTTGTATTACCATCTGCGATGATTTACGAAAAATGGGGTGCTTACGGAAATGCTGAAAGACGTACACAGCACTGGAGACAACAAGTACTTCCTGTAGGTGATGCAATGTCTGATACATGGCAGTGGGTTGAGTTCTCTAAAAGATTTACTGTTAAAGACCTTTGGGGCGAGCAAGCACCAAGTGGACCAAGAAAGAAAGCACTTCCATCAGTTATTGCAGAAGCGAAAAAAATGGGGTATACAGAAGATACAACCATGTTTGAAATTCTATTTAACAATAAAATTGCTAAATCGTACAAACTTGACCAAAATGATCCTATCCAAAAAGGGTACGATAACTCTGAAGGTTACGGAGATAAAAGAAACGTTGTTGGTTCTGATGGTAAAGTATTTAAAGGTTACGGTCACTTCATTCATAAATACCTATTTGAAGAGTACGCTGCGTTTACAAGAGGACACGGTCATGACCTTGCTCCATTTGATATGTACCACAAAGTTCGTGGACTTAAATGGCCAGTTGTTGATGGGAAAGAGACACAGTGGAGATTTAACGTTAAGTACGATCCATATGCAGCAAAAGCTGTTAAAGCCGCAGGAACAGATAATACTCATGCATTCTATGGGAAATTGGCGAAAAACCTTCTCCAAGGTAACTTAACTGGTCCAGATAAAAAGCTTGGTAAAAAAGCTCTTCCAAACAAAGCGAAGATTTTTGCTAGACCATACATGGATCCTCCTGAAATGCCAGATGAAACTTACGATACTTGGTTATGTACAGGTCGTGTTCTTGAGCATTGGCATTCAGGTACAATGACAATGAGAGTTCCAGAGCTTTTCCGTGCTGTTCCAGAAGCGTTATGTTACATGCATCCAAAAGATGCTAAAGCAAAAGGTCTTAAACAAGGTGGACTCTGTTGGGTTGAATCACGAAGAGGTAAAGTAAAAGCAAGAGTTGAAACTAGAGGTCGTAACAGACCAGCTAGAGGACTTGTATTTGTACCTTGGTTTGATGAAAAAGTATTTATTAACAAAGTGTGTCTTGATGCTACTTGTCCAATGTCTAAACAGACTGACTACAAGAAGTGTGCAGTTAAAATTTATAAGGCGTAATTAATGGCTAACTCTAACAACAATAGACGGAAGTTTATGGCAACGACTCTTCAAAGCGTAGGTCTTACAGCTCTTGGTGGATTGTTGTGGAGTGGCTATACAGATGAAGTAAAAGCATCGCCATTGGTACTACGACCCCCAGGAGCAATTAAAGAGGATGACTTTTTAACAGCTTGTATAAAGTGTGGATTGTGTGCTGAAGCATGTCAAAATAGAGAAACAAACCTAGACAAAGAGACAGGACTTGCCAAAGAAGGAACACTAAAGATGGCAAAAGGTGGAGACCATAAATTGATTGGAACTCCATACTTTATACCAACTGAAGTACCTTGTTATATGTGTGAGGAGATTCCTTGTGTTCCCGTCTGTCCATCAGGTGCTTTAGACCAACTCTCCGTATCTAACGATAAAGGAGAACTTGATATTAATAAAGCTTCTATGGGATTGGCTGTGGTTCATAAAGAGTCTTGTATCGCCTACTGGGGGATTCAGTGTGATGCGTGTTATCGTGCTTGTCCTCTGCTAGGAGAAGCTATAACCATTGAGATGCAGAGAAATGAGCGAACAGGAAAGCATACATTTATGTTGCCTATCGTTCATGATGATGTATGTACAGGTTGTGGTCTTTGTGAGATTGCCTGTGTAACAGAGAAACCTGCTATTTTTGTACTTCCTAACGAAGTATCAAAAGGAGTTGCAGGAGACCATTATGTAAAAGGTTGGGATAAAAAAGACCAAGATCGTGTTAAAAATGCAAAAGAAATCAAGACAACAACGGAACGTTCTAATAAGAGTTCAGCTGATTATCTTAATTCAGGAGATTTATACTAATGAATAAAATTAAATATCTACTCCTAAGAAGGTTTACACAAGTTGGAATCTTGATTTTATATTTTGGAGCAAACGCGTATGGTTGGAATATCTTAGCAGGAACATTTGGTTCATCTCTGCTCTTTGGAACAATTCCTTTAGCAGACCCTTACACCACACTTCAAGTGTTGGCAACAGGGTTTGTTTTAGGTGCAGATGTACTTTTGGGTGCAGTAATTATCACTTTTTTCTACTTTATAGTAGGTGGAAGAGCCTTTTGTTCTTGGGTCTGTCCTATTAATATGGTAACAGATTTAGCAAACTGGCTTAGACGCAAACTTAAACTAGATAAAGATGAAGTCAACTACAGATTTTTAAAGAGAAACGCACGGTACTGGATAATGGTACTAGGTCTTATCGTCTCTGCTGTGGTTGGAATCTCTGCCTTCGAGGTCTTAAGCCCTATTACAATCATGCAAAGAGGTATTATCTTTGGTTTTGGTTCGGGAATTGCTGTTGTTTTAGCAATTTTTCTTTTTGATGTGTTTGGTGTTAAAAATGGTTGGTGTGGTCACTTGTGTCCTTTGGGTGCAAGTTATTCATTAATAGGTAAAGCAAGTGTTATTCGGGTAGAGCATGACCATGAAGCATGTACAGCATGTATGGAGTGTAAGGTTGTCTGTCCTGAAAATCATGTATTGCACATGATAAATAAAGAGAGTATTCATGTCTTGGACGGAGAGTGTACCAACTGTGGTAGATGTATCGATGTCTGTGGCGATGATGCTTTGAAGTTTAGTATACGAAATTATCTAAAAAAATAGA
>Ga0256826_1000323_pt1 | contig 28294 bp, 28 predicted proteins | sample CV79metaG_FD_185975 | JGI IMG/M metagenome (GOLD analysis project Ga0256826, IMG submission 185975) | Hydrothermal vent microbial communities from East Pacific Rise, Pacific Ocean - CV79 | ecosystem: Environmental > Aquatic > Marine > Hydrothermal vents | place: Pacific Ocean: East Pacific Rise...
AATGTAAATGGAACATTTACACTTCTTGATGTTGCCTATAAATATTGGATGGATGGACCTTTTAAATATAAAGTGAAATATCTTGAACAAGAGGGTGAGGCTAAAGCCACACATCCTAAAGCTGCTTTCGGATGTGCTCCTTCAGGTGCACCTAGATTCCACCATATCTCTACTGATGAAGTATATGGAACTCTTAATGAAACTGACCTCTTCACAGAAGAGACACCATATGCCCCTAACTCTCCATACTCAGCTTCTAAAGCAAGCTCAGATATGATAGTAAGAAGTTATCAAGAAACATACGGTATGAATACAGTTATAACTAACTGCTCAAACAACTATGGTCCTAAACAACATGATGAGAAACTTATACCTACTATTATAAGAAAAGCATTAGCAGGTGAATCTATCCCAATATATGGTGATGGTAAAAATATTAGAGATTGGTTATATGTACTTGACCACTGTAAAGGTATAGACTTAGTTTACCATACAGGTAAAGAAGCAAATGTATATAACATTGGTGGAAGAAACGAAAGAACCAATTTACAGATAGTAAATGCAATTACAACTATACTAGATGAAAAAGTACCAGCACATAAACAGATAAACAAAAAAAGCTATAAAGAACTTATCACTTTCGTAGAAGATAGAGCAGGACATGATAAACGTTATGCTATTGATGCTACTAAGCTGGAGACAGAACTTAGTTGGAAAGCGGATGAGGACTTTGACTCTGGGATTGTTATTACTGTTGAGTGGTATTTAACTAAATATGAGTGATGTTGTAATAGCGATAGTTAGGAGAACGGCATATGAAAACTTTATAACTTGAAATAGAAGATTCTAAACTAGATATAGTTTAGAATTTCATAAACAGGAATAGCGGATTTATAGGCTTTCACTTGGCAAAAAAATTAGTGGTGATACTGAAAACAAAAATTGTAAGACAAACTATTAAAATAAAGGAAAATAAGAATGAATAATTCAAAAAATGTGTTAAATTATATGTTTGGGCAAGGTGCAATTAAAAATCTAAGTACAATATTAAAAGAAAAAGAATCAAAAAATAAATATGTGATTTACTATATAGATAGTTATTTTGAAGATAACATTCTTATAGAACAATTACCAATAACTGAAAAAGATGAAGTTATCTTTATAAATACAAAAAATGAACCAAAGACATCACAAATTGATGATTTGAAAGAAGACTTAGTAACAAAAGATAAAAATCAGCCTAAAGCTATTGTTGCTATTGGTGGTGGTGCAACTTTAGACATAGGTAAAGCAGTTGCTAATCTTTTAACTAATCCTGGTGAAGCTGAAGATTATCAAGGGTGGGATTTAGTGAAAAATCCAGGGGTTTATAAAATAGGGATTCCTACTCTTAGTGGTACTGGTGCAGAGGGTAGTAGAACTTGTGTAATGACAAATGTCAAAAGTGGATTAAAACTTGGAATGAATAGCGATTTTACTATTTATGATCAACTAATACTAGATCCTGATTTGACAAAAACAGTTCCGAGAGAACAATACTTTTATACAGGAATGGATACATACATCCATTGTATCGAGTCTTTAGCTGGAAATTATAGAAATGCAATAGGCGATGCTTATGCTAAACAAGCTATTGAACTATGTAGAGATGTTTTTCTAAGTGATGATATGATGAGTGATGAAAATCGTGAAAAACTTATGGTTGCTTCATATCTTGGTGGCTGTTCTATTGCTAACAGTTTTGTTGGTGTAGTTCATCCTTTCTCAGCAGGACTTAGTGTTGTACTTGGAACACATCATTGTATAGGTAACTGTATAACTATGAATGCTATGGAAGAATTTTACCCAAAAGAGTATGAAGAATTTATGCAGATGGCAGAAAAACAGAAGATAATAGTTCCTAAAGGGATTGCTTTAGATTTAGATGAAGAAACATATGAAAAACTTTATAATTCTACAGTAATTCATGAAAAACCACTCAATAATGCACTAGGTAAAAATTTTAAAGAGCTGTTAACTTTAGAAAAAGTCACTGATGTCTTTAAGGGAATGTAACAAATGAATTATAAAATACCATTTAGTGGAAGAGCTCATGAATATACACAAGATGAAAAAGAGGTTATTCTTGAAGCAGTAGAAAATGCTGTTCCTTTAACTCAAGGTGTATATCAAAATAGGTTCCAAAAAAAATTTAGCACTTATATCGGTAGTAAGTATTGTTTTGCAGTTAATAATGCAACTGCTGCCTTAGAGATGTCTGCACAGCTTTGTCAGTTTGAAGAGGGTGCTGAATTTATTTGTCCTTCCCATACATTTACGGCTTCAGCATATCCTTTTATTAAGAAAGGTGCTAAACCTGTCTGGGCAGATATAGAAAAAGAGACACGAGTAGTAAGTCTTGCAACTATTAAAAAGTGTATAACAAAGCATACAAAAGCAGTAGTTGTCGTGCACTTGTACGGATTTATAATTCCAGAGATACAAGATATAGCAGCTTTTTGTAAAAGCAATAATTTATTACTGATAGAAGATGTAGCACAGGCAATGGGAACTTCTATAAATGGTAAAAAAGCTGGTACATTTGGAGACTTTGGAGTCTTCTCATTTCATTCGCATAAAAATATGACTACTTTAGGTGAAGGGGGAATGCTTATTCTCAACGATAAAAAATATGCAGATATACTTCCTATGCTTAGACATAACGGTCATTGCGGCTGGGAAATTGAGAGAGAGAACTACTGGACACCAGCTATGGGGAATGTAGACTTACCAACCCTTAATGAAAAATACTTAATGCCTAACAACTATTGTCTGGGGGAGGTTGAGTGTGCATTAGGTGTAAAAATGCTAGATAGATTAGATGAAATAAATTCTGAGAAAAGAGTTAGAGCAATTAAATTTATTGATGAACTAAGTTTCTCAACTATCTTAACATTTCATAAAGAAAATACTATTAAACATAATTACCATTTAATGGTTGCTTATGTTAATGAAAGTAAAAGAGATATTTTTATACAGAAAATGAGTGAAGAAAAACTTATCCAGTGTGTTGTTCAGTACTATCCTTTAAATAGGTATGATTTATATAAAAAATTAGGTTACAGTGAAGCTAATTGTCCCATAACAGATGATTTTTTTGACAATATGGTCTCTTTCCCATTTCATCATATGATGAGTGATGCAGATTTCGAGTATATACTAAAATCAACTAAAGAAGTATTGGAAGAGATAAAATAATGAAAAATGCTCTTATCGTTATACCAGCTATTAAGAAGAATGCAGTTATCCCTGATCAACTGATTAAAAAACTTAATGGTATAACTTTAATACAAAGAGCAATAGATACAGCTAAAGAAATATCAGAAAATATTTTGATAGTTACAGATTCAGAAGAAATATCTTTAATAGCAGAACGTAATAATTTAGAAGTATATATAGATATTAAACTAATCTTTGATTCAAATAATATTTTAGATGTTATTAAAAACATTATAAATAAAAAATCTTTTGAAAATATAATATTATATAGAGCGAATACACCTTTGGTAAACAGTGAAATATTGAAAGAAGCATATCAAGAGTTTTTAAAAAATGATAATTTTATTTTAACTTCTGTAAAAAAACTAGATAAGCAATTACTAAAATATAATAATAAGAATTTGTTAAAGGTTGAAAACCATTACTTTAAAGAACTAAAAGCTTTCTATATATTTAAAAATATGAATGATAGTATACAATTCCGACCATATGTTATTAATGAAGAAAAATCAATAGAAATTGAAAATTATCAAGATTGGTGGATTTGTGAAAAAATATTACAAAGAAAACGAATTATTTTTAATGTTATAGGTTCTTTAGAAATTGGTATGGGACATATTTACCATTCCTTGGCATTGGCACATGAGATAACAAATCATGAAGTTATTTTTGTATGTGATGAAAAGTATGAAATAGCAGTTGAAAAAATAGCCTTGATGGATTATAAAGTACTTTCAACAAGAGATGTCGAAAAAACAATATTAGAGTTAAATCCCGATTTAGTTATAAATGATGTACTTAATACAGATGAGGACTATGTAAAAACTTTAAAGCATCATGATATTAAAGTTGTAAATTTTGAAGATTTAGGTCAAGGATCGAAATACACAGACATAACAATTAATGAACTATATGATGAACCTCAAATAAAAGGTGAAAATTTTTTATGGGGATATAAGTACCTTGCTCTAAGGGATGAGTTTGAAGATGCACAACCACATAAATTTGAAAAAGACATATCAGGAGTATTGATTACTTTTGGCGGAACAGATCAAAATAATTTAACTTTAATCGCATTAAAGTCGATTATGAATATTGCAAACAATAATAATATTAAGATTTATATTGTTTGTGGCGGAGGGTATCTTTTTAAAGAAGAACTTGAATTATATTTGGAGAACCAAGTTTATAAAAATGTTGAATTGACATATTCAATTGGTGTTATATCTAAAGTTATGGAAAAAACTCAAGTTGCACTCTCCTCAAATGGCAGAACAGTTTATGAGTTGGCTGATATGAATATACCTGCAATAGTGTTATCTCATCATAAAAGAGAAGATACTCATAGTTTCTCTTCACTTGAAAAAGGTTTTTTAAACTTAGGTGTATATTGTTCAACTCAAACACCTCTTTTAATAGAACAGAATTTTACTAAATTGGTAGAGAACAATGATTATAGGTACTTACTGTATTTAAATATTAAAAAATATAATTTTAGAAATAATAAGCAGAAAGTAGTTAAGAAAATTTTGGAGATTTTATAATTTATGAAAAAAATAATTGGTGTAATTCAAGCAAGAATAGGTTCAACGAGGCTTCCATATAAAATGATGCTTTCTCTTCATGGAAAACCATTAATAGAGTGGGTAATAAGGCGAGTTCAAAAATCAGACTTGTTGGATGAGTTGATAGTTGCAATACCTGTAAGTGAAGACAATGATATATTAGCTAGATATATTGAAGAGCTAGGTATCTCGGTCTTTAGAGGAAGTGAAAGTAATGTTTTAAATAGATTTTATGAATCTGTTAAAAATGAAAGTGCTACTTATATAGTAAGAATCTGTGCAGACAATCCTTTAATTGATGGAAGAGAAATTGATAATCTCATAAATTTTTATTATAATGAACCTTGTGATTATGCATATAACCATATTCCAAAAGACAATCTTTACCCTGATGGACTTGGTGCAGAAATAATCTCATTTAAGTTATTAGAAACTTTAAATAATACAGTAGAATCTCAACATCACAAGGAACATTTACTATCATACATACATGATAATAATGAAAAGTTCACAGTAAAAACATTCAGCCCAGAAGATGAATCTTTGAGGCATCCTGAACTGCGTTTTGATGTAGATACATTTGATGACTATTATACATTGTGTATGAAAGATATCAACATCGACATATCATCAAGAGATTTAGTAAAATTATATTTGGAGAAATAAGCATGAAATTATTAGAGTTATTTAAAACAGTAAATCCTTACGAAAAGAAGTTGTATAAACCATATGTGATAGCTGAGATAGGTGTAAACCATGAAGGAAGTATGGCAATAGCAAAAAGACTGGTAGACGAAGCGAAAGAAGGTGGTGCTGATGCAGTAAAGTTTCAAAGTTATAAAGCTGAAACATTAGCTTCTAAAGATTCTCCTTCTTACTGGGATACTAATGAAGAACCAACTACTTCTCAATATGAACTCTTTAAAAAGCATGATAGTTTTTGGATTGAAGAGATGCAAGAGTTAAAAAACTACTGCGATAAAATTGATATAGAGTTTATGAGTACTCCTTTTGATATAGAGAGTGCAAACTTTTTAAATGAGATGATGGATGTGTATAAAATCTCATCATCAGATCTTACAAATAAGCCTTTTATTGAGTACCTATGTCAGTTTAATAAGCCAATAATCCTTTCTACTGGTGCATCAAGTCTTCATGAGATTCAAGAAGCTGTTAGCTGGATAGAAAAATATGGAAACCCATTGGCTTTACTTCATTGTGTTTTAAATTATCCAACACCAGATGAAAATGCAAACCTTGGAATGATATTAGACTTAAAAGTAAAGTTTCCAGATAAGATAATAGGCTATAGTGATCATACTCTTCCAAAAGATATGAAAGTATGTGAAATGGCAACTATGTTAGGTAGTGTAATAATAGAAAAACATTTTACACATGATAAAACTCTTCCTGGTAATGATCACTATCACGCTATGAATAAAAATGATTTAAAAATATACCTCAAAAATATTGAAAGAACTTTTGAAATACTTGGAAGTTTCAAAGTAGAAGCATTAGAAGATGAAGCACCAGCAAGAAACAATGCAAGAAGAAGTTTAGTCGCTGTATTAAATATACCAACAGGTAAAATAATAGAAAAAAAAGATTTAACTTTTAAAAGACCTGCTCATGGAGTTAGTCCTAAGTTTATAGATGAAATCGTTGGTAAAGTAGCTAATCAAGAAATTGGTGAAGACACGGTAATTCAGTGGAATATGTTTAATTAATGAATATAGTTATTTTAGATTTATCATCTTTTAGTTTTAATGATTTAAATAGTTCTATGTTGGATAAGCCAGATACAATTGTATTGGCTTTATCGCCAAGTGCTTTTTATTATCTTGAATTACAAAAAATAGATTACATATCTTTTCATAATTTAATTACAGTTAGACAATTTAGTCGTGATATCTTGAAGTTTTATGAAGAAGTTTTAGTATTAAATCAGAAAAATATTTATTTTAAAGGTTTCTTTCGAGATATAGCTCAATATGTTAATTATTTTTATTATATTGATACAATTATTGATTATATTAAAACACATAATTTTGATGAAATATATTATATTACTGACAAAAAAATAATGAAGAATAATATTTTAAGTAATGAATCTTCATTATTAGAAGAGTATATAGGTTTTACAAAGGTAATTAAACTTCAAAAAGTTAATTACAAAAATATAGATAAAATAAATATAATAAAAAAGTATAAATTTTCAAGTTTACTCAAAAAAATAAGAAATAAAATATTTAAAACAAATCTAAAGTATGATTGGCTCCATATATCTCCTAATATTGATAAAAAAAGTATTAAGATTAGCTCTCAATCCATTAAATTTTTTTTAAATAAATTTCAATATATAAAAAATAAAGATTTAAAATTCGAGATACCTGAAGAGTATAGAAAAATAAATCCTTATCAAACATTTCTTACTAAAGATATCTATTTACATGTATTGGAATATAAAAAATTACAGCAAAAGTTATACTTCTTTCAGCATGGAAGTTATTTATATAAAAATATATTTATTAAATATGCTGAAGTGGAATTGTCAAATATTAACTTCGTACTAAATGGTTATTCAAAAAAATTATTTGAAGAGTTAGGTGCTAGAAAAGTCTACAATGTTGGTTCTATACTGTTTAATCAGTCTATAAAGGAAGAACCAAAAGAGTATGATTACCTATATATTACTCAAGGACATGATTACACAGGAAGTTTAAACTATGTTGATTTTCCAAATTCATTGCATAGTTTTGATGGTCATGAGCTTTACAAACGCCATAAATTAACTATTGAATTATTTGGAAAGCAATTGAAAGATAAAAAAATACTAATAAGAGTACATCCTTTAGTTCTAAACAGTGGCTTATATGTTCCATTTTGGGAAATAGCAGCACCATATCCTAATGTAACTATAGATGTGTCAATTCCTATTCATACTTTAATTGAAAAATCAAAATATATTATTAGTGACTACTTTACTACAGAATTTATAAATAGAGAGTTACACTACAAACGAGATATAATATTATTTAAAGGTGCTCCAACACCTTTACCTGAGGAAACTATGGAAGATATGGAAAAAATGTTTATATTAGTAGATGTAGTAGATGACTTGGAAGAAAAAGTACAAGATATAGAAAAAATTACTAAAAATAGAAAAAGAAATGATGATATTATCGAGTATTACACCTCTAAAAAATGTAATACAAAAAAAGTTGTTATAGAAATTATTAATAAAGAGTTGGAAAATGAAAAAAGAATATATTAAAGTAAATGATTTAAGATTATTTGCATTAATTTGGAGTGTTATATTTGGAGTACTAGGATTATACAATAGCATGACTGTATTATTTTACTTAATGGGGTTATTTTTAATAGTTGGAGTAATCAAGCCTATTGTATTATCTGGGTTTTATAAAATATGGATAAAAGTAGGTGAGTTCATAGGTGGAATTATTTCAAAAATAATTATGTTTATATTATATTTTGGTTTATTTACTCCAATAGCTATTTTTTTAAAAATATTTGGTAAAGATTTATTAAATAAAAAATTAGATAAATCAAAAAAAAGTTATTGGATAGATAGAAAAATACAACCTCAGTCTATGAAAAATCAGTTTTAAAGGAAAGTGTAAATGTTGTTTTTTAAAGAGCTATTACTATTTATGAAAGTAAGAAAAAAATTTTGGTTAGCACCTATCATATTAGTAATGTTGGGACTAGGAGCAGTAATAGTATTAGCTCAAGGCAGTGCAGTAGCACCATTTATTTATACTTTATTTTAGGATTAAAGATGTATATTTTAGGCATATCTGCATATTACCACGACTCAGGAGTAGCTCTTATAAAAGATGAAGAAATAATTGCTGCTGTTCAAGAAGAAAGATTTACAAGAAAAAAACAAGATGATACTTTTCCTAAAGAATCAATAAAATATTGTCTTAAGGAAGCAAATATATCCTTATATGATATTGACTATATTACTTTTTATGATAAGCCGTTTATAAAGTTTGAAAGATTGCTAGAGACATATCTTACTGAAGCACCAAAAGGATTTCAATCATTTATAATGTCTATTCCCATTTGGCTAAAAGATAAACTTTTTTTAAAGGAAACCTTATCAAGAGAATTTAAAGAATTATTTTTGGAGCTAAATCCAAATAAAGAAACAGAAGCTAAAGAGTTTAAGCGAAGTGTTCAAGAAAAGTTCATGTTTGGTGAACATCATCAAAGCCATGCCGGAAGTGCATTTTATCCATCAGCATTTGAAGAATCAGCTATTTTAACCATTGATGGTGTTGGAGAATGGGCTACTACATCCTTAGCATACGGAAATGGAAATAAAATCAAGTTTTTAAAAGAGATAAATTTCCCACATTCTTTAGGCCTTTTATATTCTGCATTCACATATTATATTGGATTCAAAGTAAACAGTGGTGAGTATAAAGTCATGGGATTAGCTCCTTATGGAGAGCCTAAATATGTAGATGTAATTAAAAAAAATATAATAGATATAAAAGAAGATGGTTCTTTTAATTTAGATATGAGTTATTTTAATTATACTACTGGATTAACTATGACTAGCAATAAATTTCACAAACTTTTTGGTGCTGGTCCAAGACAAAGTGAAAGTCCTTTAGAGCAAAAAGCGATGGATTTAGCATCTTCTATTCAAGTGATAACAGAAGAGATACTTATTAAATTGGCGACTTATGCAAAGGAAATCACAGGAAGTAAAAATCTTTGTTTAGCAGGGGGAGTCGCACTGAATTGTGTTGCCAATGGAAAGTTATTGGAACAAAAAATATTTGACAATATTTGGATACAACCAGCTTCAGGTGATGCAGGTGGGGCATTAGGTGGGGCATATTCAGTATATTACCAAGAACTTGAAAATAAAAGAACTATTGACCTATCCAAAATGGACAAAATGAAAGGTGCATATTTGGGTCCTAAGTTTTCTGATAGTGAGATAAAACAGTATTTAGATTCAGTAGATGCGGATTATGAATATATAAACAATGAAGATATTTTGGTTGAGAAAATTAGTACTGAATTGTCAAATGAAAAAGTAATTGGTTGGCACTATGATAGAATGGAATATGGACCAAGAAGTTTAGGACATAGAAGCATAATAGGAGATGCTAGAAGTAAAAAAATGCAATTAACTATGAATGTAAAAATAAAATATAGAGAAAGTTTTAGACCATTCGCTCCATCTGTATTAAGTGAAAAAGTAAGTGAATGGTATGATATCAATGTTAACAGTCCATATATGTTATTAGTAGCTCCTGTGAAGAAATCAAAGCAAATTCAAATGACAAAAAAAGAAAATAAACTTTTTGGTATTGACAAATTAAATATTCCAAGAAGTGAAATTCCAGCAGTAACCCATATAGATTACAGTGCAAGGATTCAAACAGTGCATAAAGAAACAAATGCCAGATACCATAAACTTATATCAGCATTTGAAGAAAAAACAGGATGTCCTACAATAGTTAACACCTCATTTAATGTTAGAGGTGAACCGATAGTTTGTTCTCCTGAAGATAGTTATATATGCTTTATGAGAACAGAAATGGATGTATTAGTTATAGATAATTTTATATTATATAAACAAAAGCAACCAAACTTAAAAGATACAGTAAGTTGGCAGAAGGAGTTTACACTTGATTAAAAATATTTTGTTAGTTTCAGTAAGCTTGTTGTTTTCATTACTACTAGTAGAAATTATTTTAAAAATTAATAATTTTAATAGCTTAAGTGACTTTTATCCGAGGTACGAAACATTAAACTATACATCACATGAAGAAAGTCAATATACATTTTCAGATAATTTACCAATGGTGATGAAAAAAAATTATTCTTTTTTTCAATGTGATATGGCAAATAGACCTGTATTAGTAAAAATAGATTTAGATAAGAATGGTTTTAGAAATAATGCTAAATTTGAGAAAATTGAAAATTTTGATGTTTTATTTGTTGGGGATTCTGTATCTTTTGGTTACGGGGTTGATAATAATGAAACTTTTGTTTCTAAGTATATAAAGAGTACAAACAAAAATGTCTATAATTTATCTGTTCCAAATGTTGGACCAGCAACCTATATGTATCTAATTGATAAATTTTTAGTTGATAAATCAACTAAAGTAATAAATATTATGTGGTATAGTGCAAATGATTTTATGAATTTTAGTAATTCTTATTGGGAAGGTATGCATGAAAATAGAATACCTAAAAATGAAAAAATAACAAGAAGTGATATTATAAATAAAACTACAGTTTATCCAGAATATATGTTCTATCCAATCATTAAAAAATCATCTTTAATACTACTGTTACATAATTTATTAGTAAAAAAAGTAAATAAAGAAATTAGTGCACACGAATACAATATGATGAAAAATATGTTAATTAATTATTTAAAAAAAGGAATAGATTATAACTTACATAATAAAAAGATTGATATTTATATAAATGAATTGAAAAATATTAAAGAAATTCAAGTTAATGAAAAATTGAGAAAATTGCTTTCAAAAATAGAATTACAATATAAAGCTAACAATCGTAAAGATTTATTTAAATTAACAAAAGAATTTCAAATTTTATTAGAGAAAAATAAAATACAGCCTATTAGTAATAAATATAAATGTAATTTAGGTGTTTATTTAAATAGTAGCTTAGGGTTTAACAGTGATAATAAGTTAGAGGATAATTTTGATGGAATTGTTAAAAGTATATTTATTTTAATGAAGTCTATTAAGGATATAAAATTTCAAAAGGATATTGCTAAAGTGAAAAACATTTTAAATAATTATAAAACAATATCATTTAAGTCAATAGAAAAACTAGATATTTTATTGAGTAAACTTTCTAGTAATTTTAAGAACAAAAAATATAAACAAATTTCATTAGATAGTAAGTTGAATATTTTTTTTAATTACTTATCTGTATTGAAAAATAATGGAATTCAAATAAATATATTTAACTATACTGGAGAATATAGACTTCAAAGTAAATATAATAATGTTATATGTAATCGTGCAGTAAATTATGATTTAAAGTGTGTGAATGTAACTCCTTTAATCCAAAAATATTATATGGATAAATCAAATTTTTTGCATGCATTATATCTTGATGGATCACATTTTAACAATAAGGGCAATACATTTATCAATGAGATATTGCTAGATACCTTAGAGTAATTAAATGAAAGAAGATAGCCTAAAAAAAAGATATAGTGTTAAACTTTTTGCAAGTATCATAAGTGGTGTGATTGGTGCTATTTTAATAGCTATAGTGCCTAAAGCATTAGGACCTGTAGCATATGGACAGTTTGTTTACTTACAAGATTTTTTTATGAAAGTCATAGGCTTTCTTGATATGGGAAGTTCTATTGCTTTCTTTACAAAATTATCAGCTAGGCACACTCGAAAAGAACTTATAGCTTTTTATTTTATATATTCTTTAGTTGTATTGTTAGTTGTAAGTTTATTTATTTTCTTGATAAAGCATTTTGACTACACACTGACTCTATTACCCGATATACCAAAGCAGTATATATTTATGGGGTTGTTTTTTGGATTTTTTACATGGCTCACTCAAATATTTATAAAGATATCGGATGCTTATGCCTTAACTGTATCTGTTGAGCTTATAAAGATTGGGCATAAGGTTTTTTCGCTTTTATTGCTCCTCTATTTTATTTATTTTACAGTTTTTGATTTACATAAGTATTTTTATTTTCATTACATCGCTTTACTCTCTTTTTTAATCATCATTTCATGGTTGTTTATAAAAAAAGGTATCTTTCAAAATATTTTTAATGCTCGATTTTCAATAAAGAAGCTGTCAAAAGAGTTTATAGAGTATTGTCATCCCCTTTTAGTATATAGTATTGTAGGACTTGTTGCAGGTTTTTTTGATATTTGGCTTCTACAGAAGATAGCAGGAAGTGAGCAGACTGGTTTTTATGGCTTGGCTTATAGTTTAGCAGCTATGTGCTTTTTGTTTACTAGTGCTATGACCCCTATCATCACAAGAGAGTTTGCAAAATTGTATGAGCAAAAAGATTTGGTAAATATGAAAAAACTTTTTTATAGGTATATCCCTATGCTCTATAGCATTGCTGCATATTTTGCTGTATTTATATCTATGCAAAGTGAAAATGTACTTGCTATATTTACAGGTGAGAAGTTTCAAGATGCTTATTTAGTCCTAATAATCATGGCATTATATCCTATTCACCAAACCTATGGTCAATTAAGTGGTAGTATATTTTATGCTACTGGGCAAACTAAACTTATGAGAAACATCTCTTTCTTTACTATGCCTTTAGGTATGCTAATATCCTTTATCACAATATATTTACTTGATTTAGGTGCAGTTGGATTGGCTTATAAGATGATAATAGGACAACTGATAGGAACAAATATACAACTCTATTTTAATAGTAAGTTTTTAGATTTAGATATGAAATATTTTGTTCAACATCAGATATATAGCGTACTCTTTTTTGTAGTTTTGGCATATTTGTCAAGTCATATTGTAAATTTGTCATCACCATTGATAGAGTTCTTAATGTCAGGTAGTATTTACACACTTTTTGTTATAATTTTTGTATATATATTCCCAGAAGTGTTTTCAACTACAAGAGATGAGATAAAAGAAATTTTAATAAAGGTAAAAAATGTCACTAAAAAATAAACTAAAAAACAATGAACTAACAATTGGTAGTTGGATAATGATAGGCGACACTATGAGTGTCGAAGTCATGGCTTTAGCTGGGTTTGAATGGCTTGTTGTAGATATTGAACATACTTCAATAGATTTAAAAACAACTCAAAACCTTATATCGACTATTCAAGCTAATGGAATAAAAGCACTTGTACGAGTAAGTAAAAATGAAGAAGTGATTATAAAAAAAGTGCTCGATATGGGAGCAGATGGTATCATAGTACCTATGGTAAACTCAAAAGAAGATGCTCTCCAAGCAGTAGAGTTTGCAAAGTACCCTCCAACTGGGAAAAGAGGTGTGGGCTTATACAGAGCATCTAAGTATGGAACAGGCTTTGAAGAGTATAAAAAATGGGTTGAGGAAGAACTTGTCATAATTGCCCAAATAGAACATATAGATGCAGTAAATAATATAGATGAGATTATAAGTGTAGATGGGATAGATGGTACTATTATAGGTCCATATGATTTAAGTGGTAGCATAGGGCATCCGGGAGAATTTGAACGACAAGATGTAAAAGATGCTGTCCAAAAAGTACTCAGTAGTTGTAAAAAATACAATATACCATCTGGTTTTCATGTAGTGGATACAGATCCATTAAAATTACAAGAGAAAATAGAACAAGGTTGTACATTTTTAGCTTATGGGATAGATTACTTTTTTATGCGAGATAGTGTAATGCAAGGGATGAAAATATTAAAAGAAGGATTAAAAATATGAATATAATATCAATAGTACCAGCAAGAATGGGTTCAAGTAGGTTTCCAGGTAAGCCTATAGCTGACATACTAGGTATGCCAATGATAGGGCATGTTTATAAGCGAGTTAAAATGAGTAAGTTGCTTACAGAAGTATATGTTGCAACTTGTGATACAGAGATATATGAGTATATTGAGTCTATAGGTGGAAAAGCTGTGATGACGAGTGATTGTCATGAACGATGTTCTGATAGATGTGCTGAAGCTATGCTGAAAATTGAAAAAGATGAAAATGTTAAAGTAGATATAATGGTAATGGTACAGGGTGATGAGCCTTTAACCTTTCCACAAATGATAGATGAAGCAGTAGAACCAATGCTTCATGATAAATCCTTAGTCATTACAAATCTTGTAGCAGATTTAGAAACAGTAGAAGAATTTGAGGATCCCAATGAAGTAAAAGTAGTTATGGATAAGCAAAACAATGCACTCTACTTTTCAAGGGAGCCAATTCCAAGTAGAAAAAAAGGTATTTTAAATGTTCCTATGAAAAAACAAGTATGTGTGATACCTTTTACTAGAGATTTTTTACTTAAGTATAATGAAATGGAACCGACACCTTTAGAAATAATTGAATCAGTAGATATGATGAGAATCCTTGAAAATGGTGCTAAAGTAAAAATGATAGATACTAAGTACACTACTAAAGCAGTTGATACCCAAGAAGATTTAAATAGAGTGGTTGAAATGATGAAAGAAGATGAGTTGTTTCAAGTCGGGTATTGATTTGATTAAAAAAATAAATAGATTATTATTTCAAATATATATTGCTATATTATCATCAATACCAACTGCATTAGGGATAAGATTAAGATATATTGCTTATCGTTCTCTTTTTAAAAAAACAAGTGGTCGCTTTAAGATAGATAGTGGTGTTACCATAATAGGTTTTGAAAATATTAGTTTTGGGAATAATATTAGTATTGGTAAAAATGGTTTTGTTTATGCGCATGATGCTGGTTGTTTAGAAATAGGAGATAACTTTAGTATGAATACAAACTCACAACTAGGTGCATCTTTTGGTAAAATTGTGATAGGCAACAATTGTGCTATTGCTCCAAATTGTGTATTGAGAGCTTCAAATCATACTTTTGATAATCCAGATATACCTTTTAGAGAACAAGGGCATACTTATGGAGAAATTATACTTGAAGATGATATTTGGATTTCTTCAAATTGTGTTATTACTGCAAATACCACAATAGGGAAAAGTTCAATTGTAGGTGCTGGTTCAGTTGTAACAAAAGATATTGAACCTTATTCAATAGTAGGTGGTGTTCCTGCTAAACTTATTAAAAAGAGGAAATAAATGGCTACTTATCTTGTAACAGGAAATGCGGGCTTTATTGGAAGTGCAATAGTAAATAAATTATTAAGTGAAAATCATACGGTTTATGGAATTGATAATCTTAAAACTGGTTATCTTCATAATATAGATAAAAGAGTTATTTTTATAAATGGTGATTTTAGTCAAGATAAAACTATTACTAAATTAAACAATACTAAATTTGATGTGATTTTTCATATAGGTGGACAAAGTTCTGGTGAAATAAGCTTTGAAGATCCAGAGTATGACTTAAATACAAATACCTTATCTACTTTAAAATTATTACAGTATGCAGAACAAACTGACTGTAAGAAGTTTATCTATGCTAGTACAATGTCTGCATATGGTGAGAATAAAGATAAAGAGCATTTTAGTGAAAATGACAATATTAATCCAAAATCTTTTTATGCTGTTGGAAAGTTGGCAAGTGAAAAATATATGAATATTTTTGCACAACAATATGGTATAGAATATGTAGCCTTACGATACTTTAATGTATACGGACCGGGGCAAAATCTTGAAAATATGAAACAGGGTATGGTTAGTATTTATCTGAAACAATTTTTAGATAATAGTTTTGAAAAGGTAATAGTAAAAGGTGATTTAAATAGGTTTAGGGATTTGATATATATAGATGATGTTGTGGATATTACCATTGAATCTTCTATAAATGAGAAATTTGTAAATAAAATTGTAAATATAGGTACTGGTAAAAAGACTACTGTTCACGAAATATTAACACTAATAAAAGAAAATTTAAATAGTACGAAAGAAATAGTGATTTCCGATGGTACTCCTGGTGATCAGTTCGGAATTTATGCCAATAACCAATTGCTGTTATCTATTTATAAGAAGCCTTTAACTCAATTTAGTATTGGTTTGCAAAAAATGATTGAGTGGATAAATGAACAATAAAATCGCAGATGAAGTTGTAATCTCGAAATCGGCTATTGTAAAAAATTCCAAACTAAATTTTTTTTCTCGAATGAAGGATTATTCTGAAATACATAATAGTACCTTAGGAAAATATAGTTATATTTCTCAGTACTCGATAGTTAATAAAACTAAAATTGGAAGATTTTGTTCTATTGCAAATGGATGCTATATTGGATTATGGGAACATAATACTGATGTAAGTACACACTCTTTTTATCTTTATGAACATAGTGGTAATTTTGTAAAAGGTTATAAAAACTATGCTAAAGATAATATTACAACCTATATAGGTAATGATGTTTGGATTGGTGCAAATGCAGTCATTATGAAAGGTGTTAAAATTGGGGATGGTGCAATAATTGGTGCAAGTGCTGTTGTAACAAAAGATGTTCCTCCTTATGCTATAGTTGTTGGTAACCCCGGAAAGATAATAAAATATAGATACACTGAAAAAGAAATTAAGTGGTTATTGAAACTAAAATGGTGGAATTTTTCAAGAACAAAAATAAAAAAACTTATAAACAAAGGTGCATATGATAAGTTCAAGGTATTTAAAAAACTACTTAAGGATAAAAATATATGAATGTAATAGCAACAAGCCCAAGTTTTAGTAAAAATAGAGTTTTACAAGATGAAGTGTATAGATATTTCCCAAATGCACAATTAAATTTAGAAGGAAAACGATTTAATAAAGAAGAGTTGATAGAGTATATAAAAGATGCAGATGCAGTTATTGTAGGGCTTGAACCAATTGATAGTGAAGTATTAGATAGATGCCCTAAAATAAAAATAATCTCTAAGTATGGTGTAGGACTCAATAATATAGACTTAAATGAGTGTAAAAAAAGAGGTATTCAAATAGGTTGGACTGGTGGTGTAAATAGACTCTCTGTTGCAGAGATGGCATTAGGGTTTATGCTTATGTTCTCTCGCAACCTTTTTATGACTGCAAATGAACTTAAATCTGGCACATGGAATAAGGCAGGTGGATTCCAATTGACTGGAAAGACAGTTGGCATTGTAGGCTGTGGTTTTATAGGAAAAGAATTAGTCAGGTTACTAGAACCATTTGGATGTAAAATTTTGGTTAATGATATTATAAATCAAGATGAATATTACAGTGAGCATAATTTGATTGAAGTAAGTAAAGAAGAACTTTATAAACAATCTGATTTTATCTCCATTCATACTCTTCAAGATGATACTACTTTTAACTTTATCACTTTAGATGAGATGAAACAGATGAAACCAACTGCATATATTTTAAATACAGCTCGTGGTGGTTTGATCAATGAACATGACCTGAAGTATGCTTTACAAAATAATGTAATAGCAGGAGCTGCTATAGATGCTTATATAGTCGAGCCTCCAGAAGATACAGAGTTCTTAAAACTGCCAAACCTAATATGTACTCCGCACATTGGTGGCAATGCAAAAGAAGCAGTAGAAGCTATGGGCATGAGTGCGATTTATCATTTAAAGGAGTTTTACACATTATGAAAAAAGTAGTTATATTCGGTGGAAGTGGTTTTTTAGGAAGCTATGTTGCTGATGAACTCACACGTAGAAATTATAATGTTGTTATTGCAGATATACAGGCTTCAAAATATCTTCAAGTCATACAAAGCTTTAAGAAAGTTAATGTCATGGATATAGACAATATAAAATCTATTATTATAGATGCAGATATAGTTTATAATTTTGTAGCTATTGCCAATCTTGATGATGCCATCCATGACCCGATAAATGCTATGAACATCAATGTAATGGGAAATCTAAATATTTTAGAAGCTTGCAGACAAAATAAAAATATAAAAAGATTTGTATATGCAAGTAGTGCTTATGCTTTAAGCAGTGAAGGATCATTTTATGGGATTAGTAAACAAAGTAGTGAAAAGCTCACAGAAGAGTACTATAAACGCTATGGTCTGAAATATACTGTTATCAGGTATGGTTCTTTGTATGGTGAAAGAGCGAGTCATAATAACTACATATACAATTTACTAAATGATGCTATACAAAAAAAAAGAGTTACATTACAAAGGTGATGGAGAAGACTTGAGAGAGTATATCCATGCAGCTGATGCAGCGAAATTATCAGTTAATATACTAGAAAATGAACAGTATGAAAATGAGCATATAATTTTAACTGGAACAGAGAGACTCAAGAGGATAGAACTGCTTACAATGATCAATGAAATTATGCAAAATAAATTGAAAGTAAAACAAATTTCAGATAATAACATGGGACATTACAAAATTACACCATATTCTTATCATCCTACAGTAGCTAAAAAATTGGTTGCAAATCCATATATAGATCTTGGACAAGGTTTACTAGAGTGTATCCAAGTTATTCATAATGAGTTGGATGCTTAAATGGTATTTCTCTCTTATGTTCTTAATGAAATGACACCTACCTATGGCAATAGAAATAAATTTGAGCAGATAAAAAAAAGTGATATATCTAAAGGTGATGTTGCAAATGATACAAGTATATCAACGACAGTTCATATAGGTACTCATATAGACATGCCCTATCATTTTTACGAAAATGGACAGACTATAGAAGATTACGAAGCTGACTTTTGGAGATTTAAAAAACCTCTTGTCTTAGAAATTCAACAAGAAGAACTAATTATTAATGAAGAGTTGATTAGAAAACTGAGTGAAATAGAAGATGCAAAGTATGATATATTAATTGTTAAAACAGGAATCTGTAATAAACGTAGTGAAGAGGTTTTTTGGAAAGAAAACTATGGGTTTCATAGTGATATATATGATTTTTTAATAGAAAAGTTTCCTATGATTAGAGTTATTGGTTTTGATTCTATTTCTGTATCTAGTCTTACTGATAGAATGCTAGGTAGAGAGTCTCATAGAAGATTTTTAAATCCTGAAAAACCTATCTTACTTTTAGAAGATATGGATTTAAGAAATATTAATGAGACAATAAAATTTAAAGAAATTATTGTTTCACCTTTGCGAATTGTAAAGTGTGATGGTTTGCCTTGTACTGTTTTTGGAGTAATGGATGATTAAAAATATACTGTGGGATTTTGATGGTGTTATCTTAGATAGTATGAAAATAAAAGGCGATGGTTTTTTAGAACTTTTCAAGGGATATGATAAAAAATATTTAAAAGAACTTGAAATATTTCATTATGCTCATGGTGGTGTATCAAGATTTGAAAAAATAAAATATTTTTATACTGATATCTTGAAAAAAAATATTTCAGAAGAAGAGATATTAAAATTAGCAGATAAATTTGCAAAAATCATTAAAAACAAACTCCAAAATAAAGAAAATTTAATCAAAGAAACAATTGCATTTATAAAAGAAAATTACAAACAGTATGACTTTCATATAGTTTCAGGTGCAGAGCATAATGAACTTAATGACTTATGCAAACAGTTTGAACTTATACAGTACTTTATCTCAATAGATGGAAGTCCTACAAAAAAAGATGTTTTAGTGAGAAATGTCATAGAAATATATAGCTATAAAAAAGAAGAAACTATTTTAATTGGAGATGCTGTGACAGACTATAATGCTAGTAAATTAAACAATCTAGAATTTTATGGATACAATAATATAGAACTAAAGCAATTTGGAAATTATATTGATAGTTTCATGGAGTTTAAACTTTGAATCCAAAAGAATTAGAGAAAAACTACCAAAATGATAAAGATGAATTTCACAATTATATAAATAACATCAAAAAAAATAGCAAATGGGATATATACACAATTATAAATCCTACATTGATAAAAAATCCATATTCAAGTGAGTTTCCAAAAAACTTCTTTTTAAATACTATTAAAGTAAAGAGTAAAACTTTATTTGTAAAAGTATTGTTGAAATATTATCTAAAGAATTTATATCTATTTTTTTCTTATCTAATAGCTTTCTTTATCTATAAAATTTATTATAAAAAACAAAGAATAAATAAACTAGAAGTTATTATTGATGTTTTTGGATTAGTAGATAAAACAAATGAGAAGGGTGAATTTAGTGAAAATTATTTAACAGGAATTTATGAAATATTTGAAAAATATCATACTCAATATGCTATTTTGTTGAGACCTTATGAAGTTCGTAAAAATCCATTTAAATTAAAACAATTTTTTAAGATAATAAATCATGATAAAAAAGATTTTGTATTTGAATATGAGTTTTTGAAACTGAGTGACTTCGTTAAGCTATTTTGGCTTATAACAGTTTATCCATTTAAAACAGTAAGATTATTACAAAAAGAAGATAGTGATATAGGTAAAATATTTAATAATGCTTTAGTAGAAGATTTACAAGATTTTAATTATGAAAATTTTACAAAATATATACTAGGGAAAAATATCAGTAAACTTCAAACAGTGAAAACAATTTACTCTTGGAGTGAGTTTCAAGTTATTGAGAGAAGTTTTAATTATGCAATACGCTCTAATACTGAATCTATAGAACTTATTGCCTTACAATTTTTTCTAACTTATGAGACATATTTCAATGTTGTTGTCGATGATTTAGACTTTGATATGTTGTCATCACCACATAAAGTACTTGTGAATGGAAAACAGTATCTGAAAGAAAGAAAAAAAGTAAAATATGATGTTGGGGTTTCATTAAGATATAAAGATATATTTAATTTTTCTGGCATAAAAGAAGAAAAACAGACTTTAGTACTTGGTTCTTATGTAGAAAACGATACGAAATATATGATAGAAAGTGTTAGTGGTTTAGAGAATATTGTCTTTAAAAATCATCCAGCAGTAGATCTAAAAAAACTTGGGAAAATCCCTAAAGAGATAGAGTTATCGAGTGAAAATATTTACAAATTATTTGAGACTACAAAAATTGTAATAGCAACAGCATCAGGAACAGCAGTAGAAGCAGTTGCTTGTGGAGTATCCGTTATAATCATAGCGAGTCAAGATAATCTTACGGCTAATCCATTAGTGGAATATGGAAAAGGAAAGATTTGGGATATTGCTTTTAGTAAAGATGATGTTGGGACATTATATAATAATTTATTAGAATATAGAAAGAATAATATAGAAGAGATAAAAGAGATAGCTTCTTGGTATAAGGATAGTTTTTTTATGGAGCCAACGGAAGAAAAAATTAAGAATACATTTAACATAGAGGAGAGCAGAAAATGAAAATAGCAATAGCAGGAACAGGGTATGTAGGACTTTCAAATGGGGTTTTACTTGCGCAACACAATGAAGTAGTAGCACTTGACATCATTCCAGAAAAAGTAGCAATGCTTCAAAATAAAATATCTCCAATAGAAGATAAAGATATTAGTGAGTTTCTTTTAAGGGATGACTTGAATTTTAGAGCGACACTTGATAAAAATGAAGCTTACGAAGGTGCTGATTTTGTCATCATATCTACACCAACAGATTATGACCCTGAGACAAACTACTTTAACACAAAGTCTATAGAGTATGTCATAGCAGATGTTTTAAAAATAAATCCAGATACTACTATGGTTATCAAATCTACTGTTCCAGTTGGCTATACAAAAAGTGTACGAGAGAAATTTAAGACTCAAAATATTATATTTTCTCCAGAATTCTTACGTGAGGGTAATGCGCTCCATGACAACTTACATCCTAGTAGAATCATCGTAGGTGAGAAGTCAGACCGTGCTGTTATGTTTGCAGGACTTCTTGAAAGAGGTGCTATCAAGAAAAATGTATCTGTTTTATATACAGACTCTACAGAAGCAGAAGCAATAAAACTATTTTCAAATACATATCTTGCTATGCGTGTGTCTTATTTTAATGAGCTTGATAGTTACTCTGAAAAACATGGACTTAACACTAAAGATATCATTGATGGTGTTGGTTTAGACCCTCGTATCGGAACACACTACAACAACCCAAGTTTTGGATATGGTGGCTACTGTTTTCCAAAAGACACGAAACAACTCAAAGCAAATTTTTCTGATGTGCCAAATAACCTCATAGGAGCTATAGTTGATGCAAATGAAACACGAAAAGAGTTTATAACATCACAAATACTTCAAAGAAATCCAAGAACTGTAGGTATTTATAGACTCATCATGAAAAGTGGAAGTGATAACTTTAGAAGTTCAGCAGTACAGGGCATCATTGAAAAGCTTCAAGCTCAAAATGTAAAAGTGGTTATTTATGAGCCTGTTTTACAAGAAGACAATTTTGAAGGTTTCGAAGTGATAAAAGAACTTGATACTTTTAAGACTATGTCTGATACTATAGTAGCAAATAGGATTGATGATATTTTAGAAGATGTTATAGACAATGTATATACAAGAGATATTTTTAGAGGAGATATATAATGAGCAGAAAAAAGATACTAGTAACAGGTGGAGCAGGTTTTGTGGGCAGTCATCTATGTGAAAGATTGTCACAAGATACGAACAATGATGTCTATAGTTTAGATAATTATTTCACGGGTAGTGAAGATAATCATGTAGCTAATGTTACTTACATCAAGGGTAATACTTCAGATATCTCTACTTTAATTACATTTAATCCTGATATGGTTTACCATCTAGGAGAGTATAGTAGAGTTGAACAAAGTTTTGATGACATAGAAAAAGTTTGGAAATTCAACAAAGACGGAATATTTGCAGTATTAGAATTTGTAAGAAAAGCTGGATGTAAAATACTTTATGCAGGAAGTTCTACAAAATTTGGTGATGGAGGATTGGGTCGTAGTGCATCACCTTATGCGTGGACAAAAGCATCAAATACTGAACTTGTGGAAAACTATGGTGCTTGGTTCAATGTACCATATGCGATAACATATTTTTATAATGTATATGGAGAGAGAGAAATACAAACAGGTAAATACGCAACACTTATTGCTCTTTTTAAAGAGAAGATGAAAAATAAAGAAAAATTAACAATAGTTTCTCCTGGAACACAAAAAAGAAACTTTACTCATATAGATGATATTATAAATGCTTTAATCCTTGTGGGTGAAAATGGCTATGGTGATGAGTTTGGTATAGGTGCTAAAGAATCATATAGCATAAAAGAGATAGCTGAATTGTTTGATGGAGAGATAGAGATGCTACCAGAACGAAAAGGTAATAGAATGACTGCTGATGTTGTAAGTGCTAAAACAGAAGCTTTAGGTTGGAAACCAACTAAAACTATTAAAGACTATATTGAAGAGTGTAGAGCAAATGACTGGAAGTAATCCTTTAGTATCTGTTGTTATCCCTCTGTACAATGCCCAAAAGTATATAAATGAAACTATAGAAAGTGTGATTAATCAAACATATACAAATTGGGAACTATTAGTTGTAGATGATTGTTCAACTGATAATAGTATAGAATTAGTAAAAGAGTTTGAAAACAAAGATAGTAGAATCAGATTGATAGAATCAGAAACAAACTTTGGTGGACCAGCAAGACCTAGAAATATAGGGATAGATAATGCAAAGGGTGAATATATTGCTTTTTTAGATGCTGATGATGTTTGGATAAAAGATAAATTGGAAATACAGATAAAATATATGATTAATTATAAAATAGATTTTACAAGTACGAATATGTTGCATTTATATGAGAATACCTTGTTAAAGCATTCTTTGTTCTATAAATTAAAAATTTATTTGTTGAGAGATAGAGTATCTTTAAAAAGTACATTCTTATTTAATATCATATTTACTTCTTCTGTTGTGTTAAAAAAAAATAATAATTTTAGATTCAATGAAGACAAAGAATTGATAGCTGTAGAGGATATATTTTTATGGTTACAAATTTTAGATAGCGAGTATAAGTATAGATTTTTAAATATTAATTTATTACATTATCGTTTACTTATTTCATCTATTTCTAACCATAAAAATAAAGCTATTATTAACATTAGACATTCATATGCAATTGATAAATATATACTATTAACAAAAAAATATAATTTAGTTTTGATGAGAAATATAAGATTTGTTTCAAGATTTTTCAAGATTTAATCGATGATATTAAATAACTCTTTTAATAAACTGAAATATTTATTTTTTTTAATTGTAATTATACCTTACATCACATATACTTATTCTGCAACAATTCCTATGTTATATATGTCAAATGTACTCCTTCCAATAGGAATAATTTTTGGATTTATATTAATAAAATTTAGATATAAGTTTGATGATTATCTTCTGTTCTTGCCTTTTTTATTGTTTATTGTATTACAAGCTGTACTCTTTGACAGGGAAAATTTAATAGAAGCTATAAAATATATTCTTTTTTTCATAGTTTATGCTTTTTTATTTAAGCCACATTTTAGAACAAAACAAATTTACAAAACATATATAAATTTTATTGTTATAATTAGTATATTCAGTTTATTACTTTACTTCCTAAACTTTTTTATGGATTTTAGTTTCTTTGAGATTGAAAATATCACTCAATTTTTATCTCCAAAATCAGCATTATTAACTAGAGATTGGGGATATCAAACACCATTCTATTTATTTGTTAATAGTTTTAATCAATCTGATGGTTTATTTGGTATTCCTAGACTTTTTGGAATATCTCATGAACCAACAGCTTTTGCTGCTTTTGTAATGCCAAGTATTTTGTTAGCTTATCATTTAAATAAAAGATATTCAGCAATTATACTTTTAACAATTTTACTCATTGTATCTTCTTACGGTGCACTATTATTCTTTTTAATTGCTGTTGGTGTTATCTATGGGCATAAGTATAAAATACAAGTGTGGATACTCTTCTTGTTTGTAATATTAGGACTAGTATATGTGATGGGTTCAAATTCAGTAAGAATAACTTTATATTTAAATATATTTCAGAACTTCTTATCCCAAAATATAATGCTTATAAATACATTTAGTTTTGAACCTATCATAACTGGAGAGTATGGAAAAAGTGTAGATGTTCCAGTAGTTCTGAAACTTGCAATGAAGTACGGAATAATTGCAATGGTATTGTTTTTGTATATCATTTTCGTGTATATATTGAGAATTATTAAAATTAAAGATAAGATTTTGTTAGGTTTTTTTGTCTCATTTGTTTTAATGCTTGACAAGTCACAATTAGCCTTTTCTCCTTTATTCTTTTTTTATTTAAGTTATATTGATTTTAGTTTATATAGGAAACAATTACATGAAAAATAATATTTTACAAATTACAGGCTTCCCTGAAGGTGGGATTGGAACACATGTTATATCATTATGTCAAGAACTGATTGAGGAATATAATATTTCATTAGTTGCGAACTTTACTCAGCAAGATGAAAATTTTAGAACTGCTTTTAAAGTAATAGCACCATCCATGTCAAATATAACAGATATAAAGATTAATAAAAAGCCATCTATTAATGATTTATATAATTTATATAATTTATATAATTTATACAAGAACAAGAATATTAATCTTATACATGGTCATGGGGCTAAAGGTGGTTTATATGCTAGGATTCTTGGTTATTTGTTGAAATCTAAAGTTGTGTATACTCCACATGGTGGAAGTTTGCATGATATGCATGGTAAAGTGATGGGACATGTATATATTTTAATAGAAAAATTTTTATTTTTATTTACAGATAAATTTATATTTGAGTCTAAATACTCTAAAAATATTTTTATTAAAAAAATAAATAAAAAGACAAATAAATTAATAGTTAATTATAATGGTGTAAAAATTGATCACGACTTTACTAAAAATATTTTTGATAAAAGTAAAATTGAAATAGCATCTTTTGGATTATTAAGAAATCTAAAAGGACATGATATACTAATTAAAGCCATTAGTACATTAATAGATGAAAAGTATAATATAAAATTGACAATTTATGGAAGTGGAGAAGAAAAAGAAAATCTTGAATGCTTAATTAGTGAATTGAATCTAGACTCACAGGTACAGCTTTTTGGGTTTGTTAATGATACAAAAAAATATATGAAAAAAAGTGATATTATAGTTCATCCATCAAGGTTCGAAGCATTACCATATGTACCTATTGAAGCAATGAATTTATGCAAACCAGTCATAGTATCAAATGTAGGTGGATTGACAGAAATTGTCATTGATGAAGAAAATGGTTTAGTATTTGAAAACGAGTGTATAGAGTGTTTAGTTCAAAAAATAAAAAAAATAATTCTTTTAGATGAACTAAGAGAAAAAATTAGTAATAATGGAAAAAAAACTGTTCTTACATTGTTTGATGAAAAAAATATGATTAATAATTTAAAAAATATATATACTGGTATAGTAGATTGATATATTCTTTTAGAAGGAAACGGCAATGATGAGTAATGCAGATAAATACTAACATAGAAATGAACACTGGACAGTAGGTGAAGAGGGTAAACTTATACGACCTAATGAATCAACATACATAAAAATGGGTGAAGCACATCGTTTAGTAAATGATGGAAAGATACCGGCAGTACATATAGAAGCACAAGTAGGTGAGTATACTGGTGAAGATGATATTGTACGTCTTGAAGATGACTTTAATCGTAGTTAAATGAATGGTATTTATTAAGTGTAATTCTAACTTAATAGAATACTTAGCTACATTTTAGTAGAATATAAAACATTTATTATTTTGGATTTATATTGAAAAATTATTTCTCTCGTTTTATACTTTTGTTATCTGATTTACTGTTAATCTCCTTATCTATAGTCTTGGCTTATTACACAAGAGAAATAATTTCACCAATCATAGGTATTGAATTTGAAAGATCTATAACAGATTTTTTTAAACTTTATATGTTGTTCTTAACTATTGTGTCTGTAATGTTTTACGAAGGAGTATATACAAAAAGATTTGATTTTTGGCATGAAAGTAAACAAATTATTAAAAGTTTAATATTCTCTTTAATTATTATTTTAGCTTATTTAGCAATTACTCAAAGTGTAGAAGATTATTCTAGAATTGTTATAGTTTTAATTTTTGTATATTTAGCAATACTTCTTCCATTATTTAAAAATATTTTGAAAAAAATTCTTTTTAAACTTGGATTATGGCAAAGAGTTGCTAAAGTTTATGGTAATGATGAGTTTATTGAAAATGAAATTTTTACTAATAATTATATAGGATATGTAAAGTCTAAAACAGATTCAGTTAAAACAGTTTTTATAAATGCTCAAAATATTGACTCTAAAGAGTTGAGTAAAATTATTGACAATGAAATTAGATCAAAACATGAAGTTGTTTTTATTCCACGAATTACAGAGTACGAATTATCACAGTCATTTATTTATGAACTGTCCAATACACGTACTAACCTTATAGAGATACAGAATAGATTAAAAAGTAAATACAGATTATTGCTACAGCATGTGTTTAATTATGCTTTAGCAATTTTACTCTTACCTATTTTATTACCTATTATTGGGATATTGGCCTTTTTAATAAAAAAAGAATCTCCTGGACCTGTATTTTTTGCACATAATAGAATTGGGCAAAAAGGAAAAATAATTCCAACTTTCAAGTTTAGAAGTATGTATAGTGATGCTAAAGAAAGATTAGAAATTTTGCTAAATGAAAATGAAGATATTAAAAAAGAATGGGAAACAAACTTTAAATTAAAAGATGATCCACGTGTAACTAAAATTGGTGCGATCCTACGCAAAACATCTTTAGATGAACTTCCTCAAATATTTAATGTATTAAAAGGTGAGATGAACTTTGTTGGACCTCGTCCTGTAATAAAACAAGAAATTGACCAATATTATAAAGAAGATG
>Ga0256826_1000324_pt1 | contig 28253 bp, 31 predicted proteins | sample CV79metaG_FD_185975 | JGI IMG/M metagenome (GOLD analysis project Ga0256826, IMG submission 185975) | Hydrothermal vent microbial communities from East Pacific Rise, Pacific Ocean - CV79 | ecosystem: Environmental > Aquatic > Marine > Hydrothermal vents | place: Pacific Ocean: East Pacific Rise...
TTAGAATATGATAATCTTAGAATTCGTGATTATTATATGCAATATGGCTACTTGGATGCTAAAGTTGACGTTCCTTTTGTTCGAGTGAATTTTGACAGTTATAGTGCAGATATGAGTTATAAAATTGTTGAAGGTAATGCATATAAGATTAGTAAAGTTTCTATCTATCAAGCCCAACATGTAATAGCTGATGAAAAGTTGACAGAACTGCTTTCATTAAAAGCTGGAGAAACTTTTAATATTAAAAAATTTAGAGATGATTCAGCGAAGATAAAAACTGCTATTGGAGATTTGAGTTACGCTTTTGTTCAAGTTGTACCAGACTTGAAAAAGAACAAAAAAGATAAAACTGTTGAAGTCGTTTTTAAAGTAATGCCTGGTGATAAAGTTAAAATTAGAAATGTATTAATTTCAGGAAATACGCGAACACTTGATAGACTTATTCGTCGTGAATTATATCTTGGACCTGGAGATATGTATTCGCTTACAGACCTTAAAGATTCAAGAAACGCATTAGGAAGACTGGGCTTTTTTGAAGGAAATACTATTGAAGAAAAGAGAATTGATAACCATACAATTGATTTAATAGTAAAAGTAAAAGAGACTCCAACTGGAAATATTCAACTCGGTGGTGGATATGGAAGTTATGGAGGATTGCTACTAAGTGTTGGAGTAAACGATAGAAATATTTGGGGTAGTGGTATCAATGTAGGTGTAAAAGCTGAAAAATCACAAACAACTCAAAACTATTCATTTAATATCTCAAATCCAAGACTTAACGATAGTGACTTTAGTGGTAATTTTTCCATTTACCACTCTGTATATGATTATAATGATTACACAGTTAGTAGCGATGGTATATCTGTTGGCACAGGGCATAGACTTTCTCGTCACATTACGGGCTATATAGGTTATGGATACTCTGGAAACTCATATAAATTTAGCAATACTTTAGATACCAATATTACAGATACATATTATTTTGAAGATTATACAAAAAGTAGCGTGACACTAAGTGCGAGTTGGGATAATACTGATGACTACTATCTCCCTCGTCAAGGTTTTACACTCTCTCAAAGTTTTGAAAAAGCAGGACTTGGTGCACAAGCAGATTTTTTAAAATCAAGAACTAATTTTGCAAAATATTATGGGCTAAATGATTTACTTGGTTTTGATGCAATCTTTAGATATAAAGCGAGATATAATGCCATTGTAAATAATGGTTATATCCCTTTAGCAGAAAAGTTTTATATGGGTGGTATAGGTAGTGTCAGAGGGTACCAATCTTATTCATTATCTCCAACTATTGAAGACGTAAACGCAACAGATGGTACACGAAGAGTAGGGGGGACTCAGACCTTTTCAAATAATATAGAGCTAAGTTTTCCTCTGCTTCCAAAAGCTAAAATGCGTATTGTAACGTATCTTGATTGGGGTTTTATCTCTGATAATATAACACCAAACTTATTATCAAATAGTATTGCAAGAGCTGGTTATGGTGCAGGATTAGAGTGGTTTTCTCCTGTTGGACCAATTCAGTTGATGTTTTCTAATCCTATCAACCCTCAAAAAGGTGATAAGACAGCCCACTTTGAATTTACCATGGGACAAAGATTTTAAGAGTCAAATACGACTTTAAATTTTTCATGCTCACAGTGTAGTTTATTTAAGGCGTCTTTGGCGAGATATAAATTACTCGAAGATGTAATGTAAAGCGTTCCCTCTTCAAATCGTAAAGAAAAGTCGATATTTCTAGGTCTATGACTGAGTAAAATGATACTCAAAGAGAGTAGATAACTTAGAGTCTTAGTAATATTTTCTTGAGGTAAAAGTTCTTTGTATTTATCTAAATGTGTTTTAGATGGCAATTTATTTTTTGCATATCTAGTTAATGTGGCAATTAACAATATATCTTTGTGTGAAAAACCATACTCAAGTGCACTTTGAATAAGATAGTAAGTGTGTTTGTTCTGAGAATAAAAATGAATGCTTCTCCCAGCAGGATATAACTTAGCCGCAATGGCTAAATTGTATCTATATTTTGTGTCAATATGAAAGTACTCAGAAGTTAAGTCAAATAACTTTTTACTTAAAAGTGCTAATTGATTTGAAAAATATTTATCGTCTACATGAGAATCTAAAATATATCTAACTGAAGTGTTATAATTATGAGGAAATTTATCTTTAGAGTTTCTCAATAAATCAGCAAGATAAACGCCTTCTCTCACTCCCACACCACTTGTTACTATATTATTAATATCTAATTTTTTGAGAATACGTTGTAAAATAAGTGTACCTGGTTTTATAACATCATATCTATTCTCTTCTATACAGAGATTTTTTAATTTATTTTCATCGCTTGATAAAACTTTGTTAATAAATTTTGAAAATACTTTTACGCCATACGAATAAGCATGAATCTTGTTTAAGGGATATTTAGATTGAATCATTATAGCACTTGATATCGCTCTAAATGTGCCTCCTATCCCTATAAGTGTATTTATCTCTTGATTAGGAATATTTTTTAGTTGTTCATCAATGTACTCTATCGCACCATTGATATTGTTAGAATCAAAATATAACTCTTTGAGTCTTACTGTACCTAATTTTAGTGATGTGGTATGAGAGACATTCTTATCGTCTATATAAGCTAATTCAGTTGAACCACCACCAATATCTATACTTAGTGCCTTTTGTTGCTCTGGAAGGAGATTTGCACATGCTATTGCTCCAAAATATGCTTCTTTTTCACCACTAATTACTTTTATGTTGAGTTTTAGTCTATTTTTAACTTTATTGACGAATTCTTGTTTGTTAGGAGCATCTCGAAGTGCAGATGTAGCAACGCATAATGTTTTGCGAGTTTTAAAAGATTCCGCTATTTGTACAAAATCACGCAGAGCATTAAAAGTTCTTTGCATAGGAACTACTTGGAGTTCTCCATTATTGCTATATGCATTTTCTGAAATACGAACTTTAGATTTTTCTTCGTATACTAAATGAAATGCAAAACGAGAAGTCTTTTCATAAATAACCATTCTAACTGAGTTAGAACCTATGTCTATGACTGCGACTCTCTTAGCCAAAACCTATTCTTCTATTTCTAAATTTTTGTATTTGAATTGTAGTTCTGCAATTGTTTCAACATTATCTTTATCTGGTACAATACAATCAACAGGACAAACAGAAATACAAGCTGGTTCATCATAAATACCAACACACTCAGTACAACGATCAGGATCAATATAATAAATTGGATCTCCCTCTTCTATTGCAAGTGTTGGGCATTCTTCACGACACGCATCACACGCTATACATTCATCATTAATTATTAGAGCCATATTTAAAAACCTTATATTTTATACTTATTTATTAAAGTGAACGATTTATATCAAAATAAAGCTTTATTATTTTTGAATTTATAAATTAGCATTAACTATTTTGAGGAATTATACATGATAATTTAGAATTTAGCTGTACAGAAGCAACTGTTCCATCTTTACCATCTTTCCTATTTTCTATCTTTATTTTGGCACCAAGTGCATCCGCAGCACTTTTTGCTAAAAAGAGTCCTAGTCCAACACCAGACTTATTACCTTGGCGTTTAAATGGAGCAAATAAATCTACGGTATCATCTATACCACAACCTTCATCAATCACTTCTATAAGTAATCCAAAATCATCCTGGCTCGTTCTTAAGATTACAGCTTTATTCTGTGATGTGAACTTTAAAGCATTTTGCAAAAAGTTTTGAATTATTTGGTTGAGTAAGCTGACCTGTAGTGTTGCCATATAGCCATCAGGTTTTAATTCAATAATAAGTTCTTTATTTTCATTTTCTGCAAGCAGTTGAAAATCATTTGCTTTTTGTTTTAGTATCTTGATGACATCCACTTCTGTGGGTTTATCTAGTTGTGCACCCTCTTGACGTCCAATATTTAAAATATTTGAAACTATAATATTCATCTCATCTATTGTTTTATTTGTTACTTTAAGGGCTTCTATATACTCCTCTGGAGAGCGTTTTTTTATTAGCGTAACTTGATTTTTTAATTTGATAACAGCAAGGGGAGTTTTTAACTCATGTGCTGTACCAATGAAGAGTTCTTTTTGGTATTTTACAAAGTTCTGTATTCTTGATATAAGCCTATTAATGGTTTCACCAAGAGGTTCAAATTCAAGAGGAAGTTCTTCTGTTTTGATTGGTTTCATAAGATGTTCATTCATATTTGAAAGTTTTTTACTCAGTGTTGTAACTGGAGCTACAAGCATTTTTGAGAGTGTAATAGCATAAATAATAACAAGAATAAAACCAGCTATATTTATAATAAAAATATATCTAAGTATTTTTTTTAGTAGCTTTTTAGTTTGAGTAATATCTCTAGTGATTTTTAAGTAGCTATTATCAGCAAGCTTATATGGGTAAATTATGGTTAAAAAAGTATGCTTATATTCAGTTTTTTCATAAACCTCAGTTTGAATGTTTTTAGTTTTTAAATATACAACTTCAATATTTAATGCGAATACATTTGCAGAAATCATCTCTTCATTTGTTTGGTAAACTGATTTGTTATTTACAATATTTTTTGCATACTGCGTAAGTTCAATAAATTTATCATCATAAATAGATCTTTCAATGTAAAAATATAGAAGTGAAGAAAATATAAGGATTAAAGATGCTGAGGAAAATATAAGCTGTATAAGAAAATTACGTCTTATACTTTTTTTGGAAATCACAATAAAACCTCCTAGAATTTGTAGGAGATTATATCATGTTAGAGTTGAATTATAGTTCTTTAGGAAAGCAAAAACGGTAACCACGACGACGAACAGTTTCTATCGTTGTTATGTTTAATGGTTTATCCATTTTTTGTCTAATTTGATTGATTGCAACTTCAATTACGTTAGGAGTTACTAGTTCAGGTTCTTCCCAAATAGCGTCAAGAAGTTGTTCTTTAGAAACAATTTGATCACGGTGACGTGCAAGGTGAGTAAGAACTTCAAAAGGTTTACCTTTAAGTTCAATATCAGTCTCTTTGTAAGTGATTTTTTCTTCTTCAGGATTGATAGTTAAATCTTCAATTTCGATGATATTACTTCCACCAAAACGTAGACGTGCTTCAATACGAGCAATTAGAACATCAAAGTCAAATGGTTTTCTAATATAATCATCCGCACCAGCTCTTAAAGCTTCAATTTCACTCTCATTATCATCTCTAGCTGAAAGCACAACTACAACTGTTTTTGGAGTATTCGCTTTGATATCACTAATGATATCTACAGAATTTCCATCTGGTAGCATCCAATCCATAAGAACTAAATCATAATTACGGATATCAAGATAGTATTCACCATCTTTTAATGTCTCAACAACATCGCTTTGGTAACCAAATTCTTTTAGTCCCTCAGCAAGCATTTTATTTAATGTTACTTCATCTTCTATAATTAGAATACGCATTCATTGTTTCCTATATATTAAATATTTTCGGAATCATATCATAATTTTAGGTTACTTTAAAGTTTTTTTCAATTTTCTTTAAAAAAAAGTGAAGATAAAATTAAGAAATGAAGCTGTAGTTATTTGACACACTTACGGTACAGTCGGGTAATATGGAAGGTTTTGTAATCTTTAACTCTAAGGTGTTAATTTCAGAAAATTTATTTTTTAGATTTAATGATAAATTTTCTAAAGCTTCTTCTATTAGAAGAAATTTATTTTTTTGCATATTAGATTTGATAAGCATAGCAAGATCGGCATAGTTTATAAATTTATCATTATAATCATATGTGAGTTCTAAGTTTATTATTACATCTTGTTCTGTTTCTCTTTCAAAGTCTAAAATCCCAAGAATGCACTGAAATTTTAAATCTTCAACATGAATTTTCATTTTATATAACTCTTTTTTCTTCGCCTTTTATTACACGAATGATGTTAGGTATATGTTTATAAAAAAGGATAAATACTATAAAGACTACAGGTGCATGAGCCATATCTGGATGAATAATAAAACTAGAAACAAGAAGTGAAAGCACACCAGTAAGTGATGAAACAGATGAAATACGAACAGTTTTTGCCATAACAACCCATACAATTAAAGCGATGATGGTTTCAAGTGGTAGCATAAACATCATAACACCCATACCTGTAGCGATTCCTTTTCCACCCTCGAAATTAAGATATGGTGAAAAACAGTGTCCAACGACAGCTAAAACGGCAATTCCCCAGAGTGTTGCTTCGCTAAGACCAAGAAAATGAGCTACAACTAAAACTAAAACACCTTTGAATGCATCTAATGCTAAGGTGGCAATGCCAAGTTTTTTTGCAAGTTTTGGGTTAGTCTCTTTGACAACTCGTAAAACATTGGTTGCGCCAATGCTTTTACTTCCGCTTGCTTTTACATCAACTCCAGCAAATTTTTTGGCCAAAATGAGACCAAAAGGAATACCACCAACTAAGTACGCAACTATAAAAAATTGAATGTTTGTATTAAATAAAAAATCCATGAATAATTCCTAATAAAGTAAGTACGGCATTGTACAAAATTTATGATTACAGAGATATAAATAATATAGTATTAACTTTCCTTAAATATTTATTAATAAAAAAAGAGTATAGTTATTTATGATTCAATTTAAAGTAAGGAAATGTTATGAAAATATTTTTAATTTTGTTTATACTATTTACATCAATTTTTGGCGCAAGTAACCAATTAGAAAATAAAAGACTTTGTAAGTTATTTACTTTTAAAGCCAAAACTTATAAAAAGAATATGAGAGAAGATGCTTATGCTTATCAGACTTTACGCTCTTATGAGAAAAGGGCAAAGATGTTTTGTAAAAAACAGTAACGTACTATGCCAAGCGTTTTGCTTGGTCCAATATTTTTAAACTTTCAATCTAGCCTCATTATATAAAACTTTCAAATAATTTTTTTGATATAATTGCACACTAATTATATTTAATAGGATACCTTTTGAAATATACAAACGAAGAATTAACACAAAAAATTATTGCATTAAAAAATAAATTAAGTGTAACAGTTGTTGCACATTTTTACCAACGTGATGAGGTTTTTGAACTTGCTGATATTACTGGGGACTCTTTAGAACTTGCCAAAAAAACAATGGATGATGATTCTGAATTTGTTTTATTTTGTGGTGTTGCTTTTATGGGGCAAAGTGTAAAAGTTTTAAGCCCAAATAAACGTGTTGTTATGCCAAAAGTTGCTTGTTGTGCTATGGCTCGAATGATTGACTCTCTGTATTATGATGATTCTGTTAGATTTTTAGAAGATAATGGGATTGCTAAAGAGAATGTTCTTCCTATCACTTACATAAACTCAAATGCAGATGTAAAAGCAAAAGTTGGTGAAATGGGTGGTATGGTTTGTACTAGCTCAAATGCAAAAGTGATTATTACAAAAGCTTTACAAGAAGGCAAGAAGATACTTTTTGTCCCAGATAGATGTTTAGGGCAAAACATAGCGAATCAAATGGGTTTAAAGTCTATGGTTATAGGTCAAGAGGGTAATCCGAATGAAGCCGACATCATCTGTTATGATGGTTTTTGTTCTGTTCATCAGTTGTTCACACTTGAAGATATTGAATTTTATCGTAAAAAATTTCCAGGGATTTTAATAGCAACACATCCTGAATGTGATCCTGCGATTTGTGATGCAAGTGATTTTGTTGGTTCAACTTCTCAACTTATAAAATACATAACAGAACTCCCTGCAGATCAAAAAGTTGCTGTAGGAACTGAATTTAATATGGTAAATCGTTTACGTCCTAAAAATACTTATGTTTTAAGCTCAACGAAACCTGAATGTCCAACTATGAATGAAACAACTTTAGAAGATGTTTATTTGACTTTAAAAGCTATTGATGAGGGTGCACCTATAAATGAGATAGAGGTGGATGATAAAACTCAAAAATGGGCAAAAATTGCATTAGAGAGAATGTTGGCATTATGATAGAAGAGTTTGTAAAAGCAAGTTTGGCTGAAGATGTTGGCAGAGGTGATTTATACGCTTTAGTTGAGCCATCAATTCCAGCTAGTGCTAAAATTATTGCTAAAAGTAATGGTGTTATTGCTGGACGTAAATATATAGATGTTTTAGCAAATATTGAACAATTTGAAGTAATCTGGATTAAAGATGATGGTGAAAATTTTTGTGTAGGGGATGAGATTGCTTTATTAAACGCAGACTCACATACACTTTTAAAGTGTGAGCGTACTATCTTAGATATGCTTTTACATGCAAGTTCTATTGCTACACTTACCAGAAAATATGTAGATATTATTGCACCTTATCAGGTGAAATTATTAGATACAAGAAAGACAAGACCAATGTTACGTGTATTTGAAAAATATGCAACACGTACAGGTGGTGCTGTAAATCACAGAATGGGTTTAGATGACTCACTTATGATAAAAGATACACATTTAAAAACTATAGACAATCTAGAAGCATATATTGCTAAAGCAAGAAGTGTTATTCCCTTCACTGCAAAAATAGAGATAGAAGCTGAGACTTTAGCCATTGCAAAAGATGCTATGCAAGCAAAATGTGACATAGTAATGTGCGATAATATGACACCAACTCAAATAGAAGAGGTAGCTGCGTTTAGAAATGCAAATTATCCACATATTTTACTCGAAGCGAGTGGAAATATCTCTTTAGATACGATTGAATCATATGCAAAGAGTGGCGTTGATGCAATAAGTTCAGGCTCGATGATACATCAAGCAAATTGGATAGATTTGTCTATGAAAATGGATTAGTTTTTTAGATATTTAACTATATTTTGTTTCATGCAAATAGGTATAAAGTAAATTATTTCTTAATATGAAATACTTTCTCAAGTAATTTTTTGTTTTTATTCCAAATTTGTATTTTCCATTTTCCTTCGAGTAATTCATAATCTTCATCAAAGCTATAAAATGTGTAATCAGGCTCTCCAATGTAAGCCCATATTTTTGCTTTACTGCTAGTACGTCCTTTTATTGGTGGGTGTATTATTTTAATTGTTAATAGAACTTTGGTACCATGGGGATTGCCTATTACTTTATAAGTTATACCGAATGCTTCGTGCTTTTTTGCTATGATTAAGTCAGTTGTTTTTTTAACTGAGGTCATTTTTGCAATAGTATATTTACCGCTAGCTGTCAATGATGTATCAATAGTTTTTATTTTATTGATATTTAAAATACCATAATCAAGTAACTCAACTCTTTTAATAACGTTATTGGTCGATTGTGCTCCTGCACAAGAGGACCAAAAAAAGATAAGAATTAGTAAAATGTAATTGTGTTTCACGTGTTTTCCTTTGTATGTTCCCTCATTAAGTAAACATGTAACTTTTTATTCAACAAACATTCTATCTAAAATAACTTTTTTTTGTCAAAATAAATTAACACAGTTTTTGTTACTGAAATATTGAAAGGCTATTTGTATTTTAGTTCTAAACTCTATGTTATACTTTCGCATAAAATTATGGATAACTAAATGGCAGACGACGCTGAAAAAACAGAAGAACCCACCCCCAAGAAGATAGAGGATGCCCGTAAAGAAGGGAATGTTCCAAAATCTCAGGATACTTCTGGTGTAATTACTCTTTTTGTTGCTATTTTAGCAATGTTAATGCTTTTTCCTTTTATGTCAAAACATATGATTTTGCTTTTTAAGTATTATTTTTCTCTAATTGGAACGCCCTTAGATAAACTTTTTATGATAGATATTGCAATAGTCACAATTAAAGAATTTTTGCTTATTGTAATGCCTTTAGCAATAGCCGTCGCCATTTCAGGTGTTATTGCAGCTTTAGCACAATTTGGATTTTTATTTACTACCAAAGCGATTATGCCTGATTTTAAAAAGATAGACCCTATAAAAGGTGCTAAAAATCTTTTTTCACTTAAGAAACTGATAGAAGGTGTAAAAATCACTTTTAAATCTTTTACAACTTTGGGAATAGGGTTTGTATTTTTCTTTTATTTTATTATGGAATTACCTACTGTCGCTCTTTTTGGATTGCATGACCAATTAATGTGGTTAAAAGATAAAATGCTTATTATCGCGTTTGTGATGCTATTTATCATTTTTATCTTTGCAATAATCGATATTATAATTGTCAGAAAACAATATTTTGATGGTTTAAAAATGTCTAAACAAGAGATAAAGGATGAGATGAAAAATATGGAGGGAGATCCTCTGATTAAATCAAAAATTAGACAAATCCAGATGCAAACAGCAAGAAAGCGAATGATGGCAGAAGTGCCGAACGCAGATGTGGTGATAACAAACCCCACTCATTATGCAGTTGCTGTAAAATATGATGAGGAAAAAGCACATGCGCCTATTGTAATTGCAAAAGGCGTAGATAATATTGCACAACAGATTAAAAAGATAGCAAGAGAAAATAGTGTGCATATAGTCCAGAATCCGCCTTTAGCTAGAAGTCTGTACAAAGAAGTTGAGGTTGACAAAGCTATACCAGAGGCACTTTTTGGTGCTGTGGCAGAAGTTTTAGCTTACGTTTATAAAATAAATAAAAAATAGTATATAATTTTATATAAAAAGTAGAAATTTGATAAACCTAAATAAAATTGACTCCTCAAATCATATAGTTTTACTGAGTGATGAAGAATCATTCCCAAATGCAAGTGCACTTTATACATTGGTATTAACAAAGCATAAAAAAGTCTCTCTTGTATCTGCAAAACCTATTTCTAGTAGTTTAGCTTTTTTACCTTGGTTTGATAAAGTAAAAGCAGATAAACCTATGTCGGCAGATTTGTCTATTGAGATAAATAACGATGTACTTTTTTTATTAAACTATTTTGAAAGTGCAGATATTAAAATAAATAAAAAAATGGCTACAGCACTTTATGCTGGAGTTCTAAAGAGGTATAATTTTTTTAATAGTTATGAATCTAATGGTATAATATTGGCTGTAGCTAGTAAATTAATAACTTTAAACGCAGACTATAAAGAGTGTTTGAAATATTTGAAAAATCAGGAAGCATTATCTAGTTTTAGATTAAAGTCAATACTATATAAAAATATGATTTTAGTTGAAAATGCTAGTGTCGCACATTTATATCTCTCTGATGATGATTTGAAATCAAGTGGTGCTCAAATAGAGGAATCTTATAAAATAATGAATGAAGTTTTAACTATTGCACATATAAAAGAGGTAAAACTTATTAAGAGTGACGAAGAGAATAAAATTTTAAAATCGCTAAAGGAAATACATTTTGAGAAATAGAAGAAATAATTCATCATCATTTATGACGTTGTTTATCATGTTATTAATAGTTGGGGGTGGATTATATGTCTACTTCTCGTCAACTTTTGAAAGAAATAAACCAGTAATTACACTTGAGCATAACAATGGATATTGGAATTTCAAAAAACCACTTCATATTAAAATAGAAGATGATAGTGCTGTAAAATCATATAAAGTTATAATGAAAAATAGCAATGGTGATACAACTTTAGTTTATGAACAGTTGTTAATCCCTGAAAAAAATATTGACTTAAATATTAAACCACCTCGTGGTTCTTACTCTATAAAAGATAAAGAGATTAAGATTATTGTACAAGCTCAAGATGTTAGTAAATGGAATTTTCTCAATGGTAATGCATCTGCAGTGGAATATAAATTAGTAATTGATAAGAAGAGACCTCAGGTAAGTATAGTAAATAATTCATATAAAATTTCTCGTGGTGGCTCAGCAATAGTTATTTTTAAAGTTCAAGATGATAATTTAGAAGATATATATATTGAAGGAAATCATGGAAAACATTTCTTGGCTGAACCATTTTATAAAGAAGGTTTTTATATAGCACTTTTAGCATGGCCTGTACAAGATAACAGTTTTAAAGCAACTGTAGTTGCCACAGATGTAGCAGGTAATATAGGTAAAGCTTATGTTCCTTTATATTTAAAAGAAAAACAATACAGACTCTCTAAAATTAAGCTTTCAGATAAATTTTTAAAAGGAAAGATAGCAGATTTGGCAGAAGATTTTGAAGAGACTCAAGGGGTTGAAAATTCCATAGAACAATTTAAAATAATAAATGAAGATGTAAGAGCTAAAAATGAAGCCTTAATACATAAATATACATCGGTAGTTCCGCAAGAAATGATAAGTAGATTTAAAATAAAAAAAATGTATCCACTTAAAAATGCACAAGTTGTTGCTCGTTTTGGTGATCATAGAAAATATTATTACCACGGTGAATTTATTAGTGAAGCGTATCACCTAGGTTTAGATTTAGCAAGTCATGCAATGGCTCCTATAAAATCTCAAAACGGTGGAAAAGTTGTTTTTGCAGACTATAATGGATTGTATGGAAATATGCCGATTATATCTCATGGCTTAGGATTATATACACTCTATGGACACTGTTCTAGTTTAGATGTATCAGAAGGTTCTGATGTAGTAGCAAATTCTAAAATAGCAAATACAGGTAAAACAGGTTATGCGATGGGCGATCATTTACATTTTGGTGTATTAGTTCAAGGAATTGAAGTTCGTCCTCAAGAGTGGATGGATAAAAAATGGATTAAACTGAACATAAATGATATAATAAAAAGTGCTAAAAAAATTATTAATGGCAAATAGGAATTAAAGATGTATCAAACTACAATAAAAAAGAGTGTGGAACTAGTTGGAATTGGTCTTCATAAAGGTTCTCCTGTAAAATTAAGACTTGAACCTTTAGAATCAAATAGTGGCATTGTTTTTTATAGAAGTGATGTTGATGTTTCTATCCCTTTGATTCCAGAAAATGTTGTTGATACAAAAATGGCAACTGTTATTGGAAAAGATAATTATGTTATTTCTACTATTGAACATTTACTTTCAGCCGTATATGCGTATGGGATTGATAATTTAAGGGTAATTGTTGATGCAGATGAAGTTCCAGTCATGGATGGAAGTAGTGCAAGCTTTTGTATGCTTTTAGATGAAGCTGGTATAAAAGAGTTAGATGTTCCTAAAAAAATTATGATAATTAAAAAAGATGTTGAAATTAAAGATGGAGAAAAGTATGTAAAACTCTCTCCATCTCCTGATTTAAACTATGATTTTACTATAAAATTTCCACATCCTGTTATTCAAGAACAAGCTTATGTCTTAAAATTTACAAAAGAAAGCTATAAAAATGAAATTTCTCGAGCTAGAACCTTTGGATTTTTACATGAGGTACAGTATCTTCGTTCAAAAGGTTTGGCTTTAGGTGGTTCATTGGAAAATGCTATTGTATTAGATGAAAAAAAGATTTTAAATCCAGAGGGATTACGTTTTTCAAATGAATTTGTAAGACATAAAATACTTGATGCCATAGGAGATATGAGCCTGATTGGGATGAATTTTTTAGGTAATTATGAAGCTTTAGCGGGTAGCCATGATTTAAATCATCAACTAACACTAAAACTCCTAAAAGATGCTGATAACTATGAAGTAGTAGAACTTGTAGGTGAAAAAACTAAAGAATTAGAAAAAGCGTATGCCTAAAAAGATAGATATATTACTTATTACTTTATCTTCACCTATTATGATAGGCATATATGAAAACAATAAACTTATAGAGACTATAGTTAGTGATAAAAAAAGTTCAGATATATTACCTCTGATTTTTCAAGATATATTTAACAAATATAATGTTCAAAAACTTTTTTATGCAAATGGCCCAGGAAGTTTTATGGCTATAAAAGTGGCATACATTTTTTTAAAATCTATAAGTATTTTAAAAAAGATACCACTATTTGCAACAGATGCCTTCTATTTTAATAAAAATGAACCAATAAAAGCGATTGGAAAGCTATACTTTGTTAAAATTCTCTCAGAAATAAAAACTCAAAAGTTAGAAATAGTTCCAGAAAGCTCATTTGAACTTCCTTCTGAACTAGATTATAATGAGTTTACAACAAATACTACGCCCCTTTATATGATAGGTGCTGTAGGTTAGGAAAAATATTGACTATAAGTGTACCAGCGACTTCTGCGAATCTTGGGCCAGGTTTTGATACCTTAGGTTTGGCAGTTGAATTAAGAAATAGAGTAGAATTTCATCCATCAAAATTTTTTAGTGTAAGCATAAAAGGTGAAGGTGAAGATAACCCAAGATTAAAGGGAAATAATTTATTTATAAGTATCTTTAATGAACATTATCATCGTTTAACTAAAAATAAACAAAATTTTAAGTTTACTTTTTATAACCAAATCCCTATGTCAAGAGGTTTGGGGAGTTCATCTGCCGTGATAGTTTCTGCAATTGCTTCGGCTCATGAAGCAGCAAATATCAGAGTTTCTAAGCGTAGAATACTGAATCATGCACTTGTTTATGAGCCACATCCTGATAATATCACTCCAGCTGTTATGGGTGGATTTAATGTGGCAACGATAGAAAAAAATAAAGTTTTTTCACAAAAAAAACACCTACCTAGCTATTTAAAAGCTGTGGTTGTAATACCAAATAAACAAATGAACACGTCAAAATCTCGTTCAACTTTACCAAAGTCTTATTCTAAGGATAATGCTGTTTACAATTTATCTCATAGTGCTTTAACAGTTGCCGCATTTTTTAATGAAGATTGGGAAATGTTAAAACTTGCAGCACAAGATAGATTTCATCAAAAGGCAAGAATGAAAACACTTCCTGAACTCTTTAGTGTACAAAAGGTGGCTTATGAAAGTGGTGCTTTAATGAGTACGCTTTCAGGCAGTGGTTCTACCTTTTTTACACTTACCTATGATGAGGATGCGGCAATGATTGCAAATAAAATGAAACAAAAATTTCCAGATTTTGCTGTAAAAATTTTGGATTTTGATAATAATGGGCTTATGATAGAGCGATAGCCTATCAAATAAAGTAATATTTAGATATAATGGCGAAAAAATTTCATGAACCGATTAGAACATGTGTATCTTGTCGAAAAAAAGATATACAAAATAATCTTGTTAGACTTCAATGTGAGAATGGTGATTTATCATCGTTTACAGGATTAGGAAGAAGTTTTTATTTATGTAAAATTTGTTTAAAAGAAGATAAAAAACTTCTAAAAGCACTTATGCGTCAATGCAGAAGTGGTGAAAAAGATAAATTTATGAACAAACTAAAGGAGATCATCACTGATGATAGAAAAAGTTAGAGTACACGAAATTGCAAAAGAGTTAGGAATAGCTTCAAAAGACGTTCTTGATAAAGCAAAAAAAATGGGTTTAGATGTTAAGTCTGCACAAAGTGTAGTAACAATAGAACAAGCAGAAAAGATCGCAAATTATATAATTAATGGTGAGCCTGCTAAAGCGCCTAAACCAAAAGTAACTGTGAAAAAACAAGAAAAAGCTCAAAGTGATACTCCTATAGATGAAACTCCTAAAGATGTGAATGAAACTGAAGCTAAAAAAGTTCAATCAACGAGTGAAGAAAAAGTAGAAAAACAAGCTGAAGAACCTGTTGTAGAAAATAATACAGTTGCTAAAGTAAAAGAGACAGACTCTGAGAAAGTTTCGGAGTCTACTACAGAAGCACCAAAGAAAAAAGAGCCTGCAAAATCTGGAATAAAAATTATTCAACCTGTTGCAAGACCTGCAATTAAAAGATCAGGTTTGAAAATTGTTAAAAAGAAAAAACCAAAAGTAGAAGAAAACTTTAACCTACCTAAAAAACAAGCTACAGTGTCTTCATATGGTAAGATGAGTGCTGAAGTTCTTGAAGAATTAGCTAAGAAAAAGAAAAATACTACTAGACAAGTTGCAACAGGTAAGAAAGATCAAGGTAAAAGATTAGATATTTTTGGTGGTTCAATGGCTGAAGTATCTATGGACATGGATGATCAAGTTGTATTGTTAGATTTAAATTCAACTGAACGAGCACCTTTACCAGTTGAAGAGCCTAGAAAACCTAGAGCACCAAGACCTGCTGGTCGTAATGGAAATAAAAAACAAGCTCCTCGCGGAAGAAAAGTTTCTCGTGGTAAAAGAAAAAAATATGCAAAAGTAACACATGAAGATGAAATAGTGACTCATGTTGAAATACCTGAAGATATTCGTGTTTATGAATTTGCAGAAAAACTCAAACGTCCAATGTCTGATATTATAAAAGTTCTTTTTGATCTTGGTATGATGATGACTAAAAATGACTTTTTAGGTTCTGATGAGATTGAAATATTAAGTGAAGAGTTTGGTGTTGAAGTAACAATTATAGATCCAAAAGATGAATTTAATTATGTTGAAGAAACAGATGCTGAAGATCCAAACGCAGTAGAAAGAGCTCCTATTATAACAATCATGGGACATGTTGACCATGGTAAAACTTCATTACTTGATGCTATTCGTAAAGCAAAAGTTACTGAAGGTGAAGCTGGTGGTATCACGCAACATATTGGTGCATACACAATTGAGCAAAACGGAAAAGCTATTACATTTATAGATACTCCGGGTCACGCTGCGTTTAGTTCTATGCGTCAACGTGGTACAGATATAACAGATATCGTTATTATTGTTGTTGCAGCAGATGATGGAGTTAAACCACAAACTTTAGAAGTTATAAAAATAGCAAAAGATTCAGGTGTACCGATTATAGTTGCATTAAATAAAATGGATAAAGAAACTGCTAATCCTGATTTAGTGAAAGGTCAAATGGCTGAACATGGTTTAAGTCCAATTGATTGGGGTGGAGATATTGAATTTGTACCAGTTTCTGCAAAAACAGGTATGGGTGTTGATGAATTATTAGAAAATATTCTTCTTACGGCAGATGTATTAGAACTTAAAGCTAATCCTGATGAAGCGGCTAAAGCAGCAGTAGTTGAGTCGTCACTTGAAAAAGGTCGTGGACCAGTAGCAACTGTAATTGTTCAAAATGGTACACTTAAAGTTGGTGAGTATGTTGTTTGTGGTAGTTCATACGGACGTGTAAAAGCCTTAATTAATGACCAAGGTAAACAAGTTAAAAGTGTACTACCAAGTCATACTGCTGTTGTTGTTGGATTAAATGAAGTTCCAGCATCAGGTGAAATAATGATGGCTATGCATAGTGATAAAGAAGCAAAAGAGTTTGCACATAAGCGTTATGAGTATGAAAGAAATAAAGAACTTTCAAAATCTACTAAGTCAACTTTAGAAGATATGACTTCAATGATTGCAGAGGGTAAACTTAAATCACTTAAAATTGTACTTAAAACTGATGTACATGGTTCCCTTGAAGCTATTAAAAGTTCATTAACTGAACTTAGAAATGATGAAGTCAAAATTGATATTATTTCTAGTGGAGTTGGTGGAATTACAGAGAGCGATGTTGAGTTAGTTGCAAATAGTGAAAATTGTGTACTACTTGGATTTAATGTTCGTCCTACAGGTTCTGTGAAAGCACTTGCAAAACAGAGAAATGTAGATATCAGAACATACTCAATCATTTATCAACTTCTTGATGATATGACTATGATGTTGACTGGTATGATGGCACCGAAATTTACTGAAGAAAATACAGGTCAAGCTGAAGTTAGAGATGTATTTAAAGCTCCTAAAGGCGTTGTTGCTGGATGTGTTGTTGTTGATGGTAAACTTATTCGTGGTGGGCTTGTTCGTGTTATTCGTGAGGGTGTTGTTGCTTATGAAGGTGAACTTGTTTCACTTAAACGTTTTAAAGATGATGTTGAAGAGATTGGAAATGGTTATGAATGTGGTGTTATTATTTCTAACTACGATGATGTACAAGTTGGTGATGTAATTGAAACATTTAAAAAAGTTGAGCAAAAAGTATCTTTATAAATGAATGAAGCACAGATAAAGCTAAAGAGAACAGAGACTCTTTTAGCTGAACTTATTCCTGAATCACTAAGTCACTTAAACGATAAAAGGCTTCATGAACTTAATATAATTGAAGTTAAATGCTCTCGTGGTAGAAGTGATGCTAAGGTCTATATCGACCCTAGTAACTTTAGTGAAGAAGAGAAAAGAACTTATTTAAAACAACTGCGTAAAGCTCGTCCTATTGTAGAAGATTTTTGTCTCAAAGATCAAGGTTGGTATAGATGTCCAAAACTTACATTTGAATTTGATGAACAGTTGGAAAAATCACGAACTATAGAAGATTTATTTAAAAAAATAGCTAAGAATAGCGATAAGGAAGAGTCATGAGTTTAAATAGCGATATAGAATCAATTGTAAAATCTGTAGGCTTAGAACTTTATGACACAGTTATTGTAAATGAAAATGATGAAACAATTTTTCGTGTTAGTGTACTCTCTACTGAGGTAGAAGATACAAAACGAAAAGGTGTTAGTTTGGATGAATGTGTGGAGCTGACGCATTTGATTTCTCCACTTTTGGATGTCACTCCTCCTGTTTCAGGTGAATACAGATTAGAAGTTGGTAGCCCTGGAATTGAGAGAAAATTAATGACTCTTGCTCATTTTAAAAAATCTATTGGTCATAATATCTCTTTTTTATTAAGTGAAAAAGATAAACTCAAAGCAAAACTTGTGAAAGTTGAAGGCAATAAATTATTTTTACAAAAAGATGATGAAATTGTAGAAATTGATTTCAATGATGTTAAAAAAGCAAGAACCTATTTTGAATGGTAATAGATAATAACTTTTATATAAACCTAGCTCTTAAAGAGGCTTGGAAATATCAAGGTTTAACTTACCCAAATCCTGCAGTTGGTTGTACAGTTGTTGGCGCACATGGAGAGATATTGGCTGTTGAAGCTCATCATAAAGCTGGTGAACCTCATGCAGAGGTAAATGCTCTCAAGAAAGCTTATTATAAACTAACTGATGATAATGCTATTTTAAAATTAAATGCCTCATCTGAAATACACACCTACCTTTCAAATAATCATAATAATATTTTTAAAAATTGTTCGCTCTATTCAACTTTAGAACCATGTTCACATATCGGTAAAACACCTTCATGTGCTATGCTTATTAGTACTTTAAATATTAAAAGAGTTTATGTGGGTTCCTTAGATACTAATTTAAAAGCTCAAAATGGAAATATGATACTTAAAGAAAATAGTTGTGATGTAAAATTAGGGCTCAAAAGTGAAGAGTGTGATGCCCTGTTATTTCCATTTCAAAAGTTTTTAGATGATAAATTTGTTTTTTTTAAATGGGCACAGAGATTAAATGCTACAGTAGATAATGGTATAGTTAGTTCATTTGAATCAAGAAAAAAAGTTCATGCTATGCGTGACAAATGTGACTTATTAATTATTGGTGGTAACACAGTTCGAATTGATAGACCAACACTTGATGCAAGATTAGTTGATGGTAAAGCACCTGATATTTTAATTTTATCACGAGAGAAAAATTTAGATAAAACTATTCCTCTTTTTTTAGTTAAAAATAGACAAGTAACTATTTCAGACAAGTTTGATATTTTAGATAATTATAAAAATATTATGATTGAAGGTAGTTCAAAAATGTATGAGTTAACTCGTGATATTGTAGATTATTATTTGTGTTTTTTAGCTCCAAGTTTTGGCGGTAAAAATGGATTTGATGATGTTGCAGATGAATTTGAAATTTTAAATGTTGATAAAGAGAGTAAAGATATAATTATGTGGATGAAAAGGATATAAATTTATGAGCAAGCAAAGCAAAGAAAAAGAGCAAAAGCAAGAAAAGATTGTTTCAATGTTTGATGACATAGCATCAACTTATGATACAGCTAATCATGTTATGAGTATGGGTGTAGATAAAAGTTGGAGAAGAAAAGCTTGTGATTTGGCATATCAATATACTGGTAAAGACTCCATTGATAAAATAGTAGATATTGCATGTGGTACAGGTGATATGATGGACTTTTGGAATGTCCGTGCTAAAAAAAGTGGGATTGTTGTTGGAAATATTATAGGTGTAGACCCATCTGTAGGAATGGTTGATGTCGCAAAAGAAAAATATCCAAAATTTTCTTATCATATATCTAAAGCGACAGAAATTCCACTAAAAGATTCTAGTGCAGATATATTAAGTATCACTTATGGTATCAGAAATGTTGTTGAACGTGAAGCAGCATTAAAAGAATTTAATAGAGTTTTAAAACCTGCTGGTCTTGTTGTAATCTTAGAATTTATGAAAAATGAAAATCCTTCACAACTTGGAAAGATAAGAGATTTTTATATGAATAAAATTCTTCCAAAAGTTGGAGGTTTTATTTCTAAAAACCTTGAAGCATATGAGTATCTGCCAAACTCTATAGAAGATTTTTCAACTGTAGAAAATATGCAAAAAGAGTTAGAAAATGCTGGTTTTGAAATGTTATATACTCAAAGTTTTTCTATGGATATTTCTACATTACTTATCGCTCGAAAAAAGTAAAAATCTATGCATACACTGAGTGTATCTTCTTTAAATGAGCAAATAAAAGGTCTACTTGAAACAAGTTTTGAAAGAGTTTATGTAGAAGGTGAACTTTCTCGCATAACTTTTCATAACTCAGGACATATATATTTTACGTTAAAAGATAGCTCATCAGCAATTAGTGCTGTAATGTTTCGAGGTAATGCTTCAAAATTAAAATTTCGTCTTGAAGAGGGAATGAAAGTTTTGGTAGATGGTGCAATCACTTTATATAAGCCTCGCGGCTCTTATCAGATTAATTGTTTTTCAATTGAACCATCAGGGCAGGGTGCATTAGCACTCGCTTATGAGCAGTTAAAACAAAAACTCTCTGCTCAAGGATATTTTAATCCAGAAATAAAAAAACCACTCCCTAAATTCCCCTCTCGTATTGCTCTAATTACATCTGAAACTGGAGCAGCTTTACAAGATATGATTCGTGTTGCAAATTCAAGATATAGAGCTCTTGAGATAGATATTTATGATGTTTTGGTTCAAGGTCAAAACGCTGCGTTTAGCATAGCAAACGCAGTGAAAATAGCTGATGAACAAGCATATGATATTATTATAGTTGGTCGTGGTGGTGGAAGTATAGAGGATTTATGGGCTTTTAATGAAGAAATTGTTGCTGATGCAATTTTTTATGCTAAAACACCTATCGTTTCTGCTGTTGGGCATGAAATAGACTGGGTTATAAGTGATTTTATAGCGGATTTAAGAGCTCCAACTCCAAGTGCAGCTATGGAGATGGTTTTACCAGATACAAATGAGTTGTACCAATATCTTGATTCTATATCTACTCAGTTTACTCAAAAAATGGAGCAAAAAATATATAATTTAAAACAAGAGCTCTCTCATGTTAAAAATTCATATTTACAGCACTCAGTTGAAAAAAAAATAGAGTATAAAAAGCAAGAAATTGTAAAAATTAAAGATGATTTTTCTTATGCTATAGGATTTAAGTTACAAAATTATGAAAAAGAGTTACAAACATTAAAGCAAAGATTTCCTCTAACTATAGAAAGTCAGCTTCGTCTTGCCCAAAATCAACTCTCAAATCTAAGAAAAATGCTAGAATCAAATAATCCAAAATATAAAAATAAAAAAGGTTTTGCACAAATAGTTAAAAATTCTACTATTATTGATATTGCTTCTTTAGAGATAGATGATATTTTTGAAGCTCAAAGTGATGAGTATGTTGTAAGTGCAAAAGTTTTAAACAAGGAAAAAATTATATGATATATCCAGACTTTTTTGATTCTATTGAAAGTGTAAAGGTGCAAGACCCGATTGCAGAAATTTTAGGCGCATGTGAAGGTGGTCAATACGATATAAGCTACTTAGATGTTGTAAAATCAGCAGGACATAGTTGTCCCACAGTTGCCGGTGCATATATAATGACAACTCAAGCGATGGCTATTTTGTATCCAAATGAGAGAATCGTTCGTGGAAATGTAGATGTTTCATTTCAAGAAGATTTAGAAGAGGGTGTTGCAGGTGTTGTTGGTAATGTGATTTCACATATCACTGGTGCAACAGATAAAAGTGGTTTTAAAGGTTTAGGTGGTAAATTTGCACGTCATTCACTTATGCATTATAATTCAAATATAAATTCATCTGCAAGATTTAGAAGAATTGACAATGGTAAAAGTGTTGATGTGAATTATACACATAATAATATTTCAGCAGACCCTAAAATGATGCCATTAATGCAAAAAATACTTTCAAATCAGGCAACTGATGATGAAAAAAAATTATTTGGTGAACTTTGGCAAGATAGAGTGAAAAGAATATTTGAAAATGTGGATAAAGTTGTAGAAGTTATAGAGTTATAAAACTCTATAACACTATAATTTATTTTAAAACTAAATCAGGAAAGTAAGTATTTAATACTACTGCAGTTGAGGCAGTTAACTTTTTCATTAATTTATCTAACTTATCTTCTTTATTCCATATCGGGTGAGTGACTTTACTCAGTTTTATAAGCTCATTCTTTGCATCGAACTCCACACCAAGACTATCTATTAAACCGACTTTTTTTGCTTGAGAAGCTGTGAAGATATGAGCATTAGCAAAAATATCTCTTTTCTTGAAGTCTAACTTTCTGGCATCTGCGACATCTTTTGTAAACATATCGTAGGTACCACTGATAACTTTATTGAGTTCAGCTACTTCGTATTTTTTCCAAGGTCTATCTGGTGTTCCTATTTGTTTGTAGAGTCCAGCTTTTACAACTTGAGATTTAATACCTATCTTTTTCATGATACCACTTAAATCTGCTCCTTGCATGATAACCCCGATGCTTCCAATCATACTACCTGGATTTGCAATGATTTTATTTGCCCATATACTTGCATAATAACTTCCACTAGCCATTGTCCCTTTTGCATACGCTACAACAGGTTTTTTAGCTCGTAATCTTTTAATAGCATAAGCTATTTCTACTGATGGAGAAACGGCACCACCTGGTGAATTGACATCTAAGAGTACACCTTTTACCGCATCGTTATTTGCTGCTTTATTTATTTTTTCAACAATTTCTGTTGCATCCATTATAGGACCTGAAAGATTTATTTTTTCTAGGTTATAGGTAGAAAACTCTTTTTCACTCGCTGGTGCAAAGAGTAAAATTAAAATTAGTACAAATAACATTGCCTTGAAATGGTTTTGAATATAGTTCATAGTTCCTGTAATTGGTGAAAACAGTTTTTTGATAAATTCCATTTAAATAGTTCCTTTTTCAAGTTTTCCATTAATGAAAACTTTTGAGATATTATAACGATGAAGTATTAAATGAATAGCCAACTCTTCATTTGGTTCATTTTCTAAGTCTATTACAAGCATATCTGCATTTTTTCCTTCGATAATGGCTCCAGTATTAAGTCCAAGTGCATCCGCTGCGTTTAGGGTTACCCCTTTTAGAAGTTGCTGAGCAAAATTTAAAAGTGGAGCATCGCTATGCATAAAGAGAGAAATTTTCATCTCTTCAAATAGGTCGAGTTGATAGTTTGAACTAAGTCCGTCTGTTGCAACTACCCAAGGTATCTCTTTATCATTGAGTTCTTTTATATTAAGAGTTTTATTGCCTAAAAGTCTATTTGAAATCGGACAATGTATAATGGTGTGATTATTCTTTTTTATAGTGTTAAGTTCATTTTCATTCGTTTCAACTGCATGTGTTAAAAGTGTTTCATATCCATCAAAATAACTCAAAAATTCCTTTGCATCACTCACACTATGGTCTTGTTTTAAAAGAGTTTTAAAAAAATCTTTAAAATCACCTGTACTAGAATCAAGCCACTCTCTTTCTGCTTGACTTTCCATAAAATGAGCTGTAAGTTTTAACTTTTCATTTTTTACAATATCAAGAGCTTTTTTAATAAGAACAGGATGAACAGAATATGGTGAGTGTACGGCTACAGCGGGATAAAATCCTTCTCTCTTAACAGCTTTTGAAGCATCTAAACGAGATATGAAATCTGTAAAAAGAGCATCTGCCATAACTGCTTGTGAGCCTATCAGCTCATTAAAAAAAACAACATTTTGTTTTGCGTTTGTGCAGGCTTCTAAATCCATGGCATGTGAACTAATAGCACCAAAAGTTGTGATACCATTGTTAAGCATAGAGTCAATGGCTTTGTCCATGCAAGATAAATCACAACCGTTAATTAAATCTTCTCTATTTTCTATAACGCTGTAGAGCCAGTTAAGAAAATCGCCATAACTGAGTTGATTTTTATTTGCAGAAAATTCTATATGGACATGAGTATTAATAAGTCCTGGCATAATAAGTGAATTTTTTTCTAATTCAATTACCTCTGCATCTGGAAATTCTTGTTTTAATATATCAAGTGCAGCAATCTTTTTTATTGTTTTATCAAAAGCTATTGCTTGGTTGTTTAAGACAGCATCGGGCGTTAAAATATAGTTTGGTGATATGATTTTCATCTTTGTTCTTTTATATAAAATTTAAAAGGGATTATACACTAATTTATTTTTAATATATTAAGCAAAAAAAGATATTAACTCATATATACTATTTAAATATAAAATAAATTTATGAAGGGGGGAGGTCTATTATGATTAAGCATGACGTGAAATTTGAAAATTTAGAAGATGAACTTGTGGATTTGCAAGACGTATTGAAAAATAGCTTACAAACAGAAGTTTTAACTATCAAAAGTCTAAACAAAGATGGTGCAAAATTTAATAGCATTGTAGATAAATTTTGCAATTTAAATAAAGCTGAATATGTTATATTTTCTGTACATATGTGCAAAGATTATCACGAGTCTGAAACCTTTGTATTTGTTGACGCTACTGGAAAAAATGTCTGTACAATCTCTGGAAGAGAACTTGATTTGTATGACATGATAAAAGAGTGCGATAATTTAATAGAAAAAAATAAATACTAAATTTTATTGCAGTTGTAACTTTTTTTAATATATATTTAGATAAAATAGTTTTCTAAAATTTAAAAAAGGTTCAAAATGAAAATAGTAGTTATTCAAGGTCCAAATCTGAACATGCTTGGTGTTAGAGAACAAAATATTTACGGTCCTATGAAATTAGAGCAAATTCATGCTCAAATGAAGGACGTAGCAACTCAAAATGGTGTTGAAATAGAATTTTTTCAAAGTAATCTTGAAGGTGAAATAGTAGATAAAATTCAAGAGTGTTATGGTGATGCACAAGGTATTATTATAAACGCAGCTGCATATACTCATACTTCTATCGCTATTCGTGATGCAATTTCTGCGGTAAGTCTTCCTGCAATTGAAGTTCATATAAGTAATATTCACCGTCGAGAAGAGTTTAGAAAAGAGAATATGATTGCTCCTGTATGTACCTCTTCTGTAGTTGGTTTTGGTCCTTTTGGATACCATTTAGCTATGATGGGTATGTTGCAAATAATGAATGAAATACAAGCTGCACATGAGGCTCAAGCTGAACAACAAGCGTAATAATGTATCTTAAACGTACTATTAATGAGAAATTGACTGCTTATTATAGTTTGCGTTTTCCAACATTTATTTTGCCAAAAACACTACACCGATATGAGGTCGTAGTTGGAATTGGTGGAAATGTTGGGGATGTTCGTCGTAGATTTGAGCATCTTTTTTTTGATATAAAAAGAGATAAACGAGTCGAACTGATTAAAACTTCATTGATTTTAAAAAATCCTCCTTTTGGTTATACCGATCAAGATGATTTTTTTAACTCAATAATGATTTTAAGAACTTCTATGCAACCACAATTATTTTTATCTTATTTACTGCGTTTAGAGAAAAAGTTTGGACGAAAAAGAAGTTTTGCAAATGCACCAAGGACACTAGATTTGGATATTATATTTTTTGATAACCGTATTGTAAAAACAAAAAATTTAACAATTCCTCACCCACACTGGTTTGAAAGAGAGAGCGTTGTTATCCCATTGTCAGGTATTAAAATATGAAAATATTAACATTTACTGGTAAAACTCCATCAGAAGCACTTAAAAAAGCAAAAATGGAAATTGGCAATGAAGGTATGCTCATTGAAACAAAAGAGATACAAAAAAAAGCATTAGGACGAGAGGCTTTATATGAAATAGTCATCGGGATAGATGAAAGTGAACTCTCATCTACCTATAAAAATAGAGTGGCCGCATCTATATCTGACAATGAATTGCTACAAAAAGAGAGCAAAGAGATATTATTTGATATCTCAAACGCAGCAAAACAAATTTCAAAGATTTCAGATGTCACACAACCTTTTGAAAATAGATATGATGGCTATGCACAACCAACGCAAAAGTCAGTTGAACCAAAAGAACTAAAAGATATAAAAAATGAGATAAATAAGCTTACAGACAAAGTGAAAATTATTCAAAATATGTTTTGGGATGAAAAATCTCCAGATATTGAGAGTCAAATTCCATCTGAATTTGCTGAGATATATCGTTTGGCTTCACAAAGTGGTATGAACCGTGATCATTTGGATACCTTGATGCAAGTAACCTTAGAATATATGCCTTTAAAGATGAGAGAAAATTCTACAACTGTAAAGAGATACTTTCAAACTATTCTTAGAAAGATGGTGCCGATTAGAAAAGAAAAACCACTTACAGTTGGTACTAAAAAAGTTATTATGTTAGTTGGACCTACTGGAGTTGGTAAAACAACTTCGATAGCAAAACTTGCTGCAAGGTACTCTTATTTACTTGATAAAAAGTATAAAGTAGGATTAGTAGTTCTTGATACTTATAGAATAGGTGCAGTTGAACAACTTATGCAATATGCACGAATGATGAAACTAGGGATAGAAACGGTTGTTGACCCTCCTGAATTTTCTAATGCCTTGGAATCTTTAAAGTATTGTGATTATATTTTAATTGATACTATGGGTTCAAGCCCTTATGATAAAGATAAAATAGAAAAAATCTATGAGTGTTTAAATACAAATACAACAGAGTATAGTGTAGATGTTGTATTGGTAATGCCAAGTTCAATTAAGTATGAAGATTTGAAAATTACATATGATAACTTTGAAACTCTAGGTGTTGATACTTTAATGTTTACAAAATTAGATGAAACTATGAGCTTTGGCAATATATTTTCATTATCTTATGAAACTAAAAAGCCTATTAGTTACTTTTCAGTTGGACAAGAAGTGCCAGAAGATTTAGTATGTGCAAGCAATGATTTTTTAATTGAGTGTTTATTGCATGGATTTAACAGGAGTAAAGCATGATGGGACACCAGGCTGAAAAGCTTGAAGAACTTGTTGCTTCAAATGCTAAGAAAAAGTCTAAAAAGACACGTTTTATAGCAATTACCAGTGGTAAAGGTGGCGTAGGTAAAAGTACTATTAGTTCAAATTTGGCATATATGCTTTCACAGCAAGGAATTAATGTAGGTATATTTGACGCAGATATTGGTTTGGCAAACTTAGATGTGATGTTTAATGTAAAAATTAAAAAAAATATTTTACATGTTTTAAAAGGTGAAGCAAAAGTTAGTGATATCTTAATTCCTATTACTCGAAATTTGATTTTAATTCCAGGTGAAAGTGGAGATGAAATCTTAAAATACTCAGATATGGCACTTTTTGAGAGGTTTATGGAAGAGGCACAGGTGTTGGATAAGCTTGATGTTATGATTATTGATACTGGTGCGGGTATTGGAGAGCATATTCAGATGTTTTTAAACGCAGCGGATGATGTTATTGTGGTGACTGTCCCTGACCCTGCAGCAATTACTGATGCATATGCAACAATTAAAACTATTGCGACACTCAGGGATGACGTAAGTGTTATTATGAATCAGGTGAGAAATGAAAAAGAAGCTGTAGGGGTTTTTGAAAAAATTAAAAAAGTGGCAAAAGCTAATATTGGCGGAAATCTCGACTTGCAATTATTAGGAAAAATCAATTCAGATATCAAAGTTTCGTCATCCGTAAAACAGCGTGCACTCTTTAGTGCGACATATCCATCTTCGATTCCATCTAGGGATATGGAGAATATTATGAAAAAAATTGCCGCTAAGCTGGAACGAAATGTGCTGGTTACATCAAATGAGAGTGGTCTTTCTGGTCTTTTTAGAAGATTAATTGATCATTTTTAAACTATGGTGGGGTAGTTGATGCTTGGGGAAAACTTCGTATATTTTTTTACTGTTCAAGGATTTTTTGTAGGTATCATTTTTGGTATTTTAAAATCAATGGATGCTGAAGGTTTATTGTCATATACTTTTTTTATAACGATATTCTTTTATCTTTTTTCTCATCTGATTATAGCTATGTATTACCGTACAATATCTGCAAAATCGTACAATTTTCCGAAAGATATGCATGAACAGGATTTAGATTTTTTTGTTAAAGAGATAAATAAACGTGAAAAATTGATTGATT
>Ga0256826_1000325_pt1 | contig 28193 bp, 34 predicted proteins | sample CV79metaG_FD_185975 | JGI IMG/M metagenome (GOLD analysis project Ga0256826, IMG submission 185975) | Hydrothermal vent microbial communities from East Pacific Rise, Pacific Ocean - CV79 | ecosystem: Environmental > Aquatic > Marine > Hydrothermal vents | place: Pacific Ocean: East Pacific Rise...
GTAAAATTTATATTTTCTCTATCATTTATCTCATCAATAGCCACATCAATAACTCTTTTTTTAAGCATTGAGAATTTATAATATTGCCCTTCATCTAAACCCATTAACTCTCTAAAATCTTCCATGGTCATTTTGGGAATTTGTGCATTAAGATAATCTTCTGCCAACTCATAAAGAGCAATAGAGTAACGACTTCTTAGGCTTTTGATTACTACCAAATTAATCTTTCCAAACATCTTTGGATTTAAAATCATATCTCGTATTTTAAGAGGAAAAGAGTAGGTAATAATCCCCCGTTCATACTCAAATTCAGAGATTAAAGTAAACGCTCCAAAAACTTTACTTTTTCGATTTTTTTTCAAAATATTATAGCGAATTTGTGTACGATTGAGTATTTCTAGTTCATTTTTTAGACGACTATAGTTTTGGTCTCCAATCTCAAAAAACACCAAAAGCTCCTCAGCAGTTACCGTAAAAACTTGCTTTTCAGGATTTTTCTTAAACTCATTTTTAGCAATTTTGAGCATATAATTATAACTTTTTCTCTGAATGGCTGTAATTTTATTACTTATTTGGATGCTAGAGCTGTCTTTATCTATAATGATTTCGTTTGTATTCATACTTAGCATTTTATCAACTTTTTGTTAGATAGCAGAAGTATAGCACAGGTAAACCAAAAAAGTATTTTAGTTTCCAGCTTCATTCAAATTGTTTCCCCAACCATTCAAAAAGTTTCCTCTAAACATTCACTTTGTTCCCCAAAGCATTCAATCTGTTCCTTTTATCTTTTTTTAGGCTCTATATTTCGGGATTTGTTTTGTTCTAAAAGAGGAGAAAGAGAGGGGAAAAGAGACTTAAACTATTTGAGAGGGAGAAAGGGAATATTCTTTTATTTAAATTTTTAATCACTTTTCAGAAAAAATGTGTATAATAATAGTATGTATAAAAAATATTATCTCATTAGAACATTAGGAGTTTATGATGAAGAATAAAGCGTATTATCTCAATTTAGAATATGGAATAGCAACACGAAGACTTTCAGAAGAAGAAGGTGATGGTATTTTGGCTTATTATACAGATTTACCATTTATTGCAGGAGATGGGGAGAGTATTGAAGAGGCAATCAGTGATGCAAAATCTGCTTTTGGCTGTTATCTTGATGTGGCATTAGAAAAAGGCGATGTGGTTAAAGAACCTTCACATCTAATGAAAACAAAAAGAATCAATATAACCATTCCTATCTACGCTCTTGAACAAATTGATACTTATGCCAAAAGTTTGAATATGAATCGTAGTACTTTTTTGGTTGAGAGTGCTTTGAAGCAGGTTCGGGTTTAATTGATACTAAAAAATCTGTAGGGTGGATTTTATCCACCATGAATGGGGGTTGGCAAACTTTCAAAGCTTCGCCGAAAGGCTAAATCAACCATACAAAAAATCAATCTCCCTCAACAAAACCCCAATAGACCTCTTCAACCTATCAAACCCCTCTTCATCAGCATAAACAGCCTTATTAACCTCAATCATAATAGACAAAATATCCTCATCTCCATACAGCTCTAATGGAATGATTGTCCCAGAAAATGGCGTATTGACACCTATACTATAACCATCTTTTTCAAAATGCTCTTTACAAAGCATCAACAGTTCAGAGCTTGTATGAATCTCATCTGTACCCAAACATATATCAGGAATATCAGAGCTAAAACCTTGCTCTACTGCTTGTTCATTAGAAAAAGAGTGACAATCAATAATGACGACTTTATCAAACATCTCTTTTTGTTTTTTAGTTGTCTCTAACAACTTTTTATGGTGTTCTCTGTAGGTTGCCAAGGCTTTTTCAGGGTATTTTCTTGATGCGTTCGATACCTCATACAAAATCCCCAAACCCAATGCTTCCATTGGTTCATTCTCTTCTAGCTTCTCCACATCACAAAAGAGCCTAGAGTAGCTATACTCGACTCTTTCTGCTCCATCATAATGAAACAGTTCACTTGTTCTGTGGTCGGTGTATTTTTCAATGGCTTTTAAGATATTTTTGTCTTTTGCCATTTGGTCTTCGTAGCTTGGTATGGTTGTGTTGCTGTGGGGGATAGGCAGTAGATAAAGAAAAGAACAATTAGAAAATGTTTTATTAGGTAGTTAAATCTTTCTTCCTAACTTTCAGTTAGGAGATACCTCTTCCATCGGCATAACGCTTTTTAAAAAAAGCTACAAAAATACGATTGTTACATATATGAAAGATACAACCTTTGATTTTTTTGAAGAAGCAACCAAACAAGTATCCCTCAAACTTACAGGACGTTCTGCAAACTTTTTCAAAAGAGAGGGACTGTTCAATAAACCCCTATTACCAATTTATATCCGAAGAGAGCAATGGAGATATAGAGATGATTATGACCTATAATCATAAGATTGAAGTTAGTAAATTGGTTCAACAATGGATGCCTTTAATTTCTGTGGTTAATGATTCGGATGATGCTCAAAAAGTTATTGAGAGGATTAAGAAAAATTATGGAGAGTTTTTGGATGAGCTTTAGGTTTTTTTGAGCCTTTCGGCTAGGCTATTTTTTATCTTGACATTGTAAATACAAAGTAGTATAATAAAACCATGCAGTTTGAATGGGATGAAAATAAAAATATAATCAATCAAGAGAAACATGGTGTTTCATTTGAAGAGGCACAAGAGGTCTTTACTGATGCACTGCAAATCTCTAAACTAGACCATCGTTTTAACTATTTTGAAGAACGATGGATAACCATAGGTGCAACAGAGAAATATCAAGTTTTAGTCGTTGCTAACCTCTTTTTTTCAGAAGAAGGAGAAGAGATTATCAGAATAATATCTGCAAGAAAAGCAAACAATAACGAAAGGAAAATCTATGAAAAATGCTGAAGATAGAGCAAAATATGATGAGTATGAGATGAAAGATGAGTATGACTTTTCTGATGGAGTACGAGGACGATTCTATCAACCCAAAAAGATACCAACCTCTATGAGACTTGATAATGATATTTTGATTTTTTTGAAAAAACAGGCAAGTGAGAAGAAAATAGCCTATCAGACACTTATTAATAATTTGCTTCGTGAGTATATGCAAAAAGAGGGATTGAACGCTTCTTAAAAATCTGTTAATTAAGCCTTTCGGCGAGGCTCTTTTTTATGCTAATTTTATTAATGGTGCGTTGGAAAATAGCACCCTTGTATAATACAAAGAGAGGTAAGTCTATAATTTACGTATTAAACCTGTTAAAAAAGAGGCTTAGATTACAAAACTTTTCAACCCTATCTCTTCAAACACCCCAAGCTTATCAAGCTCCATATTTTTATGTTTATATAAAAGCTCTAACTTTTTACTCAAAAGATGACGATAGCCCAACTCTTTTTCAAAATCTTTTGTGGTCTGAATATATTTAGGAAAATAGATTTGAAATCGTTTTATAGTATCTTTTAAAATGCTTCTAGCTTTTGAATCACTGAGCTTTAATACCTTTGCCATCTGTAGATATTCTTTATAGTTCAAACCTTTTTTCTTGGGGTTTTCATAATCAAATATAATCCCAAAATCATCCCCTTTTTTACCCTCATAAATGTATGTGCTAATAATGTCATAAAGAGGTGCTAATGCCCATTTATCTTTTCCTATCTCTATAAGACCAATATTTTTAGCATGTAAATCTCCATGTTTAATAAGTGAAGAGTAGATTATAAAACGGTAAATATCCTCTTGGCTCTTCTTATCTTTAACTATTTGAGTAAATTTCTCTAAAATAGAGAGAATACTTACATCGTACTTATCTTCACTCTCAATATTAAGCTGTTGGGCAAAATCATATTGATGATATTTATAGCCTTTATAACGGTCGTATCTTTTGACCAAAAAATAGAAATCTCTATTTTCTCCTAAAAGAACAGCAGACCAAGGAACATCTAGCTTAAGTTCATTCTTGGCAAAACTCATAAAAAGATGCTCGTTCAAAGCCAAATAAGGGGTATGTTTAATTCGTCTATCCGTTGCATAAGGTTTCAATAGATAGTGAGCCAACTCCCCTTTTTCTTTTTTGACACGAGTTATTTTTTTACTGTTATAGTCAAGATTTACATCTATTTTGTGTTGATACCCACTTAAAGAGGAGTAGAGTTCACGACTTTGGATAACTCCTTTAAGTGCTTCTAGGGGAATATCCAATTCATAATTAATTAAATTTGCAAAATCATTTTCTCCTAAAATAGTCTGTTTGATTCGCTTCCAACTTGGTATTTTAAAAGAGTCGATTTGAGGCTCATTCACAAAAGATACCAAAGGAGAAAAATCAAAACTCCCATGGGTATTATCAAGCTCCAAAAGTAGCTCTAAAGGGTTCAAAACTTTTCCATCTTTAAACAATAGCCTCTCTCTTCTTTTACTCTCTGGAATTAGATTTTCAAAAAGTGGAAAAAGAGAATAAGATTCGTTGATAGATTCAGATAAAAATGCTAACTTTGCTCCTCGATAACTACTAGAGTAACTAAAAAGATACCCCTTTGCATAAGTAAAAGAGAGTGTCCCAACCTCTAACCCATTTTGCAAAACCATTAATACAATAGGCTCTTCATCTATGGCATAATTACGTTGATAGTAACGTCTATTTGTCTCTCCAATAGCAACAACAAGCCCCTCTTCAATCAACAAAGCAATGTAGTTTCGTAAAGTTCTCTCTGTTAAATGACTCTTTTTACTAAGCTCTTTGATAGTTAGGTTTTCATAAGCTTCAAAAAGTCGTTTAACCTCTTCTAATTTTGCTCTTTTTTTCATTTCTGCTCTTTATAAAGTTCGGTAAAAAGAGACAAACTTCGGAAATTTTATACCCTTTTTAAGTATTATATTATTTATAATGAGAAATTTCTCTTAAATATACTCGAAACCAATCTATAAATTTCATCCTCAAAACTAAAGCTCTTTTTAGCCCTAAAATCTTTACGAAAAATATCAAATTTAGTTAAAGGAATAATCTCTACCGATAAAACCATTGACCCACATCATCAATCCTCCACAAACTTTTACCTATAATGAAAGCATGAATTTTTTACCCTATTTAAAAGCCGTTGGTACAGGCAAAAAACGAAACCGAGACCTTAGCAAAGATGAATTAAAAACAGTAATGAAAGCCATGCTTGATGGCGAAGTTATTCCAGAGCAGATTTCTGCTTTTTTGTTGGGATGGCGTATGAAAGGCGAGACTATTCCCGAGTTTAAAGGGGCTATAGAGGCATTTGATGAGTTTATTACACCTCATCCTATTGCTGATTCTATTGAGTTTGGTTACCCTTATGATGGAAAAGTTAATAATCCTTATATTTTTCCCTTGATGGCAAAGTATCTAAAAGCTGAGGGAGTTCAACTCTCTTTGCATGGCGATGTTTTGCAACCTGCAAAGGGGGGAACGCCACTCAAATACATCTGTGACAATATGAAACTGGATGATAACATTCACTACTTTGACCGAAAAGAGTACTTTAAAGAGTTGTATAATCTAAGTGTTGTTCGAGAACGCTTTGGAATGAGAAGCCCTTTTAATACCATTGAGAAACTGCTCAATATTACACAAAGCGATACAGCCATTATCGGTGCATTTCACAAGCCTTTTGTAGAAAAATACATAGAACTTTTTCAAGACCGATATAAAAAATTGATTATTATAAAAGGCAACGAGGGGACACCTGAGATATTTTCAAAATGTACCATTACCGTCATTGAAAACCAAAAAAGAAGCGAATACAAGTTTAATCCAAAAGATTATGGAGTGGAGTATAAAAAGTCTTGGGATAAAATTTCGGAGGAAGAATCCTTAGCCTTGACCGTACATCCCAGTGAAGAATTGGAAAGATTAGCAGAGTTTAATGCGAAGGTTCTTCTGTTTTTATTGGGAAAAATAGAAAAAATAGAACTTTCTTGATAAAAATCAATAGTTTTATGGACGCTTATAACTATAATAATCAAAATTTATAACTAGGAGATAATATGTCGGATATAACAAAAGAAGCCCTAGAGGTAATGGGAGCAACCGTTCCATTTGTTACGTATACCGTAGAAGAGACTCAATACTTTGAGTTTGATACATCAAAATGTGGACCTCCAGACCCAATGGTTAATGCAATGGCAGGACTAAAGCTTATTGACAGTTCAGATAAAAAACTTGTCATGATTAACCATAAATACCCTGGTGGTCTTATTGGTAAAATTGGCGAAAACTACAGCCATACCAAAGAAGATTTGGCAGATGGTAATGTAAAATTGGTTTTCTCATATATTGCAGGCGAAAGCGAAAAAGCTGACCTTTCTAAAAATACTTGTGGTGGTTGATAACTTATGTTAGCAATCGGTAAAGATTTTGCACCACCTCTAAAACTTATTGCTCCCTATTTCAAAATAGGGGTCGGTTTTTATCTTTTGGCGATGGTAGCTCTACTCTCATTTTCATCCACCTTTATCTATCAAGAGATGGCAATAGCAGGCTGGATTCATCTATTTTTACTTGGCTTTGTTATGGTGGTTATCTTTGGAGCTATGGCTCAACTGATTCCTGTCGTACTCGAAGTGGGTCATGCTATTGTGGATTTGTACTACGTTATTTTACCTCTTCTTGGAGTGGGTGCAGTAGGAATGGTACTTGGATTCTGGGTTAACCCTGCTCTGCTCTCGTATGGAGGGTTATTGGTGTTAGTTGCCATGATAATTTTTGCTATCGAAGCCTTTGCAACCTTACAAAAAGCAGAGATAAAGACATTGACCGTAAAAACCATTGCAGTAAGCAATAGCTTTTTGTTATTGGGAATTTTAAGTGGATTTGTTATTGCATTGGGATTAAGTGGAGCAATAAGTGTGGATGTTAATGCTATATTAAAGGCTCATGTCTATGCTGTTCTTGGTGGTTTTGTTTTGCTAACCATTATGGGGCTTTCACTTACGCTTATTCCTATGTTCTCGTTGGCTCATGGATTTGATGAAACACCTATCAAACGTGGATTTAATCTTGTTGCTACAGGTGTGGGGACAGTATTTATATCTGCTGTTTTTGGAATAAATTCAATAGAGTGGATAGGCTATATTCTAACACTTACGGGTATAGGATTTTATATCTACCAAATCTATATTATCTATAAATTAACGGTTAGAAAAGAGATGGACGTTTGGGCAAAATCAATGATATTTGGATTTAGTTCGCTTATGACCTCTCTTTTTTTAGGCATGTTATCTTTTCTTCCAAAGGCAGATGAAGTTTGGCTACATACTTCACTATGGTTTTTTATGATTGGGTTTATAGGATTTCTTATCAATGGACATCTTTATAAAATCGTACCGTTTTTAGTATGGTTTGAACGATTCTCTCCACTGGTGGGAAAAGAACCTGTACCCATGCTTCATGAAATGTACCCCAAAGAGCAAGCAAACATGATGTTTTGGTACAGCTCTATTGGTACGGTTTTAGGAGGAATTGGACTGTTATTAGAGTCTGATTATCTGTTTAAAGTAGGTGCTTCACTGTTAATTGTCGGAGCAGTATTTCTTTATTTGTCAATGTCTAAAATGTTGGGATACGGCAAGTAGGGGGCGATTGCTATCGCACCAAAAATATAAAAAAGGAGAATATCACAATGTGTACAATCACAAAAGAGAGTGCTTTTGAAGCCATTAGCACCGTAATCGATCCAGAAGTAGGATTTAATCTTGTAGAGATGGGGCTTATTTACGATGCTATTGTCGATGAGTCTTGTAATGTACAGGTTATCATGACCCTATCAACTCAAGGTTGTCCTCTGCACCAAATGATAAAACAGTGGGTAAAAGAAGCTGTTGAAAAACTGGAAGGTGTAGGCGATGTAGAGGTAGAAGTGGTCTGGGAACCTGCGTGGAATATCTCTATGGCAGACGAACATGTCAAAGAAAAATTGGGTGGAGGAATGCCTTCGTAACAGCATCTCTACAGTGTTCGATACAATCGAACACTCTCCCACCAATCTAATACTCTACAATTTCCCCTTCTAAACTCTTTAAAAATACGACCACATCATCAATATCTCGCTTAGAGAACTCATTACCCAACTGGTATTTACTCATAATTCGTACCACCTCTTCTAATTTATCCACTGAACCGTTATGAAAATAAGGAGCTGTTTTTGTAATATTTCGTAAAATAGGAACTCTAAATTTTAACCTATCCTCTCTACCCAAGAATCCACCCTTGTTTTCAAAAGGAAAAGGGGACTCTTTTAACTTTATATCAGGATCAAACATCACTCCTAAATAGTCTGAAAAATAACGTCGAAGAGGAAACTGCTGTATACTTTGCCCTCCTACACTCATACCTGTATGACAGCCTTTACAGCCTTTGGTTAAAAAAATAGTCATTCCTCTTTTGGCTTGTACACTTAGAGCCAAGTTGTCTCCATCTAAAAATCTATCATACGCTCCATAGGTTAAGAGCGTTCGTTCATACGCACCAATGGCATTTCGTATATCAGAAAAATGAATCATATCCACACCAAACACCTCTTTAAACTCTTTTTGATACTCACTGTTTGCATTGAGTCTCTTTTCAAGCTCGTCCATTTGCATGTGCATCTCAAAAGGAGCTTGAATCGGTCCTCCTGCTTGCTCTTCTACATCTTTGGCTCGACCGTCCCAAAATTGAAATTTGGCAAGAGCCGAATTTAAAACCGTAGGCGAATTTAAATGGGAAGGGTTTTCTCGATTTTGATGTCCTATTGCAGTAGGCAAATTATCATCTCCACCCTCTTTTAACTTATGACAAGAGGCACAGTTTATAGTTTTATCATATGAGAGTTGCTTATCAAAAAAGAGTTTTTTACCCAAAGCAATTTTTTCTCGACTCATGGGATTGTTAGAATTATCTATAACCGTTAACAACTCTGAATAGTTTTTTGGAATAGGAAGCATTTGACCAGAGAGTGCTTTTTCTCGTAAGGCATTATCTGAGAGTGTTTTAATATCTTTTTTAGGGACTAAAAAAGGTAAAGAAAAAAGAAATACTACCACCAGTAATGTAATAGTAATGGGATGAATTAATTTGTTCATAGCTACCTCTCCTTATTATAATTTATATAAGTATATATTAATAAAAATAGAGATTCAATAGTGATTTAGCACAAATAGGTTTTTATTTTAGCAGAAATGGAATTTTTAAAAGAGAAGAATAAAACCTAACCCCATCTAAAAAGGGCTAAGTTAAAAAAAGAAAATCGAGAAATTACACTTTAAAAATTCATCTGTACACCAGCACCGATATTATTTGATGAACCTTTATCCGTAAAATCTGCATAAACAGACAAGCCACTACTTAGAGGATAATTTGCACCAACACCATAGGATAAAGAAGTTGTTCCTACTTCTGAACCAGCCCATGCTCCATCAACGCTCCAACTTTCATAGTTTAGTCCTAAACGAGGCTTAACAGTAATAGAAGTATCTGGAATATTAAAATTATATACGGCATATGCTCCAAGTCCAAAAATACTTAAATCCCAACTACTAATACCAGGTGCAGATGGATCGACTACTGTTTGAGACATTTCAACCTCTACTGCAAAATTTGGTGTTACATTATCAAGTTTCATACCAGCTGTAGCTACAAGACTTACTCCACTGTCCCAATAGCTTAAGGTAGTCATTGCTGCACCAACACTTCCATAGAGTTCTCCTGCAATTGCTCCTGTTGATAAGACTGCTGATACGGCTGTGATTGCTAATATTTTTTTCATTCTATTATCCTTTGTAATATATTAGTATATAAATTTAAATATAATTTAGTTTTAAAAACTAGAGTAATAAAAATCTACATAAAAGAATTATAACGTATAAACGTTGCAAAAACGTTGCAAAATGTTTATTTTTATTAATTTTTTAAATTAATTCTCTAGGATAAACCCCATAGGTCTTAAAAAAGAGCTTTGAAAAATACCCTTGATGTTTATAACCTACTTTTTTGGCTATCTCTCCTATGGTTAGAGGCTCTTCTTTTAGTAAATAATTTGCTTTTTCTAGTCGAAGTTTCTGTACATAGCTATGAAGTGTAATTTGATAAACGTGTTTAAATATTTTTTTCAATTTAGATTCATTTGTAGCACAAAGATGGGCTAAAACTTGAATAGTGGGAGGCGATATAAAATTTTCTAATAAAATTGCCTTTGCTCTTTGAGCTAAACGTAAATCTTCTTCTAAAATTTTTTCATCTACAATATCTAAAAGTTTAAAACGATGTATCATAAACTCTATGACTCGATGTTCTGCCCGAATACTCTGCATACGCTCATTGATAGAGACATCAAAAAGTTTCTCTATAATATAAAGTGTTAAAGCATCAATAGGCTGAACATCTATCTTTTCTAAAGAGCATTCTTTTTGCATTTTGGCGTATAAAAAATCTATTGGTTCATCCAAAGAACTGCTTAGATACCTTTTCAAGAAAAAATCAGCAATAAAAAGTATAAAAATATCTGTTTTCGGACTCTTCTCTATCGTTATCAACATGTCTTGTCTAGAGGAGCAATAAATTCCTAGGTCTCCTCGTTTTAAACACTCTTTACGATTAGAAATCCTATCGTTCAAAAGGACACTTCCCTCTTTTATCATCACAAGCATAACCAATCTATCCAAATTTTTTATATTTATCTCTTTGGTTTTATTAAAAAGTACTCCCTCTAAAAACACCACACCATTCGATATATCTACTCTATCAAGATGACTCTCTTTTATATTTAAGAGAGCTGTTCTCTTGTAGCGATTATCGGTTGTGTTAAAAAAGAAACTCTCCATTATAAATTATAATACTCCCTAACTCTACGTTCAAAATCTTCATCACTTAGCTCTTTTTTCATAGGAATAAACTTTTTGGCTTTATCGCCTACCGTAGCTCGGGCAGGAAAATGTTTATTTTCGATAATCTCTAAAATCATCTTTGCCACCTCATCACTTTGATTTCCACTGTTAATCTGCTCTACAATCATAGGAGCTAAGGTAGAGACCAACTTCTGATAAGGAGATTTTTCATTAAATGTCGTTTTATTAACAACCAAGTTGTCTTTTGCAAAATTGGTGGCAAAAAAACCTGGCATAATAGAGTGAACCCGAATATTAAAATCATCTAACTCATAACGCAAAGAGTCGGTAATCCCCTCTACAGCATATTTACTGGCATTATAAAACGTAAAAAGAGGAAGACCAATTTTTCCAAGAAAAGAGCTAATATTAATAATAATACCACTGTTTTGCTCCCTCATCTTTGGAATGACAGCTTTACAAACTCGAAGCAATCCAAAAACATTAATATTAAATTGAGCCAACATCTCCTCTTCACTTACATCTTCAACCGTTGAGACCAATCCATAGCCTGCATTATTAATGAGTATGTCAATGTTAGGGATAGAGGCGATAGACTCTTTTACCTCTTTAGGATTTGTAATATCAAGCTTTAGAGCTATTATATTTTTTTGTTTTGGAATATTTTTAGGTTTTCGAGAACCTGCATAGACTTTAAACCCTTTTTGGGCTAAAAAGAGAGCTGTTGCTCTGCCCATACCCGAACTTGCACCTGTAATAAGAACCACACTTTCTCTCTTTTTCATACCATAGATTATAATCAAAAGTTAAAACGATAAGATTGACAAGTATCAAAGAGTTTCTAGCTAGAAACAAGATATAATAATATTTATTATAATTTTAGGAGATATGCATGGATGTAAAACACTACTATAATCCAAATGGTCAAGAGATTTTAGATGAAGGAATTTTTGGTGGCTCGCCTACAGGATTTGTAGACTTTAACCGTTCTAAGTACAAATGGGACAGCAATATTTATGATTTAATGAATGCCAACACATGGTTTCCATCAGAAGTCAACACCTCTACCGAAAAGAGAAATTTTGAAAAGCTTACCGAGAATGAACAAGCAATTTATAAACTTACTTTTGCTCAACTAAGCTTTAACGACTCTGCACAAGAGGAGTATCTTTGTGACTTTAGAAGATTGGCAAATAACCGTTTGGTTAAGTCCGTACTCTCTTTACAAATCATGCAAGAGGTTAACCACTCTAAAAGCTACTCCGTATTGCTTGATGCTTGTGGTAACTCAGAAGAGGTATTTAATCTTTATAAACATGACGATGCACTTAACCGTAAAAACCAACAAATTTCAGAGCAGTTTGCACGACACATTGATGGGGGTTCTGTAGATAAGATGCTTCTATCTGCAATGGCAAGCGTTAATTTAGAAGGTATCTATTTTTTACTGGGATTTTCCTATATTTATCTGCTTGGCGATAAAGTTCCTGGAGCCAGAGACATGGTTAAATTTATTGCTAGAGATGAGCTAAATACACATTTACCTCTCTTTAGCAATATTTTCAAAACCATTAGAAAAGAGAATAAAATTTTAACCTCTACCATTGATTCTGCCTATACCATGATTGAAGATGCTGTTAAAATTGAGTTGGAATATGGAAACTATCTACTAAAACGATACCCAATTATGGGGATAACTCCTGAACTTATGGAACATACTGTTCACAATTATGCCAATGATAGACTCAGAAAGATAGGTCTTGATCCAATATTTAATCATACCGATACCACCTATCTTCAAAAACTGGTAACCAAACATTTGAACATGAATGAAGTTAAAAGTAACTTTTTTGAAAGCAATGTTGCCAACTACGCAAAATCCAGTATTGATTTAGATGATTTTTAATCAATAGTTACTTAATTACTTTTGTTACCTCTTTTAAAAGATGGGCTGTTTTCAACAACTCATCTTTTAAAGTAACCACCGATTGGCAATCTTGCTTAGCAAAACGTACAAACATGATAGCTTCAATCACATCTCCTTTTTTTAGTTTAACACTATAACTAACGGTTTTAGAGGCTTTAGCTTCTAAATTATTTGACTCTCCACTGTAGGCATGTGCAGGTATAATAACGTTATTACCCTCTTTATCTTTAAATTTGTACTCAAAAAATGCCTCTTTGTCTTCATTAGGTTTTAGGGTATAGTTTTTCCAAATCTCTTTACCTCTTCTAATTACTTTTACTTCAAGATATTTGACTCTAGCAGGTTGAACAATAAGTGGATGCCCCATCTTATTTGTTAATTTTATCTGTAGTGTATTTGCTGAATTAGAGATATTTATATCCAAACCTTTAGCTCTAAACTCTTTATCATAAATGCCTAAGAACTTATGACTAACATGATGTCCACGAGAACGTTTATTCATCTTTTCAGCTCCACCATCCACTTCTGGCATATGGCATTTAATACACTCTATACTATTTTGTTTATCATTTACAGCTCTAAAAATAGTAACATTATTCTCATTTAATTTATGAGAGTGACAGCCCATGCAGACTTTTTTACCATAGACAGGATTCTTACTAGAGGAGTGTTTATCACTCTCATCAGGATTGTCTAATCGTCCATAAAGAGTTGGTTTAAAGTTTTTAGCTTGTCGTGCTTTGATATTTATATTTTTAGCATGAGCCGTTTTTACATATGCAATCGTATGACAAAAATAACAAGACACAGCATCCGTATGGGTTTTATTATTTTTATCAGGTTGAGCGTTTCCATCAATCAAATCTTTTAGATTATTTGCCATAGGCATATGGCAAGAGGCACAAGCATACTTTTTTATATCTACTTTATTCGCAATTTTTCGATGCAATTCATCAGTAAAATAGCTTTTAGCATGAGCCGAAGATTGATACTCTTCATATATTTTTTCATGACATTCATTACATGAGTGATTGTCTAAATATTTATTGTTGGCAAAAATAAAAGAAAATAGTAAAAAAAGAAGAGAGAGGATGCTTTTCATAAGAAGACTCCATTTATTGTAGGTTCGATTTTATCGAACACTTTTTTAATTGAACTTCTGTTCGATACAATCGAACCTACAGGTTATCGTTATCCCCTCTCCCAAAAGGAGAAGAGTATACTTTTTTAATTAAGCACCTGGAATATGTTGTCTATGCTCTACAGAATAAGTAAAGGTAGGTGTTGTCAAGTTTTCAATATACTTAACAAATTTACCAGTTTCTGATTCATAGATACCAATTCTTCCTGTTGTCCACTCTGAAATCATTGTCCATTTACCATGATTTGCAGGTTCTGCGTGAAGCAATCTAGGTTGAACAGGATTTTTAACAGCTTTACCTAAATGGTCTGGCATTGGTAAGATTTTCTCTTTCCCAAATGCTTTTTCATTTACAGCAACTTTTGCATGTTGAGTTGCATCCCACTCTTGAAGAACTTTTTTAGTTTTAGCATCAATAAGTTGACCTTTTTTCTTACCAACTTTAATAATTCTATCTGTCTCTAAAGTCTCTTTGTTAATAAGATGAATTTCATTATAGTTTGCTGGTTTACCAAGTACAGTATCCGACCAAATCCAAGGGGTATCTTCACCTGTTCCTACAAACAGACCACCACCAGAAGTTTTAACTTTTTTAACAATTTTCCAACTTGGAGATTCCCAAATAACAACGGAACCAAAGTTCATAGAGTTCGTAGCATTAAGCTGTTTACCCATCTTTTTATTGAACCAAGATGAACCTTGACCTGGATGTGGTTTAGATTTTTTACCTGTATGCACTTTTGCAGCTAATTTTTTAGTTTTAAAGTCAACAATACCCATTAAGTCACTTCCTTGAGAAGCAATCATAAAGTATCGACCAAAATCTTCACCTTCATTTTCATTAAGGAAACAGTCATGAAGAATTTTACCAATATTTGCTATATCTCCCACAATTGGAAAGTCTGGTTTAGAGTAATCAATAATATAAGTATGTCCACCATCTTTAAGTGCCATGGCAAAGTATGGTCCATAAGGAGTATCAGCAATACCTGCAACACGTGAAGGTCCAATTTGTCCATCAGGATCAATAACACGAGAGGTATCATAAACTTTTAAAGGCTCTAATGTATGAGCATCACAAAGAACAGCACCACCTGGGTTGTAGTTTCCTGCTAAAATATATTTACCATCTGGAGAAACTGCTAGACCTCTTGACTCTTGACCAACTTGAACCGAAGCCAATGCTGGTTGACCTGGAGCTGCAATATCAAACATGGTTAATTTACCAGAACGAGAAATTGAATACGCATATCGTGGATCATGTTTATTGGTTACCGTTACGTGAACAGCAAATCCAGCTTTATGACGTGAAAGTACTTTACCTGTAGTTGAATCAATAAAGTCAACTAAAGAGGCATCTCTTTCTGTTGCAAAGGTAATATCAAGTACTGATTTTGTATCTGCTGATTTTGGATATTTTTTAGCCAAAGCATCACGGTCTGCCATTTTTGTCCATGTTTTATGTACTTCATCAAAACTAAGTGTTAACTCTACAGTATTTTTCCAATCGGTTAACCAATCAATCATACCTGTAGCATCATCTTTTGAAAAGGTAGAGTTCCATGCTGGCATGGCTGTATTATCTCTACCATTCAAAATGGTTTCTGCTAAGAATTCTCTGTTTTTCTTCTTGAGTGCTTTTGGTCTAAGGTCTGAACCAACACCACCTTGGTGAATAGGTCCGTGACACCCTTGACACTCTTTCTCAAATTTTTGTGCAAAATCCATATTTGATGTTCCTGCAAATGAGAAAGATGCACTTAATGCTGTAATTGCTGCAATGCTTAAAATTTTGTTTAATTTCATTTTCTACTCCTTACTTCTAAATTTGCTCACTTTATTAAGTCCATTTAGATAAAATCTTGAGTCTGTTTTACAGACAACACATTTTAAAAGTGGGGCTACGCCAAGCCCCATTCTCTTCTAGTCTTTAGACTATTTTTGATTTTCTAACTTTTTCTTTTCAGATTTATATATCCAGAACATTGGCAAAATAATTACCGTATGTAAAAAGATGGTTAGGGTTAATGGACCTTGATTTAACGTACCAAAAAAACTTGGTACTACATCTGTAAATGTTTCAATCATTCTAATCTCCTTTATAAATTAAATAGATACCCCAAAAAAAGGGGTATCTTGCAATTATGCTTCAGCTTCTTGTGAAACTTTACCAATGGTTAATAAATCCCACACTAAGTAGATGAACCCTACGAATGTTACTACACCCATAATCGCTCTCCACATTTGTGCTTGAATGTACCAAGGTAAATTTTGAGCTGTAAAGAATGCGTTCCATGTTGCACCCATTTCGCCTCTCTCAACCATAACTTGTTCATATCCTGCAATCGTTAATGCAATGGTCATACCAAGAACACCAAAGGTAACAAGGAAAATTCCCATTTTAGATTTAAAAGTTGCTTTCATACGTTTAACACCATACGCTTTTTGAATACCGTAATACATCATCCCAATAAGAATGGTTGCATACGCTCCAAAGAATGCTAAGTGACCGTGAGCCGCTGTAAACTGTGTACCGTGTGTATAGATGTTTACTTGTGGTAAAGTATGGAAGAATCCCCAAATACCAGCACCCAAGAAGTTACCAAATGCATTGGTTACAATCCATGCCATAGCAGGACCATTTGTAATTACTGAACCAGCTTCACCTTTACCTTGTGCAATACCTTGCTCTTTACCCCAATCGTAAAGGACATGAACAAACATTGCAATTAGTGGCACAGGCTCTAATGCAGAGAAGAGTGCTCCAATTTCCCACCAGTACTCAGGTGTACCAATCCAGAAGTAGTGGTGACCCATTCCAAGAACACCTGAACCAAAGAGCATAAGAACTTCAATCCACAACCACATCTCAACAATTTCACGTTTAGCACCAATTAATCTGATTAGAGCAAACGCTGCTAATGTACCAACAAATACTTCCCATGTAGCTTCAACCCAAAGGTGTATAACCCACCACCACCAGAATTGATCCATAGAGATATTATCAGTGTAGAACATACCTGCTAAATAGAGACCTGCAAGTGCTAAAAGGTTAGCAACCATAACCGTCATAATTCCTGTTTTTTCACCCTTAATATAAGTAGCAAAAACATTAAAGTAGAAAATAAGAACAACAACAACAATACCAATATCTGCCCATCTTGGAGCTTCAATATATTCACGACCTTCATTAATAAGCCAAATAGTTGACTCTTTACCTGGTCCAACTTGAACAAAAATGTATACCAAAACAACCACAGTTACAGCAGCTGTAAGAACCCAAAAACCTAACTTACCAAGACCAAGTCCAACACCTTCGTGTCCAGTCTCTTCGGTTAACATCATATAGGTTGAACCAATCATTGCATAGAGCATCCATACAACCAATGCATTAATGTGTACCATTCTTGCAACAGAAAAATCGAAAAGTTCAAATAAGAACCCTGGGAATAAGAATTGGAAAGCTGCAATAAGCCCCATAAGTAACTGTGCACCAAAGAGTATAATTGCGACTCTGTAATACATCATTCCTAATTTTTGACCTTCATTTGTCAAATTATGTGTTTTTATACTAGTTAGCATTTGTTGTATCCCCCTCTACTCCAAAGTTTCTTGGGAAACCATTTGTATCAATAGAACTCATATGTTTCAAGAATGCTACCAATCCTTTTGCTTCATCTGCTGTGATTCCAAGTTCTGGCATCATTCTTGCATGTGTAGGATAGGTTGATGGATGTTGTAAAAACTCTGCCATCGCTTCCTCTTTTGTACTTTTCCCAGTCATACCTTGAAGTGGTCCACCATCTTTCCATGCTGGGTCTAACCACGCCTTAGTAAGATCTGGAGCATAATACGCACCGTTTCCTAAAAGTGTATGACAATTCATACAGTTTTTTGCTTGAGAAGTAAGTTTACCAAGGTGCAGTAATTCCCCTGCCTCTTTTTCACTCCACTCTTTACCAAAAAACAGCTCTTTTTCGCCAATAACTGGAACTTCATGTCCCCGTTTTGCACTCATCTTATAATCAATATGGTAATTAATTATAGTCGGTGCAGGAACTCTTTTTGTTACCCCATTCTTTAAATCAGCATCAGTACCCATAGTTATTTGACCTAATGTATCAAATGTAAGCCAAATAAGTAAAATAGATGCAAAGCCTGTTACCCATGCAGCTGATCTACGCCAAAACGGTATACTTGTCCAGACGGATAGATTTTTATTTGCCATGTCTCCTCCTTAATTTTTTTATTCTGCTTTAGTATTCTGTTCGTATCGTTTTTCAGAATCTTCTATTAATTTAAAATAGAGATGAGGAATGAATAGATAGGCTATCATTGTTACCATCAAGACTTTAGATGTAAAAGGTTCGCTCTGAATCATAACCGAAAGATCATACAAGCAATAAGTTTGTAATGCCCAGAATAGATAGCCAAAAGTAATCCACTTCTTTGAAAAAAAACCCATTTTTGCCAATGTAATGGTGGCTGCATAGGCAACACCAAATACTAAGACCAAGGTCGATACAAGAAAGATGGGTAAAAACATCTCTGGTGCAATCTCTGGTCGAATAATAAGTTCTTCTATCATTTAGAATCCTTTTGACTATCTATTTTTACTAAAAAGCATATTGTATTATTACTTGTTGTATAAAATATTTTGTTGATGTGCATCAAATATACTTAAAAAACTTTTATTATAAATAGTTATAACTTAAAGTTATAACTATTTAACCAAACATCGAGCAGAATGAAAAACTCGACCGTAATTAACAGAAGAGAAGACATCTCCCTCTAAAAGCCACTCTTTATTCTTGTTTACATCCACCGATTGTGCTACTTTTCGTGTAGCTCTGCTCTCGCAAATAACTGTTTTCCCTTCGTTAAATGCATCTTTCACACGATTCATTCTATCCGTTGTAATGTTATAGTGCATGCCTATGGCAAGCACCCAAAAGATACCCACTGAAATAAAGCCTTTTAATACCGCACCTTTGTGAAAAAAAGGTCGTGTTGTCACAAAAAGTGTTACCAATAACGTAACAAAAGCAATAAAAAGATACCCTGCTTCTAACTCTAAAAATTTTTCCATTTCTAACTCCTAGTTTTGCAAAAATAGTAACACAATCAAATGCTATCATCATTGACACATATCAACACTATCTACTCAAAAAGAATCTATACTAATAAAAAATTAAGAGAGAAAATTATGAAAAAGTATCTATTTCCTGCACTGGCTATTGCTCTTACATTTATGGTAATAATGGCATTTCAACAAGCTAAACCCACACCAAAAGCACCCATCTACAAAGAGGTAAAAAAGTACTCCCCTTATTATATAGACAAACGATTTGGAGGGCTTCAACTTATGAGTAAAACCGATAAAAACTTCAAAGAAAAACCAACCAATATGGAAGTCTTTCATCGCTTAGAATATTTAGAGAGAGAGTGGGCAAAAAAACATTTAAAACTGCTCGATAAAAAACTTAGTATTTTAGACAATAACGGAACAGAAATAACATCTCTAACCGTTACAAGTAATGAAGACGAGAAATTCATACACAGTTTTTATGGAATATAGTCATGAATTCAACCATTATGATACTTATTTTTGCCATGGTTATGTTAATGTTCATGGCATTTCCTGCCATGAAAATAGTAGAGTGGATAGAGACAAAAAAAGAACTATCCTCTAAAAGTAAAAATGTTTTAACCATTATTTTTACGTTTATTTTATCTTTTGGAATTGCTATTTTTTTAGAGTTGGCGTAATTTTAAACAACCTAAAGTAGTGAGGTCAAGGGTGTTTTCCCCCGAAAACACCGTCAAATGGAAATCAGCATAAAATAAAATTTCAAATCCCGTAGGTTCGATTTTATCGAACGCGTTATTCAAATTTTATTTTCATAAGAATATGGTTTTATTTTTTTGGTTTGCTTTTGACATTCGATGAAATCGAACCTACAATTTCGCCTCAATTATTTTAATAAATACTCTCTACCTTGCCAATAAATCATCTCTTGACAACTCTTTTATATCTCGTTTCCCCATAATCGCTAACAGTGAACGAATTCCATCAATTAAAGCCTCGTGATAGTTGGCAATGGTTTGTGATTTTTTAGCCACCAAGAATTTAGAACGTTTTCCTTTGTCCATGGTTGCTAATCCTACAGGGCATTCGTGTCCTCCTGCTCCTGAACAGTGTCTGGCTCGAATACAGCCTGCACTTATCATAAAACCTCGTGCAATATTAATAAAATCTGCACCATAAGCAAAAAGTTCAACGGCATCATCGGGGGTTAGTACTTTTTCACTGGCAATGAGTTTTAGTTTGTCTCGAATGCCCTCTCTCTCTAGTTCTGTTACTACAATATCCAAAGAGTTTTGTATTGACATTCCTATCCGACTCATCATCTCTCTAGGAGCAGTTGCCGAACCACCATCTCCACCATCAAGGGTTAAGAAATCGGGATAAGCTCTGCCCTCTTCTACTCTTTTTTTAATCTCTTTAGAGTATTCTTGAAAATTTTCTTTGGTTGAAATAACTATTTTTACACCAACAGGTTTATCAGACAACGCTTGCAATCTTCCTATAAAGTCAAAAAGTTCTGTAACATTTGATGCATAAGGAAAACGATTAGGACTATAAAGAGCTTGATGGGCTTCGACCCCTCGATTGTAGGCAACCGAAGCCGTTACTTTTTCTGCTAAAAGCTTACCACCTGTCTGTTTTGCACCTTGAGCAATTTTGATTTCGGTCATTTTACAAAACTTCATCACTTTTTGATAGCGAAGGTCATCAAAGTTGCCATCTTTATCTTTGACACCGTAAAGACCCGAACCAATTTGTAAAACAATATCAGGAATATTGTCCAATGGAGTTTGAGGAAAATATTCTAAAGGCTGTGTCCAATCTATACGATAAAGCAACATCTTCTTAGCATCAAAACTGTAGGTTTCTTTCTCTTTAGAGCGTATAACCATACTTCGATAGAGACCAATTGCAATATACTCATTGAGGATTATTTTTGTAATTCTAAAAATAATTTTTGCAAACCATGTCCCCTCTTTGATGCATAAAAAACGATTCTCATCAGGATTTTCACTGCATTGATGTGTCTTTAAAAAATTGGAAGTTAATGAACCCTCTCCTGTATTAATCGGAAAATTTCCAATATATGCCCCTTGTGCAAAGGCTCGCGTTCCTTCAGGGCTAATAGAACCATCGCTCATGGCAGAGCGACCAATTACACTCTTGGTTACAAAAGGATATTTTTGTTTCTCTCCAAAAGTAACACTTAATTTTTTATTCACTTCGTCATCATTTAATACAAAGTTGGCATGACGGAAAAAGTTATGATTTTCTCCATAAGGCTTACTTAATCCATAGGGTTTACTTAATGAAAAAGAGTACATCAATGATTTTTTATATGAAGCCTTATTGACCCAATCTACTTTTTCATACGAGTCATAATAGGTTTCATCCCCAAAATATTGACGCATAGGGTCACGAAGCAGACGAAAGAAATAACGCATTCTCCCAATAACAGGATAGTTAATCAACAGCTGATTAGTACGTTGTATAAATCGGTCATAGATATAGACATTTATTAAAATAAACAGTATCAAAATAGCCGTTACTTTAAAAAAAAGACTCCATTGATGAATCAAAAGATCTTGGCTAAAATTTAAAAGCTCTTCCATCGTCTATTTTTCCTTTCCAAATATTAAAAAGTCCAAAGAGAACTTTCCTGCACCATGAGAAGCTAAAATAGAGAGAAATAAAAAGTAATAAAGAGGAATTTCAAATCCATTATTCGCCACAGAGAAGCCATTGGAGAGATGAACGGTAAGGGTTGCAACAAACATAACAACCATCAAAGGCATGGTTATTAGTCGTGTAAACAAGCCTAAAACAAGAAGAACAACACCCATAATTTCAACAGATGCAGTGAGTAATGTTGCAAAAGAGGCGAAAGGAATACCAAGAGAAGAGAACCACTCAGTTGTTGCATCAAAGTTATTCCATTTGGTTAAAGCAGGTTCATAAAAACCATAAGCAAGAGCAAACCTTGCAAACAGCAATGAAAAGCTCTGAAAGTAATTAAATAATATTGATAACTCTAAATAAAAATCTTTTAAACGCATAAATATTTCCTAAACGATAGTTTTTATGAAATAGTAGCCAAATATCGTACTATTTTTTCTCAAATAGGAAATAGTCAACTGAAAATTTTCCTGCTCCATGTGATGCAAAAATTAATAAAAACAACATGTAATAGAGAGGTATCTCAAAACCATTGTCCCCTGCTGAGAAACCATGAGCCAAATGTACGGTCATAATGGCAACAACCATAATTACCATTAAAGGAACCGAAATAAGCCGTGTGAAGAGTCCAAGGGTTAAAAGCACCACACCTAAGGCTTCTGTACTGGCTGACATATACGCATTAAGTGTTGGAAATGGAATCCCCATGCTTCCAAACCATGTGGCGATACCATCAATATCTTTCCATTTATTGACAGCAGGTTCATAAAAACCATACGCCACTGCAAATCGTGCTAAAAGTAGAGATAAAGATTGAAAATTTTGTAAAATATTTTTTGAGAGGTTGTTAATTGTCTGTAACATGCTGTATCCTTTAATAAGATTGACTTAAGGAATAAATGCTCAAAATTTGTAGGTTCGATTTTATCGAACACAAGTACAAAATTTTATGAAATAATGCGTTCGATGAAATTGAACCTACAACATTCAAGCCTAAATCCTACGAGCTATTTGCCACCTCCACACTTACCTGTACCACATTTTTCTGTTGCTTCGTCTTTTTTATCGCCTCCACATTTACCTTCTCCACACTTTGTAGTTGGTTCAGATGCACCTTCTTCACTGGCTACAGCATTTACAGTAAATGCCATCATTCCTAGAGCGATTAGTGAGCTTAAAATTAGTTTTTTCATTTGTTATATCCTTTATGTTTAAATGTACTCAAATTATAGCAAATTATAAGAATATCAAATGTCACATTTGTTACATATCTTATTCTCTATCTCTTCTAAGACGATTTAAAGATTGTCGGGTAATGCCCAAATAAGAAGATATATGCTGTTGGGAAACCCGTTTAAATATATCAGGAAAATAGGCTTCAAGGATTTCTAAACGCTCTTTAGCACTTTTTGTAAGCAGGGTTAACGTTCTGTCCCGTGTAGCACAATAGGCATCTTCGGCTATTTTTCGTGCAAACATCTGCCACTTATCATCACTAGCATAGAGTTCAAATAAATCTTTTTTCGTAATGGTCATAACCGTGCAATTTTCCATCACTTCAAAGGCGAGTTCAGCCGATTCATTTCGTAAAAAAGAGGCATAATCCACCACACAAACATCCGAAATCATTCGATGTTCCATAACCTCATCATTTAAATAGTAAAAAGCCCACGTAAAATCCCTACCATCTTCTTCCATTTTAAATGAACGAACCACTCCTTTAACAATAAAATTAATCTCAGCAGGAACATCCGAAGAGCCATAGATAAACTCTCCCTTTTTATAGGAGTACGATTTAAAAAGCATCATCATCTCCATCCAATCTTCCTCGCGTAAAGAAATAAAGCTATTAATATAGTTTTTTAATTTATACATGTTCTATCCTACTTTCTATTAAAACGGTTCAGCCAACATCTCAAGTTTATTATAAAAATCTTCTGCTCCTTGATAACCGTAAGAAGGAGTTTCATAGATTCTTTTGGCATCTCTATTAAAAAAAATAATCGCTGGTGTCGCATGCAGATGAAACTCTTTTCTAAAAATATGTTTGTACTGTGAATAGTTTACACTTACAGCAATATACTCCTCTGCTAACTCTTTTTGAACACGTGAATCAGCAAAGGTTATGTTTTTCATCTTTTCACAATAGTAACAACCATCGGTGTAAAAATAGACCATCAAAATTTTATCGGTTGCCACAGCATGCATTTTATAAAATTCTAAGCGAGCCAAACTATCAACCCTATTAAAGATAGGCGTTGCCTCTTTGGCGACAAACGTGTGCGTCTCTATTTTTTCTGCCTGCATGTTCTCCATAAGCTTTTCAAGTGTTACGGCTACAGGCTCTTTTTCACTAGCATACTTCCAACTAAAGAATAAAGCTCCTCCCAAGACTACAATAAAGCTAAATCCTTTGATTATCTTACTCATTTTTACGACTCCATATAATTTACTCTAATATACTCTAATGCTTCTTCTTTCTCGCTAAGAAATCCTTCTAATTGCAAATTATAAATCGCTTTTAGTATCTCTTTAAATTCTACTGACGGCTCTAATCCCAAAGCGATTAAATCACGCCCCTGCAACAGATTGACCAATGGTTGTCTGTCAACTTTTAAGTTTTTTGCACGTTCAAGCATCCACTCCCCTGCACGATAAACACCAGCCAAAGACTCGTGGGTTGTTCGCCCCAAAAAGTCAGCCTCAGCTACGATAACTAACTCTTCAATATTCACTTTAGTAGCCAATCGTCTAAATGCTTTATCTTTAGACTTTCCTCTATAAAATTGTGAAGGTTTTAGATGATGCTCAACCAAAGGTAGAATAGAGGCTATAAAATCATGCTCATTTGTTAATCGGTATAAAAAACGCTTTGTCGGCTCAACTCCTGCCTCTTCATGCCCAATAGCACGGATGCGTCCATCTTCTTCGACTGTAGTATGCGTCGCCTTTCCAAAATCATGACATAAAATAGCAAACATATATCTCAAATTCAATTTTTTATCATGACCTAATAAAGCAACCATTTTATCAATACACATCATCGTATGAATCCAAACGTCCCCTTCTGGATGCCATTTTGGTGATTGAGGCACATCAATAAGAGCTTTAAGCTCAGGAAAATACGACAAAATATCCAGCTCTTTCATCAATTCAAATCCTATGGAAGGCTTTGGCGACTTCAACAGTAATTTTTTAAATTCAATATAAATACGCTCTTCTGCCAACTCTTCCAACATTCCATTGACAACCATACTTCGACAGAGTTCAAAGGTATCCTCTGCCAAGCCATAATCAAACCGAGCCGAGAACTGAACAGCACGGTAAACACGCAAAGGGTCTTCGATAAAAGTCTCATCATCTATATGACGTAAAAGCTTCTTTCCCATATCTTTTCGACCATAATATGGGTCTAAAAAAAGCTTTTCCTCTACATCATATCCCATTGCATTTAACGTAAAATCTCGACGTTTTGATGCCTCTTTAAAACTCATTGCACCATCTACAGAGACATCAAATCCACGATGCCCTGTTCCTGTTTTTTGTTCTCTCCTAGGAAAAGAAAAATCATACTCTTCGCCATCGTAGTGAAATTTTAAAACGCCAAAGCTCTTTCCAACCAAATTAACCGAACCGTATTGAGCTAAAATATCTTCCAACGCTTCAATTCTTTCCAAGCCATAGACCTCAACATCATAGTCCTTAATAGGCAGTTGTAAAAAATGGTCACGAACTGAACCACCCACCACAATAGCTTTTGCATTCTGTTCTTTTAGTTTGGTAGAAATGGTATAAATTATTTTTGGCAGTTGCATTACTTGACCTCTATTCCTTATTTTAATAGAGAATTTTAGCCAAATTAATGTGTAGAGTCTGTTAGTCGTAAATATGTATTTCTAATCTTTCATCAAAAAAAGAAAAGAAAATGGGAAAAATTAGCAAAAAAGGAAGATAATTATTAAAAAAATATAAATTTTTTTAATTAGACATATTTTTGACACATGTTTAATTTACAATCCTTTTAAGAAAACCGATTCAAAGGATTAAAAGATGAGAGTAACGATATTACGTCTATTAGGAGTATTGGCTATTTTTGCTATTTCTATTTCTGCTTGTGATTCAGCTAACGAAAAGAAAGCGTGGAACAAATGTCTACAGATAGAAAATGACAAAGATAAAAAGAGCTGTATGGTTCAGTTTGAAAAAAAGTTCTACCCTGAAAATGTTTACAATGATGATGAGTTACATTGGAGCGATATTGATTGGAGTTACAAAAAATAACGTCTTTTAAACTCGCATATTTAAGAGTTTATCTCGGCTATTTTTTTCTTATCCATGGGAAACACTCCTATATTTCTATAGGGTGTTTTCCCACGAAAATACCGTCTAAACAACATTTAATTTTCAAAAAACAATAGATTCAATTTAACGGTGTTGTGAGGCACAACACCCTAGCGTGGGTCAACCAAATAGCCTGCAATTGCACTCGCCGCAGCCACAGCAGAGTTTGCCAAGTAAATTTCTGATGTTCTAGCACCCATTCGCCCAACAAAGTTACGGTTTGTCGTTGCTACACAACGTTCATTGTCGCCAAGAATTCCCATATATCCACCCAAACAAGCTCCACAAGTTGGGTTAGAAACAACAGCACCTGCATTAATAAGAATCTCCATTAAACCCTCTTTTTGAGCTTGAAGTAAAATCTTTTGAGTGGCAGGAGTTACAATCATTCTTGTGTGTCTTGCTACTCTTTTTCCATCCATAATCTTCGCTGCAATTCGTAAATCTTCGATTCTTCCGTTAGTACAAGAACCAATCATTACTTGGTCAATTTTTAGATTATCGGCTACTGCTTCTTCCATTGTTCTACCATTAGATGGCAAGAAAGGATAAGCAATAACAGGCGAAAGATTTGCCACATCAATCTTGATTACTTGACAGTAAGTTGCATCATCATCTGAATAGTGAATCTTAGGTTCTGCTCTAAGTCCACCGTTTGCCTCGGCTCTCTCTTCTAAATAGGTCTCTGTCACAGAATCAACAGCAAAAATACCATTTTTTGCCCCTGCTTCAATAACCATGTTTGAAATAGAGAATCTATCAGCCATTCCAAGGTGTGGAATGGTATCGCCTGTAAACTCAATGGCTTTATACAACGCCCCATCAACCCCAATCAAACGAATTAACTCTAAAATAATGTCTTTTCCATAAATATGCTTAGCAGGTTTTCCAGAAAGCTCTACTTTAATGGTTTCAGGAACTTTAAACCAGTTCCCACCTGTAATCATACCAAAGGATAAATCGGTACTTCCCATCCCTGTAGAGAACGCTCCTAAAGCACCATGTGTACAAGTATGCGAATCAGCACCAATAATCACATCGCCGGGAACAACCAAGCCTTTTTCAGGAAGCAATGCATGTTCAATTCCCATGTCTTTCTCATCAAAAAAGTGTTTCATATCGTGCTTATAGGCAAATTCACGGCTAATTTTAGCTTGATTTGCCGATGCAATGTCTTTTGCAGGAATGTAGTGATCCATAACAATACAAAAGTTATCAGGTCGAGCCATTTTTTCAGCCCCAGACTCTTCAAATGCTCTAATCGAGATAGGTGTCGTAATATCATTCCCAATAATCATGTCAATATCAACGCGTACAATTTCCCCTGCTTTTACTTCATGCCCTGCATGTTCAGAGAAGATTTTTTCAGTAATGGTTTGTCCCATTTGTAAATCCTTAATAATGTATAAATAATTGGGCGAATTATAGCGAAAGTTGTTTATAGGTGGAGAATAAGGAGTTTTATCTGTTTAGAAAGAAGGTCTATTTGCTCCACCTTTCAAAGGCGGAGCAAGTTGAAAAGATGAGTCAAATAAGATTCTTACTTCACAATCTCAAACACAACACGACGATTATGTTTACGTCCCTCTTTCGTATCATTAGAAGCGATTGGGTGCTCTTCTCCAAAACCTTTTGAGGTTAATAAACTGGCATCAACACCTTGTGAAATCAAATACTCTTTTACTTTATCTGCACGCTGTCCACTTAATTTTAAATTGTATTCTGCACGTCCACGGTCATCGGTATGCCCATGAATATTATAATGAAATTGAGTATGTTTTTTTATTGCATCGGCTGCTTTATTCAATAGTTTTTTACTATTCTCCGTTAAATCCATACTATTGAATTTAAACTTAACATGAGTCAAGGCAAAGATATCAGAAAGTTTTTTCTCTGCCATCTTATTTTCTGCTTTTTGTGCAGCTGCTGCAAGCTCTTCTTTTAATGCTTTTTCATCTGCTAATCGCTCTGCCTCAGCTGATGCTTTTTCTGCATCGGCTTTCTCTTTTGCCAATCTTTCAGCTTCAGCTTTCTCTTTTGCTACTCTTTCAGCTTCAGCTTTCTCTTTTGCTACTCTTTCAGCTTCAGCTTTTTCAGCCTCTGCTTTAGCTTTTGCTTCAGCATCGGCTTTCTCTTTCGCTACTCTTTCAGCTTCAGCTTTTTCAGCCTCTGCTTTAGCTT
>Ga0256826_1000326_pt1 | contig 28150 bp, 26 predicted proteins | sample CV79metaG_FD_185975 | JGI IMG/M metagenome (GOLD analysis project Ga0256826, IMG submission 185975) | Hydrothermal vent microbial communities from East Pacific Rise, Pacific Ocean - CV79 | ecosystem: Environmental > Aquatic > Marine > Hydrothermal vents | place: Pacific Ocean: East Pacific Rise...
TGCAACTATGCCAAAAGAGGCTTTTATGTATGCTCTCCCTTTAGAGATGTATGAGAAACATAAGATTCGCCGTTACGGTTTTCATGGAACCTCTCACTCTTATGTTTTGAAAAAATCTGCTGAGATTTTAGAAAAAGATGTGGGTAGTCTTAACATTATTACTCTTCATTTAGGAAATGGGGCGAGTGTTTGTGCTATAGAAAATGGAAAAAGCATAGATACTTCTATGGGATTTACTCCCTTAGAGGGTTTAGTGATGGGGAGTAGAAGTGGCGATATTGACCCTGCTATAGTTTTGTATATGCAAAGAGAGTTAGGGCTAAGTGTGGATGAGGTAGATAATCTCTTAAACAAAAAATCAGGACTTATTGGAATATGTCAAGAGAATGATGTCCGTAAAATAGTAAACGCCAATGATGAAAATGCAAAACTTGCACTCACTATGATGATACGAAGAATCCAAAAATACATAGGTGCATATATGGCACTTTTGGGAAGAGTTGATGCTATTGTTTTTACAGGGGGCATAGGTGAAAACTCGGAGTATGTTAGAGATAATGTACTCAAAAGTAAACTTTTTTCTGCAGTTAAAGTTTTAGTTGTAAAAACAGATGAAGAGCTAGAGATAGTTAAAGAAGTAGAGAGACACATTCACTCTTTTTAAAATAACTTTTACCCACATTTAGATATAATCCATTTTTAAAAACCAATTTTCAGGATTCCATAGTGAGCCAACAACTAGAAAACATTGAAGAACAACTAGCAAATCATAAGTTAAGTCAAGATGACTATACACATATAAAAGAGATACTTAAACGCGAGCCTAACCTTGTTGAGCTTGGTGTTTTCTCTGCTATGTGGAGTGAGCACTGTTCTTACAAATCATCAAAAGTACATTTAAAAGGTTTCCCTACAAAAGCTCCTTGGGTTATTCAAGGTCCAGGTGAAAATGCTGGTGTTATTGACATAGGTGATGGTTATGCAGCTGTATTTAAGATGGAATCACACAACCACCCATCTTTTATTGAACCATATCAAGGTGCGGCAACTGGTGTTGGTGGGATTATGCGTGATGTATTTACAATGGGCGCACGTCCTGTAGCTTCCCTTAATGCTCTTCGTTTTGGTAATGTTATGAATGATGATAAAGTCTCAGCACACCAACGTTACTTAGTTCGTGGTGTAACTGAGGGAATCGGTGGATATGGTAACTGTATGGGTGTTCCTACTATCGGTGGTGAAGTGAGTTTTGATGATTGTTACAATGGTAACATCCTTGTAAATGCTTTTAACCTTGGTATCGCAAAATCTGATGAAATTTTTCTTGGTGTTGCTGAAGGTGTTGGAAATCCTGTAATGTATGTTGGTGCAAAAACAGGTCGTGATGGTCTTGGTGGTGCTGTAATGAGTTCTGACTCGTTCACAGAAGAGTCAAAATCACTTCGTCCTACTGTTCAAGTTGGAGATCCATTTACTGAAAAACTTCTTTTAGAAGCTTGTATGGAACTTTTTAAAACTGATCATGTTGTAGGTATTCAAGATATGGGTGCTGCTGGTCTTACATCTTCATCTTTTGAGATGGCTGGACGTTCAGGGTCTGGAATGATTATGCACCTAGACAAGATTCCTGCTCGTGAAGAGAATATGACTCCTTATGACTTTATGCTTTCAGAGTCTCAAGAGCGTATGCTTTTATGTGCTAAAAAAGGTTCAGAACAAGCAATTATTGACATTTTTGAGAAGTGGGATTTAGATGCTGCTGTTGTTGGTGAAGTAACTGCTACTGGAAATATGGAACTTTTTTGGCACGGTGAGAAGTGTGCTGAGGTTCCAGTTGACCCTGTAAGTGAAGAGGCACCTGAACTTAATCGTCCAATGAGTAAACCAGCTTACCTTGCTGACTTAGCATCTGTAACTATTAATGATTTTGACAAAGTTTCTAATCAGTCGGCGTTTGAAACACTTACTAAGTCTATGGAAGTTGTTGATAAATCTTGGATATATACTCAGTATGACTCAATGGTTCAAACAAACACTATTAAAAAAGGTGGAATGTTAGACGCTTCTGTAATCCGTGTAAAAGAGAATGGAAAAGCGCTCGCAATGTCTGCTGATTGTAATGTTCGTTACTGTTACATCGATCCTAAGGGTGGTGGTGCAGCAGCTACTGTTGAAGCTGGACGTAATGTAGCTATGAGTGGTGCTAGACCTTTAGCTATTACAGATTGTCTCAACTTTGGTAACCCTGAAAACCCAGAAGTTATGTGGCAATTTGGTGCAGCTTGTGAGGGAATAAAAGAGGCTTGTGCTGAGCTTACTACTCCTGTTATAGGTGGAAATGTTTCACTCTATAATGAAACAAATGGCGTTTCAGTTTTTCCAACTCCTTCAATAGCAACTGTTGGGGTAAATGATGACCAAAACAATGTTTTAATGTCATCTTTTCAAGGAGAAGGAAATCTTATCTATCTAGTAGGTGAGTCTAAATCAGAGTTTGGTGGATCTCTTTATATGAAAGAGATCTGTGGAACTGTTGCTGGGACTATGCCTGTGATTGACTATAAAAAAGAGTTAGCTCTTTGGGATTTAGTTATTGAAGGTAACAAAAAACATCTACTAGAGTGTGCTAAAGATGCATCTTCTGGTGGTGTTGCAATAGCTTTAGCTAAAATGGTAGCTACATCAGGCTTAGGTTGTGATGTTACTATGAAAGTAGAAGATGAGAGAGATATCTTTGCGGAGTCTCAATCTCGTGCTATTATTGAAGTGAAACCTGAAAACTCTGCTGCATTTGAATCAATGTTAAATGGTTTAGCTTGTGAAAAAATTGGAACTGTTGGTGGAGACTCTATTAAAGTAAATGATATTACTATGAGTATGAGCGAACTAGATGATAACTATTTCAATACATTTAAACGTGTAATTGAAAGAGATATCTAAATTTAAATAAATAAAGGAAAAAAATGATGAAAAACTTATTAGCGTTTATTGGAGCTATTGTAATAATAGCAGGAATTGGTGGCTACATGAAAATGGGCTCAAAAGTAGCTGGACTAGACTCTGGAGCACTTCCTGCTTATATGGCAATGTTTGATGAAGTTTTAAAAAATGGTGATCCTGCAAAAGCAATGATGAAAGAGTATAAAGTTAATGACGATGTAGAGAATGCTGATGTTATTGAGTCTATTAAAGCACTTGCTGAAGAGTATAATATGAGAATAGTTGGGGATACTAAAATGTTTAATATCCCTGATGCAAAACCAGATCAAGTGAAATTTGTTGAGAATGTTTCACTTTGTAGTCTTTATATCGCAAAAAAATTCCTTGCACACTCAAGATACTTTGGTGGTTTTATGCCATGTAGAATAATGTTAGTTGAGTATGGTAATGGTGATAGATACTTAATCACTATGGATTTAACACTGGCTATTCATGGTGGAGCTCCACTTGATCCTGAGATGTTAAATCTTGCTACAGAAGTACAAAAAGCTATGACAGAAATTCCTGCTCGTGCAGCAGAAGGTGATTTTTAATCAAAAAATTATAGACTTATACACTTTAAGTGTGTAAGTTCTCTCCTCTTTACTTAATTTAATCAAAAAGTTATTACATTCTTTTCTATTATAATAGTTTTTTATATTTATATAGTATAATAATGCAGAATTTAATTAAAGGTAGTTCAATGAAAAAAAGTTTTATAACAGCTGTAATGGCTCTAGGTTTAGCGTTTATGGCTTCAGGATGTTCAACAATGCATATGGGTTGGACGGCAGTTACAAGTCAACATAAATTAGATGATGGAGCTATGAAAGCTTACGATGATCTTTTTAGCGAAGTAGCAGAGAATGGTGATCCAGCAAAAGCTATGATGAATGAGTATAAGGTAAATGATGATGTACCTAATGAAGATGTTATAGAGTCTATCAAAGCACTTGCTGAAGAGTATAACATGAGAATAGTTGGGGACACTAAAATGTTCACGATTCCTGATGCAAAAGATGATGAAGTAAAATTTGTTGAAAATGTTTCACTTTGTAGTCTTCATATAGCTAAAAAATTCCTTGCACACTCAAGATATTTCGGTGGATTTATGCCATGTAGAATTATGCTTGTTGAGTATGGAAATGGTGATAGATTTTTAATTACTATGGATTTAACACTTGCAATTCATGGTGGATATCCTCTTAGTGAAGATATGTTAAAACTTGCAACTAAAGTACAAACAGCAATGACAGAGATTCCCGCTCGTGCAGCAGAAGGTGATTTTTAATCACCTCTCTCTTTTTATAAATAGGACAAAAGCTCTCTATCGAGTTCTTTTGTCTTTGATGTAACCTCTTCAATACTTTTAAAATTAAATCCATGCTTTTCATAACATATAACTGAATCTTCTCTTCCTTCTAATAGTCCATCAATGGCGTTTACTATAAACTTATATGCTAAAAGTCTATCTTTTACACTTGGATTTCCACCACGTTGAATATGTCCTAATACTGAAACTCTAGATTCGATACCTATTTTTTCTTCAAACCAAGTTGCTATCTCTTGTGAATCCTGTTTGATGCCTTCTGAAACGATAGCGATAAAATATCGACGACCATTTTTTATTTCAGATTTAAATTTTGCTTCATATGCTTGTAAATTATAATCTATCTCTGGAATAAGACAGAGTTCAGATCCTGAGGTAAGGTGTGTTACAAGTGCTAAATAACCACACTCTCTACCCATCGTCTCAATAACAAATGCTCGCTTAAATGAAGAGGCCGTATCTCGAATAGCATCAATAGAAGTTTTAATAATGTTTAATGCAGTATCTACACCTAAACAGTAGTCTGTTCCATTTATATCATTATCAATAGTTGAAGGAACGCCACAAAACTTTATACCGTGCTCTTGATAAAAAATATCTAAACCACGAAATGACCCATCACCACCAAGAACTATAAGCATAGTAATATTTAATCTATCAAGATTTTCTTTTGCAATAATTCTATACTCTTTTTTCATAAAGCGCTGACTTCTTGCACTTCCTATTTTCGTCCCACCACGAGTTATAATTCCCGCTACATCACAATAAGAAGCTTCAGCAATATTATTATCAATAAGACCTTCATATCCATCATAAATAAAGAATGGGCTTAAATTTCTTTTTAGTGAATACTCAACAAATTGTTTAAGTGCTGGGTTCATCCCTGAAACATCACCTCCTGAACACAATATCGCAATATTACTCATAAAAATCCTTTAGCTTATCACTCTATTTTACCATTTTCTAAACTCAATTTAGATAAAATGCAGAGATAATTTTAAAATCTCTCTAAAGGATATCTTTTGGCAAAAAGAGCATTAGTAAGTGTAAGTGATAAAGCAGGTGTAGTTGAGTTTTGTACATCTTTAGTAAAGAATGGTTATGAAATCATTTCAACTGGTGGAACATATAAGAAATTAGTTGAAGCTGGAATAGCAGCTATCGAAATTGATGAAGTTACAAAATTTCCTGAGTGTTTTGAGGGACGTGTTAAAACACTTAATCCTTATGTTCATGGTGGAATTCTACACCGTCGTGATAAGCAGTCACATCTTGACCAAGCTAAAGAGCTAGGTGTTGAATCTATCGACTTAGTTTGTGTGAATCTTTATCCATTTAAAGAGACTATTGAAAAAACTGATGATTTTGATGATATTATTGAAAATATTGACATTGGTGGACCAGCTATGGTTCGTTCAGCTGCAAAAAACTTTGATGCTGTTATCATTGTTACAAATGTAGAAGATTATGCTGAAGTAATCGATGCGATAGAGAATGAAAAAAATACGAAAGAGTTTCGTCGTGGTTATATGATAAAAGCTTATGAGCATACTGCGGCTTATGACTCTATGATTGCAAACTATATGAACCAACGTTTTAATGATGGTTTTGGTGAGAAGCAATTTGTAGTTGGAAATAAGGTAATGGATACTCGTTATGGTGAAAACCCTCATCAAAAAGGGGCTCTTTATGAGTTTGATCAACACTTCTCAAACAACTTTAAAACACTTAAAGGTGAAGCAAGTTTTAACAACTTAAATGACCTTACTGGTGCTGTTAAAATTGCTGCCGGTTTTGGTGATGATAATGCAGTATGTATCTCTAAACATGGTAACCCTTGTGGTTTTGCTATTAAAGATACACTATTAGAAGCTTATACTGAAGCACTTAAATGTGATCCAGTTTCGGCGTTTGGTGGTGTTGTAGCTGTGAATGGTACTGTAAACGCCGAACTTGCTGAGAAGATGAATGAGATTTTCTTAGAAGTGGTTATCGCTGGTCGTATTACAGAAGAAGCACAAGAGATTTTTGCTAAGAAAAAACGTATCAAACTTTTTGAAATGGGTGCTGATAAACTAGTTCTTGCAAATGATGCAAAAGATTTCAAACATATAGATGGCGGATTTGTTTTTCAAGATGCTGATGTAGTTGCTAAAGATGAAGTGAAAAATGCGAAGTTAGTTTCTAAAAATGCAGCGACACAACAAGAGATGAAAGATTTAGAGATAGCTTACAAAGTGGCAAGTCTTACAAAATCTAACTGTGTTGTTTATGTTAAAAACTCTGCAATGGTAGCAGTTGGTATGGGTATGACTTCTCGTGTAGATGCTGCTCAATGTGCTCTAAAAAAAGCAAAAGATATGGGTCTTGATGTATCAGGTGCAGCTCTCGCTTCTGAAGCATTCTTCCCTTTCCGTGATAGTATAGATGCAGCAGCAGCAGCTGGTGTTAAAAATGTTATTGAACCTGGTGGAAGTATTCGTGATGAAGAGATTATTGATGCTGCTAATGAGTTTGGTATGAGTCTTTACTTTTCAGAAGTACGTCACTTTTTACACTAAGTGATTTATGTTTCATCTCTTTATGAGATGAAATATTTTTTATACATCTTCAAATTTTTCTTTTATTTTCATAAACATAGGTACATTTTCTAAAAATAATTTGATTAGTACTGGGTCAAAATGTTTTGAAGATTCACTTTCAAAGTATGTTAAGATTTTATCTAAGTGCCATGCTTTTTTATAAACTCTATTAGAAATCAGAGCATCAAAAACATCAACAATTGCTACAATTCTTGCATGAATTGAGATGTCATTTTCTCTGATACCAAGAGGATAGCCTTTACCATCGAAATGTTCATGATGTTCATATGCTATAGTAGAAGCCATTTTTAAAATTGGAAGATTTGAACCTGAGAGAAGTTTATATCCAATCTCTGCATGTGTTTGCATAATTGTAAATTCATCATTATCTAATTTTCCAGGCTTAAGTAAAATGGCATCTGGAATTGCAATTTTACCCATATCATGCATTGTAGAAGCTACAAAAAGTATTTCTGACTCCTCTTCACTTAAACCATATAAAAGTGCTAAAATTTTTGAATAGTGAGCGACTCGTCGTACATGATTACCACTCTCTTTTGAACGAGACTCAACTGATTCCCCCATTCTATAAATTAGCTCTCTTTGTGTACGTTCTGTCTCTTCACTTTGAATAATCATATCTGTAATATCATGACGAAGGGCAATGTATTCTACTAGATTGTTCTTGTCATCATAAATAGGAGATATAAATGCATGTACCCAGTAAGCTTCACCATCTTTACATCTATTTTTAATAATTCCATTCCATGTTTTACCAGCTTTAAGCTGTTTCCAAAGTTCAGTAAAAGCTTCACTACTTGTATCTTTATGACGCACAATATTGTGAGGCTTACCAACTAGCTCCTCTCTTTTATACTTAGCAACTTTACAAAATGTATCATTCACATAGGTTATATTTCCGTACTTATCAGTTTTTGAAACAATAGAGTTTGGATTATTATCTATAACATCTTTATAGTTTTTTAGAAGTTGTTGCTCTTTATTTAACTTTTTAAAAAGGAATAAGGCTATTAGAAGTGTTATGATAAGTATTAGTGATCCCAATAGCCATAGAAATAGATGTCTTCTAGCTGTACTTTTAGCACTTTTCATAGAATTATCAACTATACTATTAATATTACCCATTTCTTGAATAATACTTTCTCTAATAATATCAACACTTGAAGAGGCTATATTAAACCATCTAAGAGGTTCAATATTTATATCTATTAGTTGTTGATTATCGGCACTATATAGTTCTGTGATTATTTTTATTGTAGAAAAAGCTTCTTTTATACTCTCTTTTTCAAAAGAGAGTTCAAGTGTAATGTTTCCTTGAACACTTTGGTAATGCTTCTCTAAGATTCTATTTAATATTACTATCTCATTATATTCTTGTTTAGAGATAGTTTTAGTAGTTAAAATAGCACCAATGAGTCCTCTAAGTTGCCCTGCAGTCTCTTGCATAATATTTAAGTGATTATAGAAGATAAGAGAGTTTTTAATATCGGAATTTTTCGTTTTTAAGATTAATAGTTCAGATTGATGTAAAAGAGTATTTATTAAGTCTGTATATGTCATAAAAGCCTGAAATCTAGATATATTCGCATTATTAATAATATTTATAGCTTCTTGGCGTTTACTTGAAAGTTTACTTATATCTATATAGTTCGCTGCTTTTTGAATAAAAAAATCAGTTTTCTTTCTTTGTTCATCTAGGGCTAAAGTGTATTTTTCAGATTTGTCTTCATAGTATATAGCAGAAAGACCACGCTCTTTTTGTAGTTGTGTAGTTATCTCATCAATATATGTCAATTGTTTTATCTTATGTTGGACAAGTTCAATGTTATGAATCTTTTCATTATCACTGATAAAATCACTTATAGCTCCAAAAAAAGCTATACTTGAAAAGAATAAGACTAAAATAATAATGGATGCTTTTCTATAAGCCATTGTGTACCTAATATTTATTATAAATTTTATTAATTATACATTTTTCTATATATTAATTATCTTAAAATAATAAAAAATTACAAGTTGATTGACATAGACTCAACTCTTATGATATAATTCACTCAAAGATTATTAACAATTATATAGGAAGAATTATGGCAAAATCACTTTATGAAACACTAGAAATTAATGAAAATGCAAGCGAATCAGAGATCAAAAAAGCATATCGAAAATTAGCACGTCAGTATCACCCTGATGTTAACAAAGATGCAAGTGCAGAAGAAAAATTTAAAGAGATAAATGCAGCATATGAGATACTAAGCGATAAAGAGAAGAAACAGCAGTATGATATGCATGGAGACTCTATGTTTGGAGGTCAAAACTTTCATGATTTTTCACGTAGTCATGGCGGAGCAGGTGCAGGAAGTATGGAAGATATACTTCGTGAGATGTTTTCAAATGGAGGTGGCTTCGGCGGAGGCAATCCATTTGGCGGTGGAGGCTTTAGTGGTGGTGGAGGTTTTCACCAAGAGCCAAACTTAGATATAGAAACTAATGTAACAATTCCTTTTGTTGTTTCTATTTTAGGAGGCTCTCATTCTGTTGCTATTAATGGAGATCGATTTGACATTAAAATCCCTGCTGGGGTAAATAGTGGCGAGAAGATGAGAGTTAAGGGTAAAGGTCATGCTCAGGGTGGAAGAGTTGGAGATCTTTTCTTAAAAATTACCGTTTCAAGTAGTCCTGATTATGAACGAGAGGGTGATGATTTGGTAAAAGTGTTTGATGTACCTTTGAGTGCTGCACTTTTTGGTGAGAAGATAGCGATTTCTACATTAGAAAAAGAGATCAAACTAAAAGTTCCTGCTAATACAAAAAATGGGCAACGTTTTCGTGTAAAAGAGATGGGTGCTATGAATCGTAAAACTAAAACTAGGGGAAATCTTTATTTAAAAGCAAATATTGTACTTCCTAAAGTGGAAGATTTGGATGAAGATTTAGTAGAGTTAATGAAAGAGAAATTACCTAAAGCATAGGGATAAATAATGATACATAAATATGATGAACCAGTATATTTGATAAGTATAGTAGCGAAGATTTTAGATATCCACCCTCAAACACTTCGTCAGTATGAGCGTGAGAATCTCATCTGTCCCTCTCGTTCAAATGGTCGTATAAGACTCTACTCTGAACGAGATGTTGATAAGATTAAACTTATTTTGCGTTTAACTCGTGAACTCGGTGTTAATCTCGCAGGAGTAGACATTATTTTAAGATTAAAAGATAATGTTGATAGTATGGAGAAAGAAATTGCTACATTGCGCCATGAAGTACAGAGTGCAAAAAATGCCCACTCTGTATCACCAGATAAAGCATTAGTTACAACTCGCTCAGCATATGAGATGATTATTTTCGAAGAGGTATAGATTTACTCTTTGAGTCTCTCTATCGTCGCTCCTACACCTTCTAGTTTTTTCTCTAAAGAGTCATACCCTCTATCTAAATGATATATACGATGAATATTAGTTTCACCTTTTGCAACTAATGCAGCTAAAACAAGAGCAGAAGATGCACGTAAATCAGTTGCCATTACATCTGTTCCACTTAGTTGTGTCTGTCCTGTTACTGTTGCAGTATGACCATTTAAAGTTATTTCTGCTCCCATTCGTTGTAGTTCACTTACATGCATAAAACGATTTTCAAAAAGTCTTTCTTCAATGATTGAAACGCCATCTGCCTGAGTAGCTAGTGCTAAAAACTGAGCTTGCATATCTGTTGGAAATGCAGGATACTCTTGTGTGATTATTTTTACAGGTTTAATCTTTTGTGCTGGATGAATTGTTATGGTATCTTCTGTTATTGTAAAGCTACTTCCCATCTCTTCTAGTTTTGCAAGAACTGAACCAAGGTGATTAGGCTCAACATTTGTAAGCATAATCTCAGATTTTGTAATAGCTCCAGCACAAAGATATGTACCCGCTTCTATACGATCAGGAATAATAGCAAAGTCTTTAATGTCAACAAGTTCTCCACCACTACCTTTAATAGTTAAAATAGCTGTCCCAATACCTTTAATCTCAATACCGCTATCATTTAGAACTTCACATAGTTGAACTACTTCAGGCTCTCTAGCCGCATTGGTAATTACTGTCTCTCCATGAGCTAAAGCTGCTGCCATTATAATGTTTGCAGTTCCTGTTACTGTAATTTTATCAAAAATAATGCTACAGCCTTGAAGACCATTAGGAGCTGTTGCTTCAATATAACCAGCTTTAATTTCTATATTTGCACCCATTTGTTCAAGGGCTTTTAAGTGTAAATCAATTGGACGTTGACCAATTGCACATCCTCCAGGTAATGAAACCTCACAATGTCCAAAACGTGCAAGAATTGGACCAAGTACTAAAATTGAGGCTCTCATAGTTTTTACAATATCATAAGTGGCTTTAGTCTCATTTAGTGGAATTGTATTTACAACAACTTTATCATTTTTAAATGCAACATCTGCACCTAAGTTAGTGAGTAGTTTTAGTAATGTTTTAATATCAGCTACTTGAGGTAAATTTTTAATATTTACACTATTTTTTGCAAGGATAGTCATAGCTATAAGAGGAAGAGATGCATTTTTTGCACCAGAAATATGTATTGTACCTTTGAGTGTTTTTACACTCTGCGCTTTTAAGTAGTCCATGAGTCTCTTTAATAATTATTTAATTAATGACATTATATCTAATTATTTGTTTTATACTCGTTTATGAAATTTTTAAATGCATCTTTGCTTATAGGTTTAGAATAGTAATAACCTTGAAGTATATCACACTCCATATTTTGAAGCATATCAACATGCTCTTTTGTCTCTACACCTTCAGCTACAGTTTTTAAACCTAATGAGTGAGCCATAGAAATAATAGTTTGAGCAATAACTCTATCTTCATCATCATCGACTATTCCCATAACAAAAGATTTGTCAATTTTAAGAGTATTTATAGGAAACTTTTTTAAATAAGCAAGAGAAGAGTGTCCTGTTCCAAAATCATCAATTGCAATAGAAACTCCTATCTCTTGAAGTTGAGTTAAAATTCTCAAAGTATTTGTCATATTGGACATGGAAATTGTTTCTGTGATCTCAAATTCTACCTGAGAAGGATCAATACTGTATTTTTTTAATGTTGCAGATATAAAAGGGACAAGAGAACTATCTTGAAACTGTCTTGCAGAGAGGTTTATGGCCATTTTAGCTCCAACAAGTCCAAATTCATTTAACTCTCTTACCATTGAGATAGCTTGTTCAGTTATAAGGTTACCTAGCTCCACCATTAGTCCAGTACTCTCAGCCATATAGATAAAGTCATCAGGAAATATTAGTCCATTTTCTGGGTGATTCCATCGTACTAATGCTTCTGCACCAATTATTTCTTTACTATTTGTATCTATTTTAACTTGATAATAGACTTCAATTTGGTCTTTACTTTTTACTGCATCAGTAAGGTCTTGTTCTAAATTTAACTGCTTATCTACATAGCTACCCATAGTCTGTGAATATATTTTGTATTTATTGCGTCCATTGTTTTTAGCTTCATACATAGCTGTATCTGCATTTCGTATAAGTTCATCACAGTTTTCTCCATGATCTGGGTATACAGCTACACCTATACTAGAAGTAATGTAGAGTTGATGAGTACCAATATCATGCTTATGTTCCAATGCTTTTTGAATTTTTAAAGCAAATTTCTCAACATCTGCTATATTTTTAACAGAGGGAAGAAGAATCAAAAATTCATCTCCACCGAGTCTAGCTATAGTATCAGAACCTCGTGTCTGTTGAGTTAAAATTTTAGATATATATATTAGAAGTTGATCCCCAATACTATGTCCAAGGGTATCATTAATAAGTTTAAAGTGATCAAGATCTAGAAATACAATACCCATTTTCTCATTATTGCGTTTAGCACTTTCTAAAGCTTTTGACATTCTATCTCTTAGTAGTGTTCTGTTTGCTAAACCTGTAAGTGCATCAAAATAAGCTAATTTTTCAATAATCTGTTTATTTTTAACATCTTGTGTAATATCCATACTAATAGCAGTCATTTTAATAGAACCATTCTGCTTTTTTCTTACTTTTCCTTTTGTTAGGATATAGATCTCTTTATTGTCTAAAGAGAGCATATAGTTTAAAGTAAATTGTGAACCAGTTTGAATTGCTTTATCGAAAACATTTTGAACTCTTTCATAGTCATTTTTAGAGACTAATGCTAAAAAACTTTTCCATGAAAAATTAGTATTGAGTTTTGTACCTAAAATACGATAGTACTCATCACTAAGAGTAAAAGTATTTTCAGTTATGTTGTATTCAAAACTTCCAACTTTAGCCATTCTTTGAGCATCTTTTAAATGGCCTTGTGAGAGTAACAGTTCAGAATTTAACTCTTTAGTGGCGTTTAGATGTTCTATGATATTGTCAATCATACTATTTGCAGATTGTGAAATAGAGTAAACTTCATCTTTATTTGTACTTTGTAGATTAAGTCTTTTTGGTTCTTTTGGATTGAAACTTTTTAATGATTTGTCTAAAATTGCAAGATTTTTTAGTGATTTATAGAGTAAGTAAATAAGGACTAAAAGAGATAAAAGAAATCCTAAAATACCCCAGAAAAATAATTTGTTAAAGTTATTCATATAGTTTTCGTAAGAATTTTTTGAGTAAACAATTGTGAGTTTTCCAATTGCTTCTTGTGTTACGGGATCTAAAAGTTGTGTAGTATTTATAAGTTCATGATTTTTTTTATATTCAGGTATTGATAATTTATAATTTGTAAAATTATAAGCTTGTTTATTATTTAAATCTTCAATTTCAATAAAAAGTATATTTTTATTTGTAAGAGCTTTTCTAGATATTTCAGATAATGCTTCTGTAAAACCATAACTTAAGTTTAAAGCAAGAGGTGCTTTTATATTTTGTGAAATAAGAACTACCTTGTCTTTTTCTAACTCCATATAAGAATCAGTAAATAGTTCTCTTACAACAAAAGTAACAAAAAGAATAAATGCAAATGAAAATAACGAGATATGTAAAAGTGTTTTGACTGTAATAGAGTTGAAATTGATCTTCATCTTTTAAGCCCTTCTTATATCAGAGTTATAGTAACTTCTAATTTTTAAAAACTCTTCTGATTGAGAAGCATTAAGATAAATAGTTGAAATATCTATAAGAACAGGTCTTAATGCAATATTATGTCTTTTTATAGCTTCTAGGTTGAGAAGTGGTTTTATTTTTTTAGAAATATTAAGTGAAATCATAACACCATATTTCAGATCATCTTTTAAATATGCAAAAGTAAGAGCATTATTTAAATTAGCCTTTTTTATAACATGTTGTGCTTCTCTTTTGTTCGCAGGAAAAAGATAGTATACATTCGCATTTATTGATGATATATTTTTATATGTAACTAAAACAGCTTTTACTTTGTATGTTTTAATACCATTCCTGTATCTACTGTTTATCATTCTTTGCAGATCTCTGGCATCATGATATTCATTTTCGTTGTAAACAAGGGCAATAGAGATAGTGTTTTCTTTGAGTTTATCTTGAAATTTATAATCCATTAGATATAACTTTGGAACAAGTGTCGCATGAATTTTTAAAAGAGATTCATTAATTGTAAAAGAAAAAAGTGAACTAGATATTAAAAATAATAAAATTAATAGTTTCATCTTAAAATTCCCATGATGCTTTTACAAAAATGGATCTACCACCATCATCAAAATCGTTATTCTGTGTAGTTGTTGGAAGTGCATAGTATGTTCCCTGATCAAAAATATCTTTAATAATTAAAGAAGCTGTAATATCTTTAAACCTATAAGAGAAAGTTTCATCAAGAATTGTACTACTCGGCATAGAATCTCTGGTATCAGCATCACTTCTCTGAGAACTCGAGACATATTTTAATAAAGTTCCGATTTCAAGTCCAAAATTAAACTCATAAGCTAAAGAAGCTGTTGCAAGTGTATTTGCAATATCTGCTAATGCCTCTCCATCTGCATCATTTGCTTGAACATATGATGCAAACAAGTTAAGTTCTAGTTGATTGTTTGGTGTATAAATATACTCAATTTCACTTCCTTTAAAATCTGCATATTGAGTTTGAATATATTGAGTATCTTTCGTTATTAAATCATCTATTTTAGTTGAGTAGAGATTTAATCGAACAACACTATTTTGATTGTTATTATAAATAATTCCAGCTTCATAAGATCTAGATGTTTCTGCATTTAAAAGAGGATTTGATGTGAGTTCAACCCATGAAGGAGCACGATAAGCTTCTGAATATAAGGCTTTAATTCTAAAGTGTTTTCCTATTTTATAAATAGCTCCAAGGGTAGGGCAGAATGCATCTCCAAAATCAGAATAATCATCAAATCTTAAACCTGCAGATATATCTAATGATGGAGAGAATGTATAGATGTCATTGAAATAAAGAGAAGCTATATCTCGAGTTGCACTTGATAGAACATTGTAGCTAGGTAAAAGAGGGCTCGGATTTGACCATACCCATTCACTTTCATTTACTTTAAAAGATTCATATCGGAAGCCAACTAAAAAATCATTATCAGTTATTATGTCAGATTTAATATCTACTTGAGCATAAAGCGAGGATTCGTGATATGTAGCATTTACATCTCCAAATGTTGGATGTCTTGTTTCTACAACCTGTCCATATTTACTATACCCTGTTAAAAGTTCTATCTGTACTTCTTTAGCAAGTTTATTTTTATATGAAAGTTGTGTAAAAAAAGCACCATTTCTATTATCGTACTTTTCTTTTGTTACATCTGGTACTTCTAAAATACCGTAAGCATTTCCAGCTTTAACTTGTTTAAGCCTTGCAATTAGAGCAAGATGTTCATCATTTATTTTTATTCCAACAGAGTAGTCATCTGTATGCCTATCTGTATTATCAATAGTTTTTTTATCTGTTTGGTAGTAGGCATCCACTGCTAATGTAATATCACCTACTGTTGCTGAAACAATAGCAGCACCTTTATAGTTGTCATAAGTACCACCTGAAATAAAAAGGGTACTTTTATTTGTAGTATTTGCACTTTTTGTGATAATGTTTACAACACCACTAATTGCACCACTTCCATATAAAACAGATCCTGCTCCTCGAATTATTTCTATTCGTTCAACAAGTTCTATAGGAAAGTCTAAGTAGTGATAAATTGAACCTCTATATGTGTTGTTTATCGTCACCCCATCCAACATCAGTTTTACTTCACCTTTTTGGGAAACACCACGAAAAACAACTACAGGAACACCACTTGCTTCCTTTTTTAACTGAACACCAGGAACTTGTGCTAAAGCATCATAAACAGTGTCCACCCCTAATTTTTGAAGTTTTTTACTTTGTAAAACTGTTACAAAAGAGGGTGAATCATCAATATTTAATTTGCTTTTTGTTGCAATTTCACTTACTTCATTTAAACTTTGTAAAAAATCATCTTCAATATTAAACTCATCATTAGAGAATAGAAGTGTAGATAGAAGGGTAATAGTTAAGAGATATTTCATGTCTTATCCTTATAAACTAGTAAAATATTGCTATATTGTAACCTCTTTTTCCCTAAAATGAACTTTCTTTTGATATACTTTTATATCAAATTTTCATCACACTTAGGAAGATAAATGAGTACAGCTTTAGATAGATTGAAAAATTTAACAAATAAGATATCTAGTTATGAATTAGCACGAAAGGAAAATATGATTCTTTTAAAAAAACTTTACAAAGAAGTTGGAATAGATAAAAAAGTAAAAAATTTTGATGATTTATTTTCCTTTAAAGCTATTAATCTGTCGGGCGCCTCTTTAGTTGAAGAGAACTTAGGTGAGATTAAAGAAGGGAAGTACTTACAAGTTCTTGCGATCTCTTATGATAAAGAAGCAAAAGTGAAAACTACTAATGTCTCTCTAGCTTATTTTGGACGAGTTGAAAATGTAGATATCGGATTTAAAGATAGTGTTGTAGAATTTATAATTCGTTATCGTTTTGAGAAGAGTTTTATGACTCTTGAACACTACAACAGTATGCTTACTATTTTTAAAAAATAACAAAATGCTAAAATTTTATTTTTATTTATGGTTTAATTGGTCAATTCGTTTAACTCTTACTACTCTTTTATATAGTATAGTATTTGCTTCGATAATGACATTTTATATCTATTTTAAACAAGGCTTTCCAGCTTTTAATGATGAAGTTAATAATGCACTTTTTAGTATTTGGCAATTTTGGTTATTCACACTTGGAAATGTAGCACTTCTTGTTGCACTATTTAGTGGTATGAAATATATTTTCAATCATTGTTATAATGGGTATTCATTAGAGCTCTATAGTTGTGAAGATATTAAAGTCCGAGAAAAGATTGAAGATGTAGGTTATGGTGATTTAGTAAAAGTATGGAGAAAATGGTTTATGCTTATTATTTGGTTAACAGGGGTACAGATGATTTTTTCATTGGCTATAAGTACTATTATAGGCATACATGAGTCTGTATTTGTCTGGTTTAATAGTTTGATACTTTATGGATTTATTTTGATATCAGGATATTTTTCTTTTATCATTTTAAGTGCTAAATCTAAAAAAACAAGGTTGAGTAAATGTTAATATTTATTGACATAGAAACAACGGGAATAGAAGTAAAAGATAAAATTTGTTCTATTGCCCTTTTAAATGAGTCTAATTATATGTATGAACTTATAAATGAGGGTAAAAAAATCTCTGCAGAAGCATCTAGCATTCATCATATAACAAATGAAGACATAGAAAATAAATTATCATTTAAACAAAGTGAAATTTATAAATTTTTACAAAAAAATAATAAAGAAGAGAATACTTTAGTTACAGATAATAGTATTTTTACTTTAGAAAAACTTTTGTCTCATGGCTTTGAATGGAAAGGTTTGGTTGTTGATACTATAAGAGTAACAAAACATCTGATTCCTGAATGTGAATTTTTTTCTTTACAAATTTTACGTTACGAACTCAAACTATATAAATCTGAAAAAATCTTACAAACTAAATATGGAATTAAAGATGCTATAGTTGCACATAATGCACTTAGTGATGCACTCGTGAATAGGCTTTTATTTGAGTTCTTAGAAAATGAAAGTTCTTTAGAAATAATGCATGAACTTAGTTTTAAAAAAGTATTGTTGTCAAAATTTTCTTTTGGAAAGTATAAGGGAAAATATATTGAAGAAATTTGTTTTAATGATAGTTCATATGTACGGTGGTTACTAAATAGTGCTACAGAATTGGATGAAGATATACGATATAGTTTAGAGTACTATTTAGAAGGATGAGAATGAAAATTGCAGTTGCATGTAAATCACCATTGTTACAGAAATCTTTAGAGTTGTTTTTAGATAAATACCTAACAACTATCAGTCGTTGCGATATTATTGTTAGGGATGAAGAGTGCCTTAATGATGAAAAGTGCTTTTATATAGGGACTAAAAAAGGTAGTGATTTAGTAAAACCTTTTTCAAAGTCACAGCTCATTTTAGCATTAGAAAAAAGATATGAAAAATTAGTTCCTCAAAAAAATGAAGATATTGTTAATGACTATAAACAAGATAATAATTCTTTGGATTTCAGTATTTTAGAAAAAAGAATCGAATTATTAACACAAGAGTATCAATCAAATATATTAAGGGCAGTTCGAGCATTTTATGAAAAATAATAATAAAAAATTTACAAAGAAAATTATTAGTGGAAAGTTTAAAGGGAAAATTTTAAATCTTCCGAGTAAAACAACTACAAGAAGTTCTAAAACTATAGTTTTAGAATCTTTTTTTAATACTCTTCAATTTGATATCGTTGATTCTATTTTTGTTGAAGTTTTCTCAGGTAGTGGTTCTATTGGTCTTGAAGCTTTAAGTCGTGGAGCAAATAGTGTAATATTTATGGAAAAAGATAGAGATGCACTTAAAACACTTAAATCAAATATATCTCAAACAGCCCCCCATAAATGCACCGTTTATGCAGGAGATAGTTTTAAAAATATTAATGAAGTAGTTGCAAAACTTAAAAAAAAGAGTGAGGACGCTTACTTCTATATAGATCCTCCTTTTAGTATACGTGAAGGGATGGAAGAAATTTATGATAAAACAATTAAATTAATCTCCTCGCTACCAAAAGATAGAGTTAAAATGATTATTATTGAGTATATGACAGGTTTAGATTTAGATGAAACTCTTGGTAATTTTAAGATTATAAAAACAAAAAAATTTGGTAATACAAGTTTAGCTTACTATACTCCTATAGATTATCAATAAGATGGTATAGTTTTTGCTATTTCCTTTTAGAAGTTAAGGAAAATAAATGAAAATTATTATACTTTTTGCTCTTATTATAAGTGCTTTATATGCAACTAAAATAAATGATGTGTCACATATCGTTGGAGTGCGAGAAAATCAGATTATAGGTTATTCTCTTGTTGTTGGTTTAGAAAAAACAGGGGATGGTACTACCTCAAAGTTTACATTACAATCTATTTCAAATATGTTAAAAGCTATGAATATAGATATGAGTCCAGTTGATATAAAATCTAAAAATGTAGCGGCTGTTGTTGTAACTGCTACAATGAAGCCTTTCGCTAGACAAGGGGATATGTTTGATGTAACTGTTTCGTCTATAGGTGATGCTAAATCTTTAGAAGGTGGAACACTTTTAATGACTCCACTTAAAGGGGTTGATGGAAAAATTTACGCTCTTGCTCAAGGTGCAGTTAGTATTGGTGGAAGAAATACAAGAGGTGCCGGTACTGCATCACATCCTACAACGGCAAAAGTATTTGATGGTGGTTTCATTGAACGTGAAATTAATATAGATCTTTATCACCAAGAGTATGCAACATTATCGTTAAAAGAATCAGATTTTAAAAATGCTGTAGCTGTTCAAAAAGCTGTAAATAACTATTATAATACACAAGTAGCTGTAGCTACAGATTCACGTAGTGTTAAGCTGAAACGCCCAAAAAATCGTTCTATGATTGAGTTTTTAGCGGAAGTGCAAGATATAGATATGAATTATCAACCTAAAAATAAAATTATTATTAATGAGAGAACAGGAACTATAGTTGCTGGTGTAGATATTGAACTTAAACCAATTATATTAACCCATGGCGATATAACAATTAAAATTGTTGAACAAGCAAATGTATCTTCGCCTTCTGGAGCTATGCTTATAGATAAAAATCTAGTAATTGGTCTCAATGAAAATGAAGTTTATACAAAAAAGGGAACTACAACTGTAGCTAACCTTGTTCGCTCTCTTCAAAAGTTAGGTGCTACACCTAAGGATATAATCTCTATTTTAGAAGCAATGAAAAGTGCGGGTAGTATATCTGCTGATTTAAAGGTAATGTAATGAATGCAATCAATTCACAAGTAAGTATGGTATCTCAACAAAGTTCTATTCCTCAAATAGATACTAATTCTGATGATAAAGCTCTACGAGAACAGACTGATGCTTTTGAAGCTGTTATTATTAAAATGTTAATGGATAATGCAGCTAAAAATGATGAAGATATATTTTCTTCAGAACAAGATCCTGGCGATAAGATATATAAATCAATGTATAGAGATGAACTTTCAAAATCTAGTGCAGGAAATTTTGGGTTTTCTCAAATGCTATATGATTATTTGAGTAGAGATTAAGATAGAATTTACTTAAGAAATTTACAAATTTGCCGATTTAGAAGTATAAAGGATAAATTATGATTTCACAAGCGAATTCTTCAACTGTTGGTGCAGCTTACCTTAACAATAGGGTAGATAACAAAACAACAAAAGAGAGTACTATAGTTTCAAAAGAAACAAATAATAGTAAAATAGATAAACTCAAAGAATCTATTGATTCTGGAGAGTATAAAGTAAACATACAATCTATATCTGAAAAGATGGCGGATTCTTTACTTTAACAAGCTAAGTAAAACAGGAGTTAGACATGTTATCTCATCACCTACAAAATTCTCTTCGTGATTTAAGAGATCTTATCAAGATTACAGAATCTGATATAAAAGATATTAAAAATGCTGAGCACAATACTCAGTTTGATAGAGTAGGCTTGAAAGAAGAAAAATTAAAAAGTTTTGAAACTAATAAGGCGATGATTGATCATGAAATCTCATCCCTGATGACATCTAACCCAACATTAGATCTTCCTGAGCTTTTAAATCAGGAACAACATAAACTATTAGAAGAACTGAAAATTGAACTTAATAATTTACGAGAAGTCAATAAACACTATGCAAAATTAGTCTTAGTAGTAAGTAATTTGTACAACACATTTTTAGAGCGATTAGTACCAACAGAAATGAACGGATACCAAAAAGTTATTTCAAAAACTTCTTCGGTATTGGAAGTGAGAGTATAAAATGTCTTCAATTTTTAATACATTAAACACTGGATATACAGGTTTAAATGCTGCTCAAGCAGGAATAGATGTAACGAGTAATAATATTACAAATGCAGAAACAGAAGGATACACAAGACAGAGAGTAGTCCAATCCTCTCAAACACCACTCTATACTTCGTCTGGTAATGTTGGAACTGGAGTAGAAGTAACAGATATTTCAAGAATTTTTGATAATTATGTATATGATCGATATACAAATGTTTCTGCTGAAAAATCATATACGGATTTTACAGAACAAACTTTAACTGAACTTTCAACATATTTTCCAGATATTGATGGTGTTGGAATTAAAGCAGATTTGAGTGCATACTATGACATGTGGCAAACATTTGCAGATAATCCTGACAATGATGCAGTTAAGGTGGCTTTAGCTGAACAAACAGAAACTTTAACTTCTCATATCACACAAACACAAGATCAAGTAAACTCACTTCAAGATGATTTAAATAATCAATTAGTAACGAGTGTTGATGAGGTGAATAAATTAGCCGAACAACTAGCTGATTTAAATGTACAAATTGATACTGCAGAATCAGGTGATGTGTATATAGCGAGTGATTTAAGAGATAGAAGAAATATTTTAGAAAAAGATTTAGCAGATTTAGTTGGTTCAAGTGTAAGTGGTGGACAAATTGATTCTAATACTCAACTTGATTCCAATGCAAATACGAGAACTGGAAGTTATACATTAAGTGTAAATGGTTTTAATATTGTGGATGGAAGTTCTTTTCATCCAATAACACTATCAAATGAAAATAATAGTTCTGGTCTTTATGAAGTTTCATATAAACGACAAGATGGCACTTTAATTCCAATGGAAGAGTCTTTAGATGGAGGTAAGATAGGTGCTATATTAGACCTCCGTGGCGGAACAATTGACATAACAACAGGAGTGCCTACCGATGGTACTTTACAAAATGTTTCAACACAACTTGATGCATTAGCTAAGGGCTTAATAGAAGCAACTAATAATTTATATGCAAGTAGTTCAACAACAAATATGGGCTCTAACCCTCTTTCTATAGAAGAAAATTCTCCCCTTATTAGTTCAGGGGGAAATATTAATGAAGGTTCTTTTGAAATAGTAGTATATGATATAGATGGAAATGAAGTTTCAAGAAAAAGTATAGAAATTGATGCTGTAACATCTATGAGTGGAGTTTCTGGCTCAAATTCTATAGAAGGACAAATCCTTAATAATGAAGATGATAATGGTGATGGAAATGCTAGTAATGATATCGATGATTATATTACATATAACTATCAAACATCTGCAGATGGGATATTAAGATTAGAACTAGGTATGGATCCTTTAGCTCAATCGCAGGGGTATACATTTTCAATAGAAGATACATTAGCAACTTCGGATTACTCTTCTGGAACAAATTTTGCAGGTGCCTTAGGTTTAGGAAGGTATTTTGATGGAGATGATGCAAGTAATATACGTTTAACATCAGATTTAAGAAATGATCCAACTAGCATAAATGCGGGATCTTCCGGAACAGCAGGTGATAGTAGTGTTGCACTGAGTATAGTGCAGCAGCAGTTTGAATCTTATGAATTTGAAGTTGGTTTAAATTCATATAAGACTACTATATATGGAATGTATGATATTACAGCTACTTATGTTGGAACAGCAACAAATGCAGCAATAAGTCGAAATGAGACAACTACAACTCAATATAATGCTATAAAACTCGAATATAACTCAGTCTCTAAAGTAAGTGTTGATGAAGAGTTGGCAAATCTTATTAAATATCAAACAGCATATAGTGCTTCTGCCCAAATTATTACTACTGTAGACGAAATGATGAAGACACTTCTTGGAATGAAAAGATAGAGTGAAATTTCCAAAAATAAGTTTCTTGATTTTAATATCTGTTTTTTTATTTTCATTTTTAGGAAATTATTTATATCCTGTTGATGCTTATTCTCTCCATTCTGATCTTATTCTTAGTACACCATCTTTTGAACATCTTTTAGGTACAGATCGTCTAGGCCGTGATCTGTTAGCTCGTTTAGTAGAAGGGGGGAAAGTTTCCTTAACTATTGGTTTAGGCAGTGCTTTTATTGCTTCTATATTTGGTTTACTAATTGGGTCTTTTGCTGGATATATGAGAGGACTGTGTGATAAATTATTTGTTATAGTAGTGGATCTATTTTTAACATTTCCAACATTCTTTTTACTTTTAGCTCTTGTAAGTTATGTAAATGCATCAGTCCTTGTTCTTATTGTTATTATATCTATAACTGGTTGGATGACTACAGCAAGACTTATTAGATCTGAAAGTTTCAAAATTACATCACAACCTTATATTAAAATCTTAGATATCGCAAGGGTAAGTAAATATAAAATATTATTAAAGTATTATGCACCAATTTTAGCTCCAATATATTTTGTAAGTTTTACTTTTGGTGTAGGTGGTGCAATTTTAGCTGAATCTGGATTAAGTTTTTTAGGATTAGGTATAGTTGCACCTCAAATGAGTTGGGGAACAATACTAAGTGGTGGGAAGGATGTTGTAGAAATCGCATGGTGGGTGAGTTTCTTCCCTGGTTTAATGATATTTTTAGTGACATTTTCATTAATTAATATTTCAAATTATCTTCAAAATATTACAAATAAAAAACAGATTCAAAATTAGGAAGAGCTAAATGAAAAAAAAAGATATTTCATATTATTTTATAGTTATGGCTAGTATAATAATTGTATTTAGTGGGATTAAAAGTGCTTCTGAAATCATTGTCCCTTTTTTACTATCTTTATTTTTAGCAATTATATTATTACCGTCATATAACTTTTTTAATAAAAAAGGTTTACCAAATATCATCTCTTTGTTATTAGTTATAGGAACTTTTGTTTTAATCTTACTGTTAGTTGCAAAATTAATAGGAACTTCAATTACAGATTTTAATGCAAATATTGATAGTTACTCAGAGAAATTAACGGAGTACTATGTATATATAGTTAACATTACATCTAAAGTAAGCATTGAACTCTCTGTCAATGAATTGTCTACTATAATTAATTCAAAAGAGATGATGTCTTTCGCAACAAAAATAATGCATAATATGGGTTCAATGTTTACAAATAGTTTTGTTGTTTTACTCACAATAATCTTTATGTTATTAGAATCTTCTCATTTTAAAGCCAAAATTGAGTTAATAGGTGAAAAAAATGAAATGATATCTCATTTGGATAAAATAACTTCACAAATAAAAGAGTATATGTTTTTAAAAACCTTGATTTCATTTTTAACGGGAGTAACTGTATGGATTAGTTTATCCATAGTAGGAACAGATTATGCATTTTTATGGGCAGTAGTGGCATTTCTTTTTAATTTTATTCCAAATATTGGTTCATTAATTGCAGCAGTTCCTGCTGTATTATTAACATTAGTTCAGTTTGGTGTTATTGATGCAATAATTGTAAGTACTATTTATATATTTATTAATATAATTATTGGTTCAATAATTGAACCAAAAATAATGGGGAAAGGGTTGGGTATTTCAACATTAGTTGTGTTTCTATCTTTAATATTTTGGGGATGGTTACTCGGTATAGTTGGAATGCTCTTATCAATACCTCTTACAATCATGTTGAAAATAATATTGGATAATAATCATAATACAAGATGGATATCTATTTTACTTGGAACAGATCAGAGGGTAAAAGCAAAATAAAAGAGCAATGGTGTTACAATGCCATTAATAATAAATGATTTATTTAGGAAGAAAATTGATTTTAATGATAGATAATTATGATAGTTTTACATACAATATTGTTCAATATTGTAGAGAATTAGGTGCTGATTTAAAAATAATAAGAAATGATGAAATGAATATTTCAGAGCTTGAAAAACTTTCTCCTGAAAAAATTATAATATCCCCTGGGCCTGCATCCCCTGATGAAGCAGGTATAACACTAGATGTTATTAGAAATTTTACAGATAAAATACCCATACTTGGTATCTGTTTGGGTCACCAGAGTATTGCACAGGTTTTTGGTGCAGATGTGGTTCGTGCTAAACATATGATGCATGGAAAAACATCTGTAATGAAACAGAACGCCAATAGCAAAATTTTTAAAGATTTACCAGAAGAGTTTGTAGCAACTCGTTATCACTCTTTAATTGTGGATAAGCAGACCTTACCAGATGTAGTTGATCCAATAGCTTTTAGTACAGATGATGATGAGATAATGGCACTTAAGATAAAAGGGAAAGATATTTATGGTGTTCAATTTCACCCTGAATCTATAATGAGTGAATATGGGCATAAAATTATTGGAAATTTTTTAGAGATATGATGAGTAAAATAATTCTATTCTTAATAATAGGAATAGATGCCTTTATCTTGTTTTTTCAAACTACACAACTCTCTATCTCTTATTCTGAAGCCAATATACTTTATGGGCATAACTCTTTTTTACAGCTGTTAGTAAAATATTCTATTCAGTTATTTGGAAATAACAATTTTGGATTACATTTTATAATGATAATTTGTCATTTACTAAGTGTATTACTTATATATGCTATATCAAAAAAATATGTTACACAAGAAAGAAACAGACTATGGTTGATACTTACTTTTGTACTACTTCCTGGAGTTATTAGTTCTGCCCTCGTGCTTAATACTGCGGGTATAATTATATTTGGATTACTCTTATTTGTATATCTATTTGATAAAATTCCTCAGGTGTGGTTAAACATTGTATTATTTATTTACTCTTTTATTGATCATGGTTTCGCATATCTATTTTTAGCATTGAGTGTATACTATTTTAGTCAAAAAAAGTATATGCAAATGGTTTATTTATTATTTCTTTATGCTCTTAATAGTTATGCTTATGGATTTTACATATATGGGTTACCAAGAGGACATTTTTTAGATGTAATAGGTGTTTATAGTGCAATATTTACCCCTATAATATTTATATATTTATTTTATAATTTATATAGAAGATATTTAACAAATGAAATCAATTTTATCTGGTATTTATCTGCTATCCCACTTATTCTCTCTTTGGTTTTATCTTTTAGACAACGTGTAGAAATAGAATATTTTGCATCTTATTTAATTTTAGCATTGCCATTAGCAGCTCAATCATTTGTTAGTTCTTATCGTGTAAGGTTAAAAGAACATCGAACAGGATATAAAATAGTTTTTATATTTTCATTTATATTTTTGATTTCTAATGCAGTTTTAGTGAATTTGAATAAAACATTATATATGTTTTTAGATAATCCAAAACAGCATTTTGCATATAAAATGCATGTAGCAAAAGAGCTAGCCACAATATTAAAAAAGCGAAATATAAACTGTATTTCAACAGATGAAAAGATGCAATTACGATTACGTTTTTATAAAATTTATCAATGTAATCAATATACCTTAAGAGAATTACCTTTAAATACTAAAGAGATGGGTAATGTTACAGTAAGTTACAAAGATAAGATACTTTATAAAGCGAATGTTACGATAATAAACAATATATAAATCATTTTAATATGAAATATAAATGTAAGATATTTATTAATTTACTTTACGCTAAGCTTAGCTTTAAATATCAAAATAGGGAGTTTCTATGGCTCAAAAAGCGATACGAGAATACGATGCTAAGTCTATCTTAGCAAAACACTGGGATAAATATTTTCCAGATTTTACTTATGCATACGAGACTGTTATGGTTCAAAATGGATCAGAATTAAAAGAGCTTGCAAAAACTGCATCTTGGTTAAAAGAAAAAAAATTAGTTGCAAAGCCTGATATGTTATTTGGTAAGCGTGGTATGAATGACTTAGTTCTTTTTAAAGATTCTAAGCCAGGTGATGTATCTTTAGCTAAAGCTGCCTCTTGGATTGATGAAAAATCTTCTGGAGATCAAAAAGTTTACTTTTCATTTGATGGAGATAAGCCTACAGGTGAACCATCTGTAGATAAATTAACTAACTTTATTGTTGAACCATTTACTCCTCATGAACAATCTGAAGAGTATTATGTTTCTGCAACATGTGTAGGTGACAATGATGTTATCTATATGTCAGCAGAAGGTGGTATCGCTATTGAAGAAAATTGGGATGAAAAAGTTATTGAAGTAGCATTTCCAATTACTGCAACTGAAGATGAAATTGCAACTGCAATTCGTGCAAATGTTCCTAAAGATGTTGCAGATGAAAATAAAGCAAATTTTGCTGAATTTTGTATTGGTTTCTTTAAGGCATACCGTGAGTTAAACTTTGCATATCTTGAAATCAATCCTTTCGTAATGCAAGGGAATAAAATCGAGCTTTTAGATATGGTTGCAAAACTTGATGATACTGCTGGATTTATGATGGTAGAAGAGTGGGGTGATGTTGAATATCCTACTGCATTCGGTATGGAAGCTAAGTCTCCTGAAGTTGAAGCTATTGAAGAAGCTGATGCTAAAACAGGTGCATCTTTAAAACTTACTTTACTTAAACCAGAAGCTAGAATCTGGACTATGGTCGCTGGTGGTGGTGCTTCTGTTGTTTATGCAGATACTATTGCTGATATGGCTGGAATTGATGATCTTGCTAACTATGGTGAGTACTCAGGTGGTCCAACTACTGGTGAGACAAAATTCTATGCAGAGACTTTACTTGACTTAATGACAAGAGAAAAAGATCCTCAAGGTCGTGGAAAAGTTATGATTATTGGTGGAGCTATTGCTAACTTTACTGATGTTGCTAAAACTTTTACAGGTATCATTCAAGCATTTGAAGTATATGCAGAGAAAATGAAAGAAGTTGATCTTAAAATCTACGTTCGTCGTGGAGGACCTAACTATGAGAAAGGTCTTAAAGATA
>Ga0256826_1000327_pt1 | contig 28095 bp, 23 predicted proteins | sample CV79metaG_FD_185975 | JGI IMG/M metagenome (GOLD analysis project Ga0256826, IMG submission 185975) | Hydrothermal vent microbial communities from East Pacific Rise, Pacific Ocean - CV79 | ecosystem: Environmental > Aquatic > Marine > Hydrothermal vents | place: Pacific Ocean: East Pacific Rise...
GTTAAAAATATTGCAGGTAAAGTTGTTGATGCTACCTATGATTTAGCTGAGGCTTTATCTCTTTTCTCTATGATTAGGTTGACTTATGGTTTTCTTCGATAATTATTAGGGTTGGAATAGGCTAGGCTACCATGTCTCCATGCCTGCAATGATGGGTTTTATGTTGCTCTCAGGGATTATTGTCAACAATGCTATCTTGCTGATTCACTTTGCACTAGAACAGATAAAACTTGGGATGAATAAAAGGGATGCGATGCTAGAATCCATCAAAATCCGAACTCGACCTGTGCTTATGACGGCGTTTGCTGTTTCGGTTGGTATGTTGCCTGTGGCTCAGGGTTCTGCGATTGGACTAGAGAGACTTGCACCTCTTGGAGCTGTGGCGATATTGGTGGGTTGGTTGTGGGGACATTTTTATTCCTGTTGGGTTTGTTTGGTTGGTGGGGGAAGAGGCTGTGGTGGTGGAGGATGAAATCCTATTTTTCTTTCAAGTTAATATTCTAACAAAAAATGTTAACTCGTGACGACGTTGAACGTCGTCACGAGGAAGGAGATTCTAAATAAAAAAATTAACCTGTAAGAGGAAAAAAATATTTAAACGTTGTACCTTCTCCTAGCGTAGATTTCACTTGTAGATGTATACCCTCTTCGTCAATAATATCTTTAACAATATTCAGACCAATACCAAAGCCTCCTTTGGCTTCATCTTCTCGGTAGTAACGTGAAAAAATTTTATCTACGTTGGCAATACCTACACCATAGTCAACCACTTCAAAGATGAGTTCTTTGTTTTTACTATAAAAATTTATTTTTATAGTACTTTGGTCAGGACTGTACTTTATTGCATTGGAAATAGTGTTATCAACAATGCGTTGCAGTTTTGTTTTAGAGAAGTTATACTCAATATTTAAAGCAATAGAAGTCGTGATATAAATATTCTTTAGATTTGCAATCTCTTGAAAATAATCTACTCTATTTTGAATAAAACTACCCATATCTATAGTTTTAACTTTATGCTCTACTCGACCTTGTTTAATCAAATAGTCCATATCATCATAAATAGTTGCCAAGGTTTTCGAAGCAGATTTCATTCTTCTTAGGTACTTATTATCTCCATATTTATTTGCAAAAAGGTCAGCATTAAGATTAATAATACTTAACGGAGTGTTGATTTCATGCATGGAGTCTTTTATAAAGTTGTCAAGTTGTTGATTCATGGCTTCAAAAGGAGCAGAAAAATTTTTAAGTAGTAGAAGAGAAAATATAAAGAGCATAAGTAGAATAGCTAAAATGGTTAAAAGTGCAAAAAGGTAGATTTCATTGGCTGTATGAATCGTTGAGACCAAGAGGTATTTCGCTCCAAAATAATATTTATCAGGTAGAGGATATATCAAATAGTAATGGTTACCTTCTATATAAAAACCTTCACTAAAAGAGGTAGGTTCAAAATCTAAACTTGAAAACAGTTCTTCATATTTGTTTGTATAAAGAGCTGTTGTGTACTCTTTGTATCGTGGAAAAGGATAGACCTTCTCTTCATTATTATAGCGTTGCATAGAAGAGATAACTCTTTTTGACTGCTCTTTTAACGTAAGTTCTACTTTTGCTTTGTCTATCTGTAAAAGTAACATAACATAAATAATAAGAGGTGTTATTAAAATAATGGCCAATATAAAAGTATAAATACTCGCATACTTAAGAGCAAACTTTTTAGAATCAAAGGTCAATACTGTATCCTATACCACGAACGTTTTTTATAAAATTTTGTTTAAGTTTTTTACGCAAATTTCCTACTTGTACACGAATATTCGTAGGATTTATCCACTCTCCCCAGACCTCTTCCCAAAACATCTCATAGGTAACTACAGAGCCTCTCTGTTTTATAAGCAGTTCTAAAAGCTTTGTCTCTGTTTTGCCCAAACTAATCATTTTACTGTTTAAAGTAAGTTGTATTTTTTTGGTATCAAATTTATAATTAAACGCCAAATCAATAAGATTTTCAGACGAGCTAAAACAGTGCAGTCGTATAACTTGCTCCACTCTAAGTTTGAGTTCAGCCAAATCAAATGGTTTACGAATATAATCACATCCTCCACAAGCATACCCTTCTGTAAGGTCTTCTATATCGGTCAACGAGGTAATAAAAATAGCAGGAGTACAAATATCAGCCTGACGTAAAGAGGATAAAAGTTCAAAACCATTCTGTTCTCCTGCCACCTTCACATCCAAAAGCAGTAAATCAAAAGGTTTATCATAAACAGCGTCAAAAGCATCTTCAGAATTCGTACAGTGTAAAACCTCATAACCTGAATCTTCTAAAAACTCTTGCATAGAAATCGCTAAGATGCTTTCATCTTCTAAAATAAGTATTCTCACTCTATTACCCCTATTTTTTTATTTTTATGTTCACTCTCTATAATAATGTCTATCAGTTCATTTTTACTGTATCTCTGTAACATTATTTTTGCCTCTTTTTTCAAACTTATTTTATCTTCTTCATGAAGTTTAGGTAGCCACTCTATCAGACTTTTATCTTCAGCATTTCTATAGCTTCCTAATGGATTTTCCCACAATTTTACAACTTTATAGACATCTTTATCGCTTAATCTTGTAAACGTAGAGATATTTTGATACTCCTTTTTATAATGAATCACCGATTCAGGGGGTAAAATCATAAGATACTTTCCAATCTCTTGTCGTGCTCCATTGTACATGGGTTCAAGTATGTATAAAATATCTTCTTTATAGTAGTAACCTATACGTTCTAACACTTCCCACTCAATAAAACCTGCTTTCAATTTAAGTTTCTGATTAAAATTTTTATTGGCAATTACATATTTATCTAAAAAAGGAAACTCTTTCATTAACGAAGCACTTTCTAAATATTTTGTATTCATCAAAGCAAAGAGTTCAATACCTTGCTGATGAAGCTTTTCAGAAAATTCATCAACAAATTTAATAACCTCTAGGTAACCAATGTACTCTTTTCCATTTCGAAGAGGTATGGTTGCCTTAAACGTTAACCTTCGACCTGTTTCCATACCTACTTTTGGTCGTTTATCATGCTTCAATCTCTTTAAGTCATTACGAAACCACCACATGGGCATACCTGCCGAGGCATTTCCCCAACTCTGTGCAAAGATAAAAAAATCATTGTCAAAAACTTGTATACGAAGGGTTTTAATATGCGTGTACTCTTTAAAACGTTTTGCAATACCACTTAAAATCTCATAGGCATGCTGTTCGTTATCACTAGTAAGGGCATTTTTTAATGTACCATCTTCAGAGAGTGCTAAAGAGAAAGAGAGTAAATCAGCATTTTCATACGCCAACCCTTTTTGAAAATCATCTATAATATGACGACTTAACTCTTGAAGTTTATCATTTTGACTCCCTTTCAAAAAGAATAAAATAGAAAAAGAGAGAGCCAAAAGAACAACAAAGATAATAATAAGATATAACTTTGAGATATGTTTCATAAAAATAACTATAGTTAAACTATAATTAAACCATCGTTAATAGTGAGCTAAAAGAAAACTATTAATTTCCAAGAGGTATATAGGCGTAATCTTCGTTTTATTTATCAATAAGTCCAATGGTTGAATTTGGTATGATTTTTACAAAACTATAAACATCTTTTGCTTCTAACTTATTTTTAGTGCTTAAATATACTTTTCATTACAGGATTTCCTTGTTTCTTTAAATTTTCACGTCAACTATATCATGAGAGTGTAAAAAAGTGTAAATCAATAATTTTAAACATGTTATAATAGTAAAAAAGTAAGGAGCTAAACCATGCGTTTACTACTAACTACTCTGCTTTTACTCTCTTCTCTAAATGCAGAAAGTGGAATACTCGACATAAAGTGGCCAAAACCAAACCCCCAACATCAAAAACCTTCAACCCCCTACCCTAGTGTATTAACAGAAGGAATAAAAAAGACCAAACTACCTGTCTATATTCCCAACTCATTCGCCTATGATAAAAAGATGGTTGTTGTGGCAAATAAAGACTTTTATACCATTAGTTTTTTGCTTCAAGGAGCGACATTCATGGTATCAGGAGACAGAACCTTTCAAAAGAGTGTTACAACATCAAACAGTGGTTTTCAAAAAATGATGAAAGCCTCTTCTAATGTAGAGTTTATGGAAGAAGAGGGAATGAGGTCTGCTAACTTTAATCGCCATGGTGTAAACTATGAGCTGTTAATAGAGTGTGAACAACCTAAAACAGATACACGTTGTAAAGAAGATACCTTCATACGCAAACTCTACAGCAGACTTATAATGGTAGGAGGTAGACCATGAGATATTTTTTAATTGCTTTTATAGCACTGGCACTAACAGCATGTGCCACAAAAAAGAACACCAAAGTAGAACAGACATGGAAAGGAAAAGGATTTACATACTACCCTTCGGGAGCATTAAAACCTTCAAATAGTGGAAGAGGAAGAAAAGGAGATAACTACATTTATGCACCTAATATTCGTTTTCCATTAGCCTATGCACCTGCGTATATTAACTCACAAGTTTACGGAATTGGTGGTCAATTTGGAGCAAGAGGAAGCTTGTGTGACCAAAGAAACTACAAATACCCATGGAAAGACAACTATTGTGAAAAACGAACCCGTGGTATGCCTCTTTGCCCCTCAGGAGTGGGACACCAAGGGGTAGATATTCGTGCAAAAGATTGCCGAAACAATACTCACTATGCTGTAGCTGTAGAGGAAGGAGTCATTACCTATATTGGTTCATACTCTGTAAAACTTCGAGGAACATCAGGACGAACCTACCGTTACCTACACCTAAACTCACGCTCTATTCAAGTAAAAAGAGGTCAAAGAGTATGGCGAGGGCAAAAAATAGGTCGTGTATCAAACAATATGGGTGGAACAAAAACATCCATACATCTGCACTTTGACATCAAACAGACCATTCGATTTGGTAGCTATTCTAAAAGTGTTTATGTGCCACCTTACAGCTCTTTGGTTGATGCCTACAAGAGGTTATTAAGAGGAAAGCCTTAAATCTCTTCTCCATCATAATAGAACTCATCTAACCCCTCAATAAAGGCAAATAGTAACTCATCGGAACACGCTTTAAAGTTTTTTCCTCCCTCTTTACGAAAGAGTGAACCTATTTGTCGTTTGTTTAATACAACTTCTGCCAATGCAAAAACAATAACCAAGTCACTCTCTTTTAGATTCATTGCTACTCTAAGTTTTTTAAGTATTAAGTTATTTGTTAACTCTACAACCTCATCACTCTCTACTTTTTTAGAATTTTCGCCTCTTTTTAACAATACCAATCCATCTAAAAAAAGACCCAACTCTTCGTAATTGGCTTCTTCATATCCTTGGTCTTGGCGACGCTTTAAAACATTGTTTAATCTCTCTTCTGTCATAGTATATTCTACTAATGAATATGCTTTTACTATCTCACTATTTTTTAGAGAGAGTGCTGTTTTTATCTTAAATAATATATCATTTATTTTCATCAATGCGTTTACCCCATTTAAATTTATCTTTATACCATGCATTTATATCAGAAATTGTCACAGAGAAGGCTTTACCACTGCTAGCATGTATAAATTTTCCATTACCCAAATAGATACCAGAATGATTAACATGACCTTTTAGAGAAGTATCAAAAAAGACCAAATCCCCTACCCTAATCTCGCGTTTAGAGAGTTTTCTACCTTGAATCCGTGACTGGTCATGAGAGGTACGAGGAATTGTAATACCTAAATCTCTATGCACAGCATAAACAAACCCCGAGCAGTCAAAACTGTTAGGTCCAGTTGCCCCATACTTATAGGGTTTACCCAAGTGTTTATAAGCCTCCGTGACAATAAGATTATTTGAGGAAATTACATGCATAGAGTGGGTAGTTACATCTTTACGTGGTCGCTCCAAACAACCTGTAAATACTATAAAGCCTAATAAAAGGCTTATATTTATAAATTTATTCATAACTGCTCCTTTTATACAAGGATAACAGATTTGACTTAAAAATACTCTCTCATAATCTGAGGAAACAGCTTAATGGTCTTCTCTGATTTAGCTATTTTTGCTTCAAAAATAGGTGCAGAGTGAGGGAAGGTATCGGCGAGTTCTTGGTAGATGTCCATTTTGTTTCTCATGTGTTCTTCCAGTGAATCCAGTACCAGTTGCATTCGCTCTTGGCTTACTGCAAATTTCATTAACAATTCAAACATCCGTTTTCGTGGATGAATCGACATTGAATCCCCTGCATCATCGGCAATATCTTTAATGTCCCAACGAGAGAGGTAAATTCCACTCACATGAGGAGCAACTAACTTTGCATAGAGTGCTTCGGTGTAACTTGGGTAATCTCTTAAATCTGCCTCTTCTTCGGAAGCACATGAACCATCATTACAAAATTCACTATTCTTGTTCTTAAACGCCTCTATCTCTGCTCTTAAATCTGCTATATCTTTATCTAACATCTGCTCTCCTATAGTATAGTGGGAATCATATCCATGTCCACTTTTGCATTGTACCAACGCTGGGCTAACAGCATCATTCGTATTGCCAAAATCATTTTTTCATCAAAAAACTCAGGGTTATCAACCAAATTATCAATATCTACATCAAGGTTATACCCCATGATTTTACCATCAACAACCTCTACAAAACCAACCATTCCACGAACTTTTGAACGTTCGTCTAACTCATCACAGTACGTTACTGCTTGTTCTTGAAACTCTGGTTCTATCATCATTCTTGTTACTTTAGATTTAGCCAAACTCTCCATAGTAATAGGAAAATGTTCATCTTTAATATTCAATGCAATTGCAGTGGCATTAATACCATTTGCTTTTAGAATTTTATTAAAAAAACGTCTTCTATTCCCTGTTTGAGCATTGTAACCAATAATCGTACACAACTGCGTATCAGGTTTTATCTCTTCTGGTTTCATATTTTACTTTCTCCTTTAAATTGAGCAAAGCCCAATTAAAATTCCATCTTTTTTGCATTTGCATGAAACCCCATAGCTTCCTCTTCTTCTATTTTACAACGGAAACACTCTTTGACCCCACCTGTGTAGGTAAAGTAGTTTCCACACTCATTACAACGCTGTATATCAAATTTTGCCAAGGTTCTCTGTGTTGGTTCAAAAAACTCTTTTATCTCGAACCCTGCTTGCAGTTGAATTGCATTGGGTTCACAAACATCATGGCACAGATGACACTTTACACACATCATTGCATCAAAATTGATAACAGAAAACTTCAAATCCGAACTCAATGCACCTGTAGGACAAATACGGTAGCAAATTTGACAGTTGGTACAGGATTCATCAACAAATTTTTGAGAGGTAAAAGAGAGGTCTTCTTCTGCTAATACTTCGTAAACTTTAGGTCTCTCTTCACGTTTTAGAAGAGAAAAGAGCAGTTTTCGTCTATTTGGAATCTTTTTATCTTTGATTCGTCCAATGGTATCACTATCAAGAGCAAACTCTTTCAAATCATCTTCTAAAACAGCTTCATCAAACTCTTTTTTACTCTTGACCACACCTTTTAATGAAAAGAACGAGCGTCTATCTTGAATATTAACCTCTTTTTCACTATTCTCCTCTTTCTCATCAAACAGCTTAACCAAAATCTCTTTATTACTAAAAGACGAAAGAACAAAATTTGCCTCTTCAATATTATGTTCAAGTTGATGACGTAACGTATTGGAGTCTCCTCCACAAAAGTTACAAGATTGGGTATCTAAGACTACCTGCTCTTTTGAAGCAAGTGAAAATGAGATTAACTCTTCAATACTAAGCATGCTCAAACAGGGGATATCAACACTACATGAAAAGGTATGTTGCTTTTTTTCCATTGATTCAAAAAAGAAATTGAGAACAGAAAAATCACTTAAAGAGAAAGATTCTGTAGGACAAACCCCTACACATCCACCACATTCAATACACGCTGATGGGGTAAAAGCAGGAATATTATCTACAAATTCAATAGTAGATACAGGACAAATATCGGCACATTTAGTACACTCCGATAATTTACTCGTTGCCCGTACACAAGAGCTTACATCAAAAATTAAAGCCATTGCTACGCTATTGCCTCAAGCTGTTCACAAACATACTCATAATCGCTCAAAATAAACTCTAACGTTAACTCTGCACCATCATGGTAGAGTGCAGTTCTTGACTCTTTTTTCATATTAATCAAAAAAAGTGGGGCCCAATTTAAAAGATGGTCTCGTAAAAAACCTTGTTGTACAAACAATAACTCTTCTACTCCACCTTGGTCATTGGCATCATACGCTCTTCTTAATGCCACACAAAGCATGTACATAAACTCTAACTCCACACCAATATGGTCAGGGCTAATAACTCGGGCTTTATTAAGCTCTACTTTAAAATCCAACGCATCATAGAGATTCATCAAAGGATTCTCTCCACCACTCTCTATCATCTGGTCATCACGTGTATAAAATGTCTCATAAGGAACAAGGTGCATTAAAAAAAGGTTTGTAAAATCAACATCTAAAAAACGCTCTTTTAAAATCGTGTTCGAGAACTCTTTACGTTTTCCCCACTCTTTAAAGTTAGGAAGCAATCCTAAAATTGCTTCATTCTCTTCAATAGACGTTAAAAACTCTGCATCTACCTCTGTCATCATCAATCGTGAAATCAATGCATACAGTGCAATACGATTCTCTATCTCTTCTTTTTGTATATTCATGTTTGCTCACTCTCTTTTTATTGGTCGGCAAAAGCCAACCCTACCGTTATTAAATAACGATAGATAATAGCGAATCATAACAATTTTTTGGTAAATATATCTGTAAATGAATCTTGATTTTTAAGAAAAGGAGAATGAATGAGTATAAATACCCATAAAAGATATGGGTATTTGAAAAATAAAATTAATTATTCAACCAACGATGGAGCAGATACAAAAGTGTACCCTTCCCCTTCGATTCCCTCTACAATTTCTTGTAAATATCCACTTTGTAAAAAAGGATGATAGTAGAAACTTGCAATACCATCTCGTACTACTTTTAATTTTTTAGCAAAACGAATGGTATCAGCAGGAAGAAGGCTTCTATACCCCTCGTTTGGAATATTCACTATATTATGAATATTCTCTGGAATAATAGTATAACCGTATAAATCTTTTTGAATTATATAGGGATAAAACTGTCCTATAAATTTATTTCTAATAGTAATATCAGGGTTATCTTCATTTGGAAAATATAAAACTCTTGCATATTGTACAGGGTAGACCTCTTTGATTCCTCGGTAGTGGTTTGGTCCTGCCATGTAATGTGGAGCTTCCCAAGCAAAAGCTTGAATACCCAAATCATTAAAGATACTTGCTCCTTGGGTAATTCTATTTTTTGCCCATAGAGCTGAATCGTTCTCTACAGGATAGAGATAAGAGTAGGATAAATCAGGATTTTCAATAACACGCATAAACTCAAAATCATCTCCACTCAATCCATTATAAGGATTAGAAATTTCAGAGACATTATCCTCTAAACTTTTATGATATTGGTGTGTTGTTCCATGTTGAACAATCGTAATTGCTCCTGCATCGTACAGCTCTTTTAATCGTGTACCTATTACAGAGTTTGAAAGCAGTTCTGTGGTTGCTACTCCTTCATTCTCAATTCCAAGTGGATCTTCGTACTGAGGAATTGTTGCCACAGAAAATGGAATATTTTTACTCCCCATATAAGTAGCAATAGAGTTTAAATCAGCAATATTAGTTCGTGCATCTACATCTTCTAATCGCATAATTGCTCGGTGTGACTCTTGATGAGGAATCTCTAACATGTCGTGTAAAACATCTGAAAAAGCTAAATATCTGTCCTCTTCAGACATAAAAGTAAATGGAATATCCCCTACAAACCAAAAATTATTTGCTTTTGTAATGTATGCAGATATTGGAGTATTTCCATTGTTAATGGTTGAAGTTGAGGTCGCAAAAACATCTACACGGTTTGGGTCTAAGATATTGATTCTATTGAGTTCTAATGAACAAGCATAACGGTTATTGCCTTCCGAAATACACCCTTCACTAGCAGAACCTGGGGTTGCAAAAGGGATAACTCCTTTATAGAGTTCTGTATTCTTATACTGAACACGATTGTATTTTAGTTGAGCCACATCGGAAAACGAGATTCCATATTTATTAGCAAACGTCGTATTTAATAAAGCATTATCTTGCCAATACTGCTCTAAAGAAGACAAGTTATAATTCATCCATACAATCGTTTTATCTTTTAGTGCAATATCTTTATAAAAACGTTCATAAGCAACTCTAGCATTTGAACCCACAGCATATTGATTGAATGCGTCAAAGCTTGTACCAATATAGAATATGGTTCTCTTCTTTACCATATCATTAGGCTGATACTCGGTTACAGGTTTTGAAATCACATTCATATTGAAATGTCCCAATAAGTTCTCTAAGAAGATAGCATTAATCTTTCCCATATGTCCAAAATTACCAACCGTATCATAAAGGATTAAAGCACTATTTGAACTCTCAACTTTAGAGTACATCTCTATATCATCAAATTTTCCACTTCCACGCACCAAAAAAGCGTCCACTGAAATCAACTTATTATCGCTATCAAACTCTTTTAAATCATTTTCTATATTTCTAGAGAAGCTTCTCCATGTTCCATCTTTGGAAACCACACCCAATCCATGATGAATATACTCTGAACCAGCAGAGCGACCATAACTCTCATTTGAGGCAGTATAGTATAGATAACGAATTCCATCTTGAGTAGATAACTTAACAAAAATCACATACTCTTCATTAAAATTCATTTTCCACTCTAAAAATTTATTTTGACTGTTATTCCATAAAGGCAAAGAGTATCCATTATCCATTCCAGAACCCGTTAATGTCATAATATTACTATGCGTCTCTCCATCCCAAATGGCTACATCACTTGCACCTGCTGGAGTATTATCATAAACTGTCCATTGATTCCCTTGGTCTCCACTCTCATAAATAACTCTACTGTTTTTAGAAAACATCTCAACACCATAAATAGAACCACTTCCTCGAATTAAAAAAGCATTAACAGAAATTAAAGAGTTATCATTTTCAAACTCTTGTAAATCGGCTTCTATATCTCGACTAAAAGTTCTCCATGTTCCATCTTTTGCAGATACCTCCAGACCATGATGAATATATATTGAACCTGCACTTCTTCCATAATCTTGGTTGTGTGGTGTGTAGTAGAGATACCTGTCTCCTTTTTGTGTTTTGAGCTTCACATAAATTACAAACTCTTCACTGTATTTCATATTCCATCTTAGAACTTTATCTTCGTTATTACTCCATGATTGAGCATCATTTAAAGAGCCTAACATATACCCATTCTCCATAGCAGAGCCTAAGAGTTGAGCCACATTTTGATGAACCTCTACATCTTCAACTACGGTAACCGTAGCTCCATTTGGAGTAGTATCATAAATACTCCATCCATTTCCATACGTTATAGCAAACGCCATACTTGAATGGAAAATCATAAAAAATGAAATTAATACTATTTTTTTATAAAACACCATCTTTCCTTTAAACTAATTTTAATATTTTACCAAAATTAAACAAAATAAATGATAAAATGTTCTATTATATTATTTTTTAGGAAGAAAAAAAATGGAAACAGTTGATTACATCTCTCTATATTGGTTAATTATAAAAATGATGACCTTTTTTACCGTTATTATTTTATTTATTAGTGGTATAGATGATTTTTTTATAGATGTCTACTATTGGATACAAAGAGGGTTCAGATCATTAGTTGGAGAGAATAAATATCCCAACTTAACAACAAAAGAGCTTATAGCTCATCCAGAAAAACCTTTGGCACTGATGGTTCCTGCATGGGATGAAGCTGTTGTTATTGAAAAGATGTTACTAAATACACTTAAAACGTTTCAATACGACAACTTGCATATATTTGTAGGAACATACCCGAATGACCCTGCAACGCAAGAGAAAGTTGATAATGTTACAGCCATTCATAAAAACGTACATAAAGTTATCAATAAAACCCCAGGGGGAACAACAAAAGCTGATTGTTTAAACAATGTTATTGACTATATTTTTGAGTATGAAAAATCATCAGGTATTGAGTTTACGACCATAACCTACCACGATTCAGAAGATATTGTCCACCCAATGGAACTCAAACTTGCAAACTATGTAATCGGTACAGAGGGCAAAGACTTAATGCAGATTCCTGTAATGCCTTTAACTACCAATCCTATGAATTTTAATGGAACACACTATCAAGATGAGTTTATTGAAACAGGGTTTAAAGACATGTTGGTTCGTGAGAGTATCTCGGGATATGTCCCAAGCTCTGGGGTAGCTACCTCGTTTAGTAAAAAAGCAATTGCAACACTCTCTAGGCTAAATAATGGTGTGGTTTTTAACACAAAAAGCCTTACCGAAGATTATGATATTGGCTACAGACTCTTAAGCGAAGGCTTAAAACTTGCCTTTGTTACCTTTCCTGTTAAAGTTACAAAAAAAGTAAAAACATGGTATGGAACAGTCGAAGAGAGAGAGGTAGAGGAGTACATTGTATCTAAAGGGTACTTCCCAACCAAATTTTTACAAGCCTATAGACAAAAATCACGATGGATGGTCGGGATTATTTTTCAAGGATACCGAGATATTGGTTGGCCAAAAGGTTTAGGACTCAAATATATTTTATACCGTGATAGAAAAGCAATCTTTACCCACCCTGCCAATCTGTTTGCATATATAATAATGCTTAATTTAATTTATTTATCGTTAACTTACGCTTTTAATGATACAGCTTGGCACTTTCCAGATTTTATTCCAGAAGAGAGTTGGCTATGGACACTTATCTATTTTAATGCTATCTTTTTAGTCAGTAGATTTTTTCACCGATTCTATTTTGTTAATAAATTTTATGGATTTTCCTCTGCCATTTTGAGTATTCCACGGCTTATTTGGGGAAATATTGTGAATCTTTTTGCTTTGGTTCGTGCATTTTCACAATACCGAGATGCAGGAAAAGGAAAGAAAAAGAAAGAGGTTAAATGGGATAAAACAGATCATGAATTCCCAGATGATATTGAAATAGCAAAGGTTGCCTAGAGATGAGACAACTTTTAATCCTATTACTACTAACCTCATCTATCTACTCTAACCCAATTAATAATGTATACTCATGGGTTAGCCAAGAGTATAAAGATTTTAGAACCTACCCAAGGGTTAATAAAGCTCAAACATTATTAAAAGAGGGAAAAAAAGAAGAGGCTAAAAAACTGTTACAGAAATCATTAGAGATTGATTCTAATAATAAAAATGCAATTAACCTTCTACTCAAAATCTGTATTCAAGAAAAAGATAACACATGTATTCAAAAATACTCCCAAAAAGCCAAAGGTGTAGAGTTAGGATATTTTTATAAAAAAAAAGCTGAAAAAGAGAAAGAGAAACAAAACTATAAAGAAGCCATATTTTTTTCTAAAAAAGCATTGACCTACCGACTAAAAGAGGAGGATAAAGAGTTTATAAAACTACTTCTATTTGAATCTTATTTAAAATCAAATCAGCATAATAAAGCAGATAATCTTATTGATAAAGACCATAGTACCATCTATACTCTTTTTAAATGGTCAAAAATTAGCAATAATATTCACGAGAGTAACTATGCTTACTCTTTAGCCAAAGAGTTACCAAATAAAATAGAGTATCTAAAGTGGAAAATAGAGCTGTTATTAGAGAGTAAAAAGTATACACAAGCCTCAAAAGAACTGGAAATTTTAAATAAAATTAAACCAACTGCTGAAAATAAAAAACAACTTCTATATCTCTACTCAATCACTGGTCAAAATAATAGAATTATAAAAGATTATCAAAAAAAGCTAAAAAAAGGTTGTGATAAATATGCATTAAAATCTCTTTTGAACCATTATAGAAATAACAAAAAAAGAGAAGTCTCACTTCTTGAAAAACATTACCCATATACTTGCTTAGAAAAAGAAGAGAGAATTCAACTATCTATGCAGTTAATAGAGTCTTTAAAACAGAGTAAGCCTAAAAAGGCAAAACGTATATCCCGAGAATTAAGCTCAAAAATAACAAATCAAGAAGATTTAATTAATCTTTATAAAAATTCTGGTCAAAAAAATAGACTGGTTCAACTCTACAAAGATAGACTAAACAAAGGCTGTGATAGCCACTCACTCTATTTCCTTTTAGAACACTACAAAAAGAGTAAAAAAAGAAAAAAAGAGATATTAGAAAAGGCATATCCTTATAGTTGTCTACCTGCTGATAAACAAGCTACCCTATCGTTAGAACTAATTAACCTTTTGGAAAAAACAGATACAACAAAAACAAAATTAATTTTGAGTAAGCTAAATAAAAATAGCGTCAGTATAAAGAGTTCTCTTTATCTTTCAAATTTAGAGAGTAGCTTAGGAAATTATAATAAATCTATAGAGTATGCAACTAACTATCTAAAACTCTATCCAAACAGTATAGAAGCCATAAAAAACATTGGATATTCATATTTTAAATTAGATAAAAAAAATTCAGCAGTACACTATCTTATACAAGCATCTAAACTAGACCCTAATGACCATGAGCTTTTAAAAAATATTGGTTATTTGTGTATTGATTTAAAAAAATATGATGTAGCCAGTTATTATTGGAATCTTTACCTCAATAAAAGAACAGACAGTACAATAGCACTTGAACTAGCTTCCCTCTATTATCATGATTTACATCAACCCAAAGAAGCAAGTAAAGTACTAAAAAAGTATGAGAAATATACAAAGAATTATCCTGTAAAGTACTATCTTTTAAAAGCAAAACTCTCACATAAAACAGCAAAGTGTAAAGAGACATTGCACTATTATAGAAAAGCTTTAGATTTACAAAAAAATAAATATGTAAGATATGAACAGATTCATCTGCTTCAACAGTGTAAAGAGAAGTCAAAAGCACTTAATTTAATGCAAAAATTTGTAGATGATTACCCCAATAATATACAGTATCAAAAAGAGTTGGCATATATGTACAGCAGAAGTAAAAACTATAATAAAGCCATCGTAAATTTAAAAAAGATAAAAGATAAAGAGCCTCAGAAAGTAGAAAACTATACGACATTAGCCTACACCTATAAAAAAATTGGTCAAAAAAAAGAGGCTATTGACCTATTTAAAGAGGCTATTGATAGAAGTACAAATATAAACCAAGAGCAACGCCAAAATATTAAACGTGAAATTACCTATAGCTCAAAAGACTTTCATTTCTATTTAGTTCAATCAGCAAGATTAAACTCCTATAAGCAAGGGGGTAATCTGTCTCCTGTAAATAGTGCTTCGTATAATGGATTTGGAAGTATGCAACTCTCGTATCAGCCAACATTTCTACCCAAAAGTACTACCATTTATGCAAACATAATTCATAGCCATAAAAAAGTAAAAAAGAGTATTCAACCAAGTATAGGTATACGCTATAAACCCATAAAAGATAAAGAGGTCTATCTATCTGCTGAACAACTTATTAAAGGTGGAAGAGACTCAAGAAGTGATACCCTTTTACGTGCATCACTAGGTATTACTAGTGAACCTCAATCTATGACTCATGAAAATCTTTATTTAGAGGGTGCTTATTTTACCAAAGCAGATGCAACAGTTCTTTATGGAAATTATGAGTATGGAAAAACATATAAAACAAGCCAAAACAGTAATGTAACGCCCTACATAACAACAGGAGCAACCTACAACAACGATAATCCTCTAAAAAAATCTGTAACCAAGTTAGATATTGGGGTTGGGGTTGCCGTTGATATGTTATCGGGCGAAACAGAGTATGAGATAGGAAAATATAGAAACAGATTAAAACTTGAAGCGAGACAGAAATATGCAGGAAACAGCAAAGACAAACAAGCCTTACGTTTACAGTGGGAATTCTTTTATTAAGAAGTATCTCTACCTTTTGGTAGTGACAGTTGTACTTTTTACTCTTTACTATCAAAAAGTATATACTAATATCTGTAATAAACCACCTATTACCTCAATTTTCTATCAACCCTTACTAAAAGATAAAATGAATTGGGATAGTAACTTTAAAAAATTGCAACAGGCTCATATAGAAACAATTATTTTACAATGGAGTAAATTTGGAGTTGTAGACTTTTTAAAAGATGATATTTGGTTAAACACTATATTATCTTCTGCTCAAAAGCATAATATAAAAGTAATCGTAGGTCTCTATGGAGATGATAACTACTTTAAAACTTTAGAAAATAGAGATACCGATATAGAAGAGTATTTAAATAACTTACTTATTCAAAATATGCTACAAGCAGAAAAAGTCTATACTATAGCAAAAGACTATAACTCTTTTAATGGATACTATATCTATGATGAGATTGATGACACAAATTTTGTAAAAAAAAAACGTCAAGAGTATCTAAAAAATTATCTGCAAACAATGGCTGATTCTATAAAAGTACTCTCTAAACATCAACTCTATATCTCTGGATATTTTTCCAAACACATGTCGCCAAATAACTATGCCTCTATGTTCTCTAAAGTTACACAACAAAAATACACTGTGCTTTTACAAAGTGGAATTGGGGCTGGTCTAGTCAATAGCAATAGTAGCAGTCTCTATCTAAAAAAATTTGCAAAAGAGTTCAAGGGTAAATTTATACCGATTGTAGAGGGATTTATATTTAAAGATTCTAAAATCCAAGCTATTGATTTTTTAAGTTTACAAAAGCAGATTAAGCTCTTAAAAAAATCTGCTCATACCTCAACACTATCTCTGTTCTCTCTGAGGTATTTTTTAGATGAAGAGTTATTTTCTGCTTATCTTACAGAGTATTGTTCCACTAAGGGATGAAAAACTCAACAATTCGCCGACAAGCCTCTCCGTCTCCATAAGGATTATGGGCTTTTGACATTCTATTATAGGCTTCACTATCATCCAAAAGTTCTTGAGCTTCTTTTACAATGAGTGCAGAGTCTACGCCTACAAGTTTTACTGTTCCTGCTTCAAGAGCTTCGGGTCTTTCTGTTGTGTCTCTCATAACCAATACAGGTTTTCCTAATGATGGTGCTTCTTCTTGAACCCCTCCACTGTCTGTAATAATAAAATATGATTTGTCCATCAAATAGATAAACGATTCATACTGCATGGGGCTAATCAAATAGATGTTTTTAATATCAGAGAGCAATTCATTCACAGGTTTTTGAACATTAGGATTCAAGTGAACAGGATAGATAATATTTACATCAGGATTCTTAACAGCAATCTCTTTTAACCCTTGACAAATATTAATAAACCCTTGACCATGATTTTCTCGTCGATGCCCTGTAACTAAAATAAATTTAGAATCTTCCAAAGAGAAATCGTTATCGACTATCTCCTCTTCAATCCCTTGAACAATTTTATTTTTTAAATCTGTAGAATTTTTAATTTTGGCTAACGCTAAATAGAGTGCATCAATAACCGTATTTCCAGTAACAATAATATTTTTAGGATCTTTATTTTCTTTTAATAGGTTTTTTTCACTCGTTGGTGTTGGAGCAAAATGGTAGTTTGCTAAAACACCTGTTATCTGTCGGTTTGCCTCTTCGGGCCAAGGCGAATAAATATCCCCTGTTCTTAAACCTGCTTCTACATGTGCTACTTTAATTTGATTATAAAAAGAGGCTAAAGCTGTTGAAGAAGTTGTTGTTGTGTCTCCATGAACAAATACAACATCTGGTTTAAAGTCGCTAAGAACATCTCGCATTCCTAAAAGAACAGAAGAGGTAATATCGAATAAATCTTGTCCACCCTTCATAATATTTAAATCGTAATCAGGCGTAATCTCAAACAAATCCAACACTTGATCAAGCATCTCACGATGTTGAGCCGTTACACACACTTTCAAATCAAAATACTCTGACTCTTTCTCAAAGTATTTCACTAAAGGAGCCATTTTTATAGCCTCTGGTCGTGTACCAAAAACGATTAATATTTTTTTCTTCATCTATTGCCTTTTACAGTTTTATTTTATTCTATTTTGTTACAATGGTACACTATTTGCAATATAAAAAAGATTAAATTATTTAAAACTTTTTCAAAGAGTATGCCTTCTTATAATAATCCGAAGCAGCATGCATATTTTTTTCTAAAATAGCTAAATACGCCAAAGAACGATAACTTTCTGCCAATATTTTTTTTGCCCTTTTTTGCTCTATTTTTTTTACTTTCTTAGCTACAGATAGAGCTTCAAACAGTTTTATTTCGGCTTCCATAAGATTTTTAAAATATGCTATTTGAATAAAAGCCAACTCATTTAATGCTTTAGCAATGTCTAAATTATATTCTAAAGGCTTCTCTTTATTCATCTTTTTATACGCTAAAATGACTTTTTTATATCTCTTTTCTGCCAACTCATAATTACCTTTTTCTTTTTCGAGATACGCAAAACAAGCATATATTTCAATAAGTTTAGGACGGTAACGTTTAGAATTTTCATGCACCAATTTTTTATAAATTTTAAAAGCATTATTATAGTAATTTTTTGCCTTAGTAAACTTCTTATTTTTTATCTCCACCATCGCTAAAGCACGAAAAGAGAGGGCTTTATAAAGATTCTGTTTTAAAACTCCCTTAGCAATATCTAAAGCACTGTTATACGTTTTACTTGCTAAATTCATCTCATTAAGTAGTAAATAACTCTTTCCTAAGCTGTTTAACGTTTTATAATAGAGCAAAGCAAACTTTTTTGGATTTGTTTTACTCAATTCTTTATAAATACTAATGGCTTCTTTTCGTATTTCAATAGAGACAGCATACTCCTTTTTATCATCAGCATAAAAATTGGCAAGATAATTTAATGCCCAAGCAAGCTGACTCTCCTCTATTTTTCCATCTTTAGATCTTTTTCTAAATTCAACAAGTAGACTTTTATAAACTGTTTCTGCTTTTTTTAACGACTCTTTGGCTAATTTTGTTTGATTTAAATCTTCATATACCTTTGAAAGTTTAGAATGAATCAGAGCATTTGTCAATCCATATTTCATAAATTCTTCTTCTTTTAATTCAGGATTGAGCTCTAAAATTTTAGAGTAAGACTCTTTTACTTTTTGAATTTGACCTATATTTTCATAAAGCTCTCCTTGATTTGCCAAGGTCTGTAACAGCTCATCTTTACTACTTGTATTTAAGTCCAATGCTTTATCAAAACATTGCAATGCTAATGAAATATTTGAATCTTTAACAAAATTTTGAGCATAAACATTTAACTCTTTTACTGTAGCATTAAAATCTTTGCTCAAATTTCCATCTTTTGCTACAAAACGTATACCACTCTTCCCTTTGAAGCTTTCAACCAAATTTTTAGAACTGTACTTAGCTTTCTCTTCATCCGATACAAATGAAGCAATAACAGAAGTAGTTATCTCCATCACTTTCATTGTTGCATCATCTATAGTACTATTTTGTTCTGCAAAACTCTCTTTGAAAGCTTTTAATTTTTCTACATCTATCTCAATCTCTTCTACCACAGGAGGAGCTGAAGAGATTACTTTTGGAGCAGGTACAGAGCTTGAAAAAGAGATTAAATCCTTTTCGTATAAGAACCAAAGAAACCGACCAACTAAAGCAAATACTACAACAATAGCCAATATAATCCACATTGTCTTATTGCTTTTTTTCTTTATCACTTTTGTTAAAAAAACAAAATCTGACTCATCATGAGAATCCTTTAGTACCTTTCGTGCTTTTTTTAGTGCATCTTTCTCTTCGTGCCTCAGAATTACTATTGTCTTATTTTCGCCAATCTTTGCTTCAAAAGCAAAACCATAAAGTTCATGTTGGTCTAAAACTTTCATCATGTCCCATACATATTGATTGACTTGTACACTAACGCTATGAATATTAGCCCCATGCTTAAGCCCCCCATGATAATTAACATCGGTTGGCTCATAGGTATTTTTTTTTCTCAATGAAGTTTTCCTTTATATTAAGTAGAAACATATAGTATTAAATTAAACTTAAACTAAATCATTAATTTAAGTTCTCTAAGCTAATGCTTTTAGTTTACTACAAACCAAACATCATAAAAGAACAACTTCGCTAAAAAATTTAACATTTTTGCTATAATATAGGTATGAGAAAGTAGGGAAAATATAATGGCTGATTATCAATGGAAACCACTAACAGATGAGAAAAATTTTGAAGATTTGGTAAATGACCTCTGCTCTAAAAAGTATGGTTTAGAGTTTCAGATTTATGGTCGCAAAGGTCAAAAGCAATATGGGATAGATGGTTCTGCATTAACTAAAGATAACAAACATATCTTACACCAATGTAAAAACAAGATGCGTTCAAAAAGAGATAGTAATATTCAAAAAGAACTTTTGAATGACTTAAAGAATGAGACCAAAGCTATGGTAGAAGAGTTTATTGATAAAAAGGGTTATACTCTTGATAGATTTATATTTGCTAACTCATTTAAAAGAGATACCAAACTACAAGATAAGGCAAGTGAGTTATCTCAAACTCATAGTATTACAGTAGTTATTTGGAGTTGGGATGAGATTTCGGATATGTTGGAAGAATATACTGATATAGCTAAAAAATATTATCCTCAAAGTTTTAATAAAACTTCTAATACTAAATTATTCCCACAACTAACTACCAAACTAGGAAAATCAACCCTCACAGGAAGAGAGAAAGAGCTTCAAGAGATAGATGAACAGTTAAAGGCTTCTAAAACCCTACTTGTCAAAGGTATTGGTGGTGTGGGTAAATCGACCATTGCGAGTAACTACCTACATCGTCATAAAGATGAGTATGACTATTATGGATTTTTTGAGGGCTTAGAAAGTTTTGAGGGTCAGTTAGAGTTGGCTTTTAAACTAGAGATTGAACAGGGTCAAGATAGACTTGACAGGGTTTTGCGTGAGCTTATAAAATTAGAACCTGAGAGTAACAAGCTTTTGGTTATAGATGATGTCAAAGAGATAAAAGAGAACCAAGAGAAGTTGGAGAAGATTCTAGGGTTAAAGCATAATGGGTATAGGGTGCTTTTGACTTCTCGATTCAAAGTGAAAAATGTAAAGATTTATCCACTATCTACACTTGATTCATCAGATGCTGAAAAATTTTTTTTAGACAACTTCAAAACAGAAGAGTTAGAAAAAGTTAATCAGATTACAGAGTATCTTGATTATCATCCTCTAATGGTTTAGCAAACTGTTATTACAGTCTTGGAAAATATGAAGAAAGTATAGAGTATGATTTAAAGTCATTAGAAATAAGAGTAATAAACAAAGAATCTCATATTCTCATTGCTCATGGTTATTCTCATGTAGCTTCATCTTGTAATAAATTAGGGGAGAGAGAGAATGCTTCTAAGTTTTTTGAAAAATCATTACAATTAATAGAATATACAGAAGACACAGAAAGAGAAAACTCTAAAAAAATAGAAATATATAATTTATCAGCAAATTTTTATGCAAATGAAAATAAGTTTGAAAGAGCATTAGAACTGCTTTTTAAATGCAAGAAATTACATGATAAAAATCCTATTGCATCTGATATTGCTTCAACTAATTTCAACTTAGCAAATATCTATTTAAAATTAAAAAATTATGAAGAGGCAGAAAAACTGTATCTTCAAATTCTAGAAATTAAAAAACTATCTTATAGTGAAAATCATTCTGAAATAGCTACAAGTTATGCAGGATTGGCTAACTTTTATTTGCAGATAAATGAATTAGATAAAGCATTGATTTATACTCATCAAGCTTTAGAAATATTTAATAACTCTGTTGAAAAAAATGATTTTTCAATGGCTCCATCATATCAACGTTTAGGAAATATTTATCTTCAGAAAAAAGAATATATTAAAGCTTCTGAAGCATATTTTAATGCCTTAAAAATTGTTGAAAAAATAAATAAAAATTCTAAAGAGACAGCAATATGCTACAGAGATATAGCAATCTTGTATTATAATAGTGGTAATCCTGATAAGGCTTTAATTTTTATCAAAAAATCTATCAATATTTTAGAAAAAAATAAAGAGAAATTATATTTTGAAGTATTGAAGTTACTAGACGCTATTAATTATTATTTAGGAGTATTAAAATAGGACGAAATGCAGGATGTTCCTGTAATAGTGGTAAAAAATATAAAAAATGCTGTGGAAAAAACAGTTAAAGAGTAAAATATGCTATAATATTGTCAATACAACAATAAAAGAGTAAAAAATGAATAAAGTAGCCATCTTCGACCAAGCTCTAAAATACCAAAATATCACAAAAAAAGAGTTCGCTCAAAAGAGCAACATTCCCTACGACACAGTAGCAGGATGGAAACGAAATGGCTCTGTGCCAGACTTTGCTTTTGTACTTCTCAAAAAGATAGCCTTTACGGAAAACCCTAGACGACATCAGCTCAAACTCAAACCAACACCCATAAAACTAACCGAACAACTCAAAAAAGAGATACAAGTAGCCTTTTGGGGAAAAGATTATGAAGTTAGCTATATTTTAAAAGAGGTTCGTAAGGGAAATGAGAGATTTATGAAACCCTTTTTTGAGAATATCTTTTATGGAGATATTTTAAAGATTTTACCTACTAAAGCTATAGAAAAACTATTACCAACTATTGATGAGTTATTTAAAAAGCAGACGGCTCTGTTTTGGAAAAATGTGGTTAGGATGTATAGATATGGAGGTTTGAGCTTAGAAGTTTATGAACGACCCAAAACAGATGATGCTTATAACCTCCTACTCTACAAACTAAAAGCCCTATGTGATAGAACCGATACCATCAAAGACCTTTTTGATATTTATTTTCTCTTTAAAGTTTTAGAGCCTATCAACCTCAAACAGATGTTGCTTGATTTGGAGTTTAAATTTTTGGAGACCACAGGTTATGTCTATAATACAGAGACTCTGATAAATGCTCTGAATATTACAAGACGTTGGGATATTGTTTTAACAGTTGATAAAAGTTTAGAATATGCCATGAAAGAGGCTATTGTGGCTTTTCAGAATGACTTTGCTACTCAACTGCTTTTAGCTCCTGATGAGTTGGATTTCTCTTATGAACGATATGTTAAAGAGAAGATAGAAGAGAATGGATGTGATAGTGTAGATAATTATTTGAGCTTTTTTGAGGAGAATGGGTTTGTGGAGAGAGAGATAAAAAATATCTAAAATTAATAAAAAAGAAAATATATGATATAATCTTCCTTATGAAAAAGAAAATAAAGCAAATAATCAGAGATTTTCACTTACAAAAGCCATTTAAAGTAAAAAAGAGAGAGCTACAGCTACCTATTAATACCCAAAAGATTATAACCCTTATGGGTGTTAGGCGTTGTGGTAAGACCTCTATTTTGTACGATACTATCAATCAACTTACCCAAACTGTACCCAAAGAGCAGATACTATTTTTTAACTTTGAAGATGAACGGTTTGAATTTAACCAAGAGAATTTGGATGTGATACTACAAGCTTATATGGAGCTTTATCCCCATGTAGAGATGGAAAATGTCTATCTTTTTTTTGATGAGATTCAAAATGTGGAGGGGTGGGAGAAGTTTGTTCGGCGTGTTTATGATGGTGTGAGTCAAAATATCTTTATTACAGGCTCAAACTCTAAGCTTTTGAGCCGAGATATTGCTACCTCTTTGCGTGGGCGAACCATCTCTTATGAAGTATTTCCTCTCTCTTTTGCTGAATATTTGGCTTTTCAGGATATAGAGATTGATTTATATAGTACCAAAAGTTTGGCTCTTATCAACAACCGATTAGAGAAGTTTTTAGATGAGGGGGCTTTTCCTGAGACACTACTTTTTGATAGTAGGATTAGGCAGAAAATTTTGCAAGACTATTATAATGTAATGATTTATAAAGATTTGATAGAGCGATTTTCCATTAAAAATGTAGAGGCTTTGAAGTTCTTTTTGAAACGCATCTTAGCCTCTTCTACCAAACTCGTATCGGTTAATAAAATCTATAATGATTTAAAATCAAGTAGTTTCAAAATTGGTAAAAATAGTCTTTATGAATACTTGGGATATGTTGAAGATATATATTTGAGTTTGACACTTGATAAGTACAGCCAAAAGATTACAACGCAAACAGATAAAAAGGTCTACTCTATTGATATAGGATTAAACAATACACTTCTTTATAAGTTTTCGGATGATATAGGTAAATCTATGGAGAATGCAGTTTTTTTAGAGTTACGGCGAAGAGAGCAAGAGATATATTATCATACTGATAATACATCAGAGTGTGATTTTGTAGTGGTTGAAAAAGGCAGAGTAACCCAAGCCATACAAGTAACCTATGAAATGGATAACGAGAAGACACGAGCTAGAGAGTTTAAAGGATTGGTTAACGCTTGTAAATATTATAAACTGGATAAAGGTTTGATTATTGCTTATGAAGAAAATGGCATATTTGAAGAGAATGGAATAAGGATAGAAGTTATCTCTTTGGCTAATTTTTTATTGAAGTAAAAGAGATGAAGTTTAAATAACCACAGGAGAAACTCCTATGGTTAAGAAGATTAATCAGTAATTTTAACTGAGTAAGCTTTAAGAGAAAGAGGCACTGCTGGTCTCTTAATGTGTACTGGTCTTCTTAGTGTATCAGAAGAGTTTAGAGGACGTGTTAATTTGTCTCTCCATGCTTGGTAAACTTTCATGTTGTTTTCGTAGTTTACCCAAATGTCTCCAATTTGGTCTTTTGGACCTGCTAGCTCAATACTAACTTTTTGATGCCATGCATGGTTACCTGCAATTGGGTCTGGATGACTTGGGGCTACAGCATTTTGCCATGAACCACTTAGTCCATCCCACCAGATATTATCTAAATCTTTATTGTACTCTTTAAACTGCCAAGTATCTCTACGTGCCAATAGTCCTTTATCTACACCTTGTTTAGGTTTAAGTGTACCTACTTTACCGTCCATAGTCATGTCGTAAAGTGGAGCACCAAGACCCATAACACCTAACTGATGACTAAACCCTGGAATGGTAACTGCATTTTTAAGCTTCCATCGTCCTGCGTGGTGTGAGTTTGCTAATACACCTGGCATGGTTGCTTCTGTTGGAACAGCCATAGCAATGAAATAACCTGACTCTAAACCTGAAACAGTATCAGAGATAGTTACTTTGATTGCATCACCTTGCTTAATGTTCATTTTTTTAGCATCGTCTGTATTAATCCAAACTGGGTTATGGTTTTGTGAAATCTCCATAAGGTGTTTAGAGTTTACTGAACGGGTATGAATATTGTACGGCAATCTAAATACGGTATTTAGTGCAAATTCATTCTCTTTTTCCATAAAGTCGTGGTGTACTTGAGTTACAATATGCACCATTTTTTTACGCTCTTCTTTGGTTGTTGGGTAGATTGGCACAGCGTACTCTGGCCATTTCCACTCTGCAAACCATTCAGAGAAGAACTCTGCTTTTTTACTTAGCGTATGGAAACCTTGTTTAATCTCTCCATCAACTTCAACACCAATCGCTTTTTTACCACCAAAGGTATGGTCTTCTACAAGCAGTGTTCCATACTCATCTTTCGTTACATCACTCTCTTTGTACTCATGACCATGAGCATGATAGATATCACCCACTTTTTTAAGCTCACGCTCTTGTGGTTTAAAGATGTTGTCCTCTTCTAACCATGTACCCATATCTCTCATTAACTCGTAGTTAGGATACTTAGAATTAGGGAACTTTTTCTTTGCTGCATCTCTAAGATTTGGCAAGTTACCAAACGCTGCTTGATACCACTCTGGAATCGTTACGGCTCTGCTTGGGTCTTCTTTAGAAGCCCAATAGTCTCGAACACCTAACTTTCCATCAGGGTCAACATAATCAACCATAATATTTGCCCAGAACTCTACCTCTTCCCAAACTTCACCAAGACCTGCGGCCATGTGTGCTTCGAGTGTTGCTCTTGCTGGATTTTTTGCTTTCCATCCAAGTTTTTCTAGTGCAACTCTAAGTGCAGGTTGTCTAAAGCTTAACCATCTTGCAGGTTTTGTTGCTTCAGATGATTGGTCATGTCTTTCTCCTGCTAATCCAACAGGTAAAATAAAGTCACAATACCAGTTTGTCTCTGACCATGTTGGTGATAGGTTAAAACTCATCTCAACTTTATCTTCACGTTTAAGTGCTTCAATCCATCTAAATCCATCTGGATTAATCCATACAGGGTTGTACATTCTTGGAACCCATACCGATAATTTTTCAGGAACATTAAGCCCTTTAGCCTTCCATTTCGCTCTCCACTCATCATCAAGAAGAAGATGTGGTAAAATATGACTCATCTCATAAGAGCTTAATGGGTACTCTGGTGGCCAAGCAAGTTCATTCCACACATCAACTTTTTTAGGCTGTTTCCCTGCTACGGTTGCTTTTTGACCTTTACCATTAACAGAAAGAACATGCCAGTGGTGCATACCTACTCCACCTTTATCTCCTGCCATTGCTCCACGAAGTGCAAATGGTAAGAAAGCTGCTCTTGCAATCATCCAACCACCACGGTGTGCAATTGGTCCTGCTCTCCAAATATAGGTTGCAACTCGTGTACCTGCATCAATAAACATATCGTAAAGTTTTTCAATGGTTCGTGCTTCAACACGACACTCTTTAACAACAAAATCAAGTGTATATTTGCTGTACATTTCAGAAATCATTTCGATAAATGATTCATAAGAGTTATCTTTTGGAATGGATTTAATGTACCCTTTTTCAACCAAAAGGTCTAACTGCTTAGGATTGTCCATGAGTCTGTCCCAGTTCATCCAGTTTTTAACCCATGCGTGGTTTACTAAATCTTCGCCATTAATATCTTTTTCATTTAAAATTCTGTTTGCAAGGTATAAGTATAGAGCTGTCTCTGTACCAGGCCAACAAGGAACCCATAAATCAGCCATACCTGCCGAGTTAGACATTCTAGGGTCCATAACAACAAGTTTAGCACCTTTTTTACGTGCATCAGCAATGTATCCTGCTGATTGTTGGAAATAGTGACCTGCATCAGCCGCGTGAGATGATTGTAAGAAAATCAACTTAGCATTTGCCCAGTCTGGTGAGTTTCTATCATCATTAAACCACTGAATTGTACCTTGTCTAGCACCTGCTGAACAGATGTTTGTATGAGAATCGTAACCATCACAACCCAATGAGTGAGGAACACGGTGACCAAATCCATTTTCATTTGGACGACCAACATGAAGCATAAAGAGTTTTTTAGACATCTCATCACCTGTTTTAAGGGTGTCATGAATCTTTGTTCCAATCTCTTTCATCGCGTCATCCCACGATGTTCTTACCCATTTACCTTCTCCTCTTTTAGAACCTGGAGCTCTTTTTAAAGGGAAAGGAATTCTATCTGGGTCATACATTTGTGATTGAGTCGCATAACCTTTTGCACAGTTACGTCCTCTACTTCCTGCATGAAGTGGGTTACCCATGTATTTTCTAACAAAAAGGTCTTTTGGATTGCCTGTCTCTTTGTAGATTCCAATATCAACCCATGCAGTTAATCCACACTGAGCTTCACAGTTAGAACATGTTGTTGGAACAAGCATGTATTCAGTCGCTTTAATTCCATCTGGATTTTCTTTGCTCTGAATACCATTTCTACCAACACCACCACGTTTCCAATCATTACCATCAAGTTCAGTAAAAGAATCCCACTTTGAGTGTGGTGGATAAAATTTTGGTGTACCATTTTCTAATGGTACACTATCCAATTCATTTGCCATTGCAGGTGTATCTATAATTGTAGAGAATACACCTTTTGCTACAACAGCACCTGCTACGGTGTACGTTGCCCCTTTTAAAAATGTTCGTCTGCTTTCAAAGAAAGAAGAGTTTTCGTTATTCATTTTCTTAACCATCTATTTTCTCCTTAACTTAACGGTATCATCTGTGGGATTTCAAGCCACGTACTCTTTGCAAGGTAAAGACCAATCAGTGTTGTCACTGCTGCAAATTTCATCATTGTTCTGTTCTCTTCTTTGATTGAACCCATTGCAATAAAGAATGGAATAATATA
>Ga0256826_1000328_pt1 | contig 28082 bp, 37 predicted proteins | sample CV79metaG_FD_185975 | JGI IMG/M metagenome (GOLD analysis project Ga0256826, IMG submission 185975) | Hydrothermal vent microbial communities from East Pacific Rise, Pacific Ocean - CV79 | ecosystem: Environmental > Aquatic > Marine > Hydrothermal vents | place: Pacific Ocean: East Pacific Rise...
ATTTTTTATTTAAAAGCTAGATAAAGTTGAAGCTATAAAAAGAGTCGTACTTCGGATGTTCTAAGCTAGAAATAAAATTTTTTATTTAAAAGCTAGATACAAAAAGAGGAGTTCTTCAAGTACCTCTTTTGTATCTATTTATGTTGTATTATAACATAAAACCTCTTAGAAGTCAAGCTTTTGCGAAAAGATTTATGAATGTTCCTGGATTGTATAGATTTGGTTTTTTAATTATCCCTTCAGCACCTGCTTCAATAAGTACTTCTCCTACTATTTCATTACAGAACCATTTATCTGGATTTTCATACCCTAAAGGAACTACTTGACTTAAGAATATTCCTTTCCAATCATAAGGTTTGTTTTCTTGACTCCAGGCATAATCTATTGCTTTCTGTATTAGTTTTTCTTGAACTTTCACTTTTGTTATTATAGCTCTATCTTTTATTTTGTTCAGATATTTATCATGGTTGAAATCATGAACTTCGTGTATAGTTACACCTTTTTTGGTGTGTGAAGTAACTCTAATATTTCCTATGATAAGTTCAGTATGGAAATATCTACTTAGAGTCCAAACTTTAACTGATGTTAGTTGTATTTTTGTTATGGTGCTCCACTTAGGATTTAATCCATAGAATGTAATTAAATAAGCATTCATTATTTCAGTTCCTCTCTTAAATTTTTCATAGCCAAATCTAAATCATCTACAAGACTGTCTTCCATATCTTCTAGAGGTATTAGTTCTTTGTCTAACTCTTTTACTTGTTTAGTTATAGTGGAGTTAAGTTCTTCATCTTCTAGTCCTTCGAAGAAGTCAGCTAACTCTTTTCCTACTATTGCTTCGTGTTCTTCCTTACTTAATTTCATTGTTAGTTTTACTTCTTCGTGTAAGTCCATATCTTCTATATTTTTCATTTTATATCCTTTTTTCAAATAGTAACATATTAAAGCTTAAAATAATATTAGTTCCCTAGAATTGCATAAGATAGATTTTTAATATCTTTGGACATAGTTTCTATAGATTTAGGAACCACTTTCAAAACAGAAGTAATATCTAGTCCGTACTTTAAGTCTTGAGCTCTAATAATATAATCCCCAGGTTCTTTAATTTTTAGTTTGATAAAATAGAGAGCTAAGTTAGTTTTTAATTTTATCTCTGAATCTTTAGCTATATCTTCATATAATCCTTTATGAAGAACCACACGGTTATTTTTTATGCTTTTTACTCTGTATATGTGGTCTCCTAGTGAAACAACGTCATTAACTCTTAAATCTTCACTATCTTTTAATTCTACTAGAGTTCTATTTTTCTGTGCATCTTTGGCTACCTCAAAAACCAAATCTTCATCTCCTTCATTTAAAACATCTTTATACTCTTCCATATCAGCATTTTTGAGTATAAATTCACCTGTTTCTTGTTGAAGTACTGATATTTTAAAACTAGCACCATATAAATCCTGAGTGCTAATATTTACTATTTCGTCTTTATTTGCTATAATAGAACCTTCTTGCATTTCTAAACCTCCTATATTAGTTGAATTTTGTTGTTCTGAGGAAAAATAAAATTCAACTCTTCTGATGAACAATATTCTTCGTATATTTCTATCTCTAAATCACTTGAAGTACTACAACCATAATCATCTGTTACTTCAATTTGTATTTTGTATATTCCAGGAATATTAAACTGAACTTCCCACTCATCTGAATTCACAGCTGTGAATTCATGAACTAAAGTGAAATCTTCATCTTTAAATGGTGCAATAAAATATATTCTCCATAGGAATTTAACAACTTCACCATCTTTATCGTTGCTTATGTGACTGAAAACCTTATCTAATTCAGTATAGTCTTCTTTATATATTTGAACTTCAGGACACCAATTTGTTATCTTAAGTTCTTTGGTGTATTCAATGCTTCTATCATCATACCCATCATTCCAGAGAATTATTTGTGTAAAATAATGCTTTTGTAGGACTTCTATTACTCTATTGTATGAATAATCTAAGTCTGTATTTTCTTCTATTTCTATATCTTGAAGCAAATCACCATTATCTCTATCTCTGATTATTAACTTATGTTTTATTTGTGTGATAGTAGAATCATCATCTATAATATCTGCATTAACATCAACATTATCTGTGGTTTTAACTATATCATCTTTGATGAAATCTAGATGTCCTTGAGGTCTGTTGTACTTCACTCTTTGGTCTTGTGTGCATATTTTCTTTAAATCATATTGGTTCAAGACTCTTTGAGATACTGAATAATCACCTATTTCAGTATAAGAATATTCACTTTCTTCACCCCAACCATCACCTGCATCCCAATCATACTTAATAGCCAAGTTTCCTATTGAATCAAAAATTAATTCGTTCTCTATGGTTCTGTGATGATAATGAACTATATCATTGTATTTCCAACTAATGTCATCAGTAGAAATATCAGTTGTGGTTTGTTTGGTATTAACAGTTAAGTTCTCCTTATTTAATCTAAAACCACATTTTGGATTTGTCTTTGGTTTTAATAAGACATCATTCACATAAGCGTTGTCGTTTGTCAGTTCAACTATAATAGAAGATAGTCTATCTTTAAGACCATTCCTATCTTCACCGTTGAACCAAAAACATAAAAGGATTTTATCTCCTTTCTTTACCTCTCCTTCCTGTCCTAGCCAATCATCATCTCCTAGATTAGCTGAGTATTGGAAATTCTCTGAGAACCTTACATCGTTCCAAGTTCTTGTTCTTATATGGAATCCTTGATAATAGCAATCTATGTCATTATCATCTTCATCTTTAATAATATTACAAGTAAAAGTCTTGTTTAATGACATACATCCTTACCTACCTGGAGAACATAATGATATGGTCATTAATTATATCAAAGTATTTTCCTATAAGATGTAAAGCAGTTTCAAAAGGTTCATAATGCTCGAATTTAATAAGTAAATCTTCAAGTTTTTTCACTAAATTATCTTTTTTAACTTTTAAATCTTTATATGCTTTTGAGAACTTGGTATCTATCTTTTCTTTCTTAGTTGCATAAGTTACTAGATTTTTAGCATCTAACATTAAGTCTTTAAATACTTTTAATATTTCTAGATTCTGTGATTTGTTTGAGACTTTTAAAGTAGTTAATGCTACTTTTTTATCAGGAACTGAATAATTACTTTTCACTAGTTTAAAAACATCAAAAGAACCATCTGACTCATTTATTTTAGAGTTGCAAATAGCATCTATTTTGTTAAGACTATTGTTGATTTCACTTATTAAGACTTCTGTCTGTATTAATTCTTTATAGCTTACCATTTTACATTCACCGATGAACTTTCTTCATTTTTGATGAAAACAAATAACTTAGTGAAATCATAAAGTAATTTATCTATATAATCCAAGGCTCTTTTGAGGTTTGTATTATAAAGTAAATCCACTACAACAAACAATGAATTTCTATAATGACTTAAATCTTCTTTGTATGTTTTCCAATAGTTATAAGTGTATGTCTCATCGAACTTATGTTTCTTAAGCAACATTCTCCCTTTGGATACTATTCCACTGAAGTTCTTTATTTTTTCTATCTCAGATTTTATATCCACTACTTTGTTTAATCTCATTCCAATATTACTAACATCTACCATTTCGTTTATGGTTTTATCAATAGCTTGAATATCGCTTTCTCTTAAAGATAAATCAGTTTCTAAGTTAGAAATAACAACATCTATGTGACCTATAATACTATCTAAATTTTCAGATTTTACGATATTATTAGTTGCAACTACATTTCTCTTAAGCATATTAAAAGAAATAATTAAACTTTGTTGAGCTTTTATAGATATTTTATCTCTTTCAGAACTAAAAACTTTACCTGCTATATCCATTAATTCACGATAATTAACAAATTTAGATATTTGTCTAGCACTTGAAGATAACTTATCTAAGAAAGTATCTACTCTTTCATTGATAACATCTTCGTTTGTTGTGGTAAGAATATTTAAAGTTTTACTGTATACTTCTTCTATAATTAAATGTTCTTTATATGAAATCATCTCCCCCTCCTATGTTCTTCTAAATCTAACCTAGTGTGATGTTTTGATAGTCTATCATAGATTCCTTTTATTTTGAGAATTGCACTAACTAGAGTATTTGATTCTAGGTAGTTGTTTGCATCTTCAAATTGAACCCTTAAATCCCTTAAGGATTTCCTAACCTTAGTGAACTCCAATTCATTACTTTTGGTTAATTCTTTTACCTTCAGTAGGTTTGTTGCGACTTTATACAAGTTCACAAACCTACTGAATCCTTGAATATCTTTAGCTTGACTAGCTAACTTATCCATATATTCGTTATCATCTCTAAAAACTTCAATCTCTCTATACAAGACTTTGTTTTTAGCTATGTATTTTCTTTTTATCTCTTCTTCATTTATAAACTCACTAAAACTTATCATCTTCTCCTCCTATTTCTTTAAGTTGTTGCGTCCCAATTATAAGTTATCACATCACCTGAATAATCTTTAGTTTTGCACCAAAAACCTGTGATTTCTTTTTCTCCGTTTGTATCTTTGTATATTAAATTGAAGTTATTAGAACCAGCTGGATTAGTAACTCCAGGAACAAAAGATAAGAATTTTCTTTTTGAACCATTCTCTCCTTCTGTATAAGGATAAGCATTAAAAACTTCAAATATATCTTTAGCATCAACACCGTACTCATCTTCAATTGGTTTAATTACATCATCATAAATCTTAGCACCTTCTTTTGGAACTGCCAACATCATCCAGGCATTTTTCTGTAGGTAAATTGAACCTTTCATTCCTGCTGAATCTACTGTGTAAGGAACTCTTAATGGAAATACTAAACCATTAACTCTAATAACATTATCACCCGTATTTTCAGGAATAAACCCATAAAGACCTTTTCCGTATTCCACTAAATCACCTTCTTCTAGAGTACTCCCATCATCTTGATTAACCATTTTATAAGGGATAGTTAAACCTGTTTTTCCTTTACCCGCAAAAAATGTAAATCTTACTTTAGGGGAACCAACCCTAGTAAAGACTGGTTCCTCATTTAAAAAAGCGACTGTAATACAATTATCTTGTGGTAGAGTAATGTTTGTTTTCTTTAGATTCTGACCTAAGTCGTCTATCGTAACATCATCAGGGGTAATATCAGTAAAAGTATCATCATCTAGAATTTTATAGACTTCTAAACTATCCTCTTTAGTTGTTTGTGCGAAAATATCTACACTTTCCCCTTTATCTTTGAACGCTGAATGTTGCATTTTTACTCCTTTTTTGTCTTTTTAATTACTTATATTCCGTATTTGCTTATCACACCATACTTATCTTCAGTTTCATCATAGAATCCTTGAGTGGAAATGTAGATGTTATTATTGGTGATAGCCACACATTTACTTATATTTCTGTCCCCGTTATCATCTTTTTTGATGCTGAATGTTTGTACTTGATTCATGTTCTCGTCAAACACAAAACCAGAATAAGCCACTGTGCTATGAGGTGAAGTGACTAAATATTTATCATTAACAGCTATATATCTACCAAATCTTTCTTTTTCTGCATCATAACCTTTAACTACTATTTCATTTTCCATATTAAAATCATATGAATATATACATCCTGCACTATCTTTTTTCATATCTTTGTTATGAGCCCCTAAAAATATTCTACTATTGTTATTTTTTATTATAGAACCAAAAGAATCTCCTTCTTCTGCATCCTGAGGAGCAAAAGTAACAAAGGACATATCTTCTAGATTATATATATGAAGCTCTCCTTGATAATTATTATATCGCACGTCAGCAATATAAAGTCTGTCTTCTATTATTGTGAATTCAGTACTGTAAGATATCTCTTCAGATTCGTTAATTAATTCTTCGTTAGTTCCATCTATGTTGTATTTGAATAACCTTGTGTTTTTATCATCTTTTTGATTAAAACCAGAAGTACAAACAAATAAGTAATCATTATTCGCATAAAAAGAAATTCCGAAGTAAGAACCTTCTAAGTTATTGTTATTAGTGAACTCTTTGATTAGATTATAATCTTTATCGAATATGAATATTTTCCCTCCGTTGTTGTAATCTTCATAATCATAAGAAGGAATTGAAACATAGATGTAGTTATCAGTAACTATTATTTTTTGATAGTACTCTGAATTAGTTAAATCTAGCATATTCTTATACAAACTTCCATCTTCATTATAAGCATTTAAAATCCTATTCTTACTAAAAGCTAGTATTTTATTTCCATCAACAGTGAATTCTGAGCCGAACTCTCTATCGTTGTTTGTGTTGAATATCTTAGTAGTTACACTAAAATCAATATTAGTATAATCTTGCATCTTAATAACATTTTCACCTAGAGCTACATCACCTTTATTTTGTATTTTTACTTCTGTTTCAGGTAAATCAGCTGAAGTAAAAATATTATTATCAAATAACGAACTCATCACTATGTTGCTTGGTTCTGAATTGTTATAATCTATTATTTTTACTAAAGTTATTTTGTAAGGTAGAACTTCTAGTGAGCTTTTATCTGCTATTGACTGAGCCACTCCGAAAATCTCATCTGGATTCAATACACTTCCTTTTTTAATATTAAGTTCTTTGTAGTCCAGGACTTGTGATGGAAGTTTAATTAAAGGAAATTCACTAATTAATGTATTCATCAGAACATTAGATTCTATATTAAGAACTTCTTTATCTTTAGGACTCACTAGAACCATTATTCTACCTAAGACTGGGGTTATGTAGTATAACTTAGTAAGGACATTGGAATCTGAGGTTGAATCATTAAATAAATCATAACTCTGAACCATCTTATTAGCTTTATTTAAAGCCTCTTCTTCACTAATATCTTCTATATCTATGTAACTGTTTATTTTTACTATCATATTACAACTCCATCAGTTTTAATAACTATCTTATTGTTCATTTGTTCAGCTAGAGTCATTCCTTTTTCAGCATCAGCAGTTTCAATATGTTCTATTTCTAGATAATCACTTCCTGAAAAATTAGTGCTGATTATATACCAAGTTCTATTTGTGAACTTATAATCTACTAGTTTTGCTATGGTTATTTTTTCTGTTGAATTAGCTTCGACAACCGCGGCACTATAATTCTTTGCATCTTCCAGACTTTCAAACAGTGAGTTTTTTCCGACTATGATTTCTTTATATTGAGTCATATGCTGATGAGTAAAACCCAAAGGATAACTAGATAGTTTTTCAGTTCTAAGAATATTAGAACTCCTTCCTAATTCAATTCTTTTTTCATCAGATATAGTAACAAGAACTTTATTATCAGCAGGAAAAAAGTTATGAACAACTGGTGTAGAATCTTTCATAGATTCGTTGAAAGCATTTACTTCTAGATTAGCCGTGGCTATAAAGTCTTCGATGTTTTGGGAACTGAACTTTATTAAGTTTTTGATTTCCATTTTTAATTCTCCTTAAAGGGATTTGTTTGTGGGGTTATTTGGGTAGAAGGAAGATAGTAAGGAACAGAGTCCTTACTACTAAAAAATAAAGTCTAAACGAAGCCTTTATAGTTCTGAGCGCCTGAGATAGCATCTAATTTACTATCAAGTGCTGAATATTTGTCATCTAAGCTAGTGCTTAAGTTAGAAATATCAGTTTGAATAGCAGTTTTTGCATCAGATACAGCAGTCGAAACATCAGATACAGCAGTATCTAAATCATCAAATCTTACTTCTAATCTACCACCATCTGCGAAGTCAGCAACTAAGCCGTCAATAGCAGTATCAGCAGTTTCGATTAATGTTTTTAAAGCATCAAGACCAAAGTCGGTATCTTCTAAAAGACCTTTATTTGCATCAACTACTACTTTAATAGCATTAATTTTAGAAACAATAGAATCAGCATCATCAGCATCAGTTAAAGCATCAACCGCGGCTTGAACAGCATCAACTTTATCTTCAACTGAAGTTTTGAATGTTTGAACTTGAGTACTTAAATCTGAAATAGCAGAGTTTGCATCAGCAATACTTGTACCGTTATCAGTGATTTTAGTGAAAATTTCAGCTAGACCGAATGAATCAGCTTCAGCAACTTCATTACCATCAACATCTACATAAGCTTTACCTTCTAACATAAGTTCTACATTATCTACGAAACCTTTAATTGACTCAATACCTTCAGTACCAGCAATTTGATCTAATAAATCTTTAAGAACTTGAAGTGAGTTATCGTCATCACCATCTAGTAAACCTTCGATAGTTGCTACGTGTTCAGCTAATGAACTAACTGACTCAGCAATACCATTTAATTCTTCTTCATCAAGAGTATCTACTTGTCCTTTAACAGCACTCATATCAACTTGTAAAGTGTCAATTAATGATTTAATGTCAGACATATCGGCAGATTTAATCTCTATTGGAAATGGAATGTATTCGTGGTTATTTTCATCATCTGGATCTTGCCATTTTACTGAAACAGTAAAATCACCCTCATCAGTTAAAGTAATAGGAGCACGGTAAATACCTGTCTCACCTACTTCTTCGAAAGCACCAATTGAAGCATTATCACTATCATTAGTTAAAATTGAACCATCAGCATCAACGATAACAGTAGCAGTGAATTGATCTTGAGCACCGATTAAATCACGATTTGTATCAACCTTAGCGAAGAACTCAACTCCTTTTTTCTTAATACTTGACATATATTACTCCTTTGTACTTAAGTACATTTTTTTAATTTGGATTTTTGATAACGGAGAATCTTAACTCCGGAATTCTAAGAACTCAAAATTATTTATAAAAACCCAAGAACACTAAACAAGAACTTTCCAACCTCTTTTCGTAGTTGTAAGTAATTCTTCTGTTTCTTCAACAGATGTATTAATATCTTTAAGCATTTCTTGAACTGATTGTTGTGCTACACTAATTGAATCAGTATGCAGAAGACCAAAAATAGTATCTTTTGCTTGAATTAAAAATGGACCTACTTGGTCTACTGTAATATCTGCACTATAAGCACCCATATTTCCCACTCTAATAACATCAGTATCAGCAAGAATATCTTCTCTTAATCCTTTATGGAGTGTGATGTTAGTACCGTCTACCGAAGCAACTCTATAGATAAAATTACCTACTTGAACTCTTTCGTTAGGGTTAAGGCCTTCATCATTAATGCTTATTACTTCCTGTCCTTTAGTTCTATCTTCAGATGTTTTAGAGCTAAAATCTTCTACTGGTTCTACACCTTCCTGCATTTCAATATCAGTTTGTATGTATTCGTTGACCTCTTGGTTGAAAATATTAATCTTAAACTGAGCTCCATAAAAATTATACGCCGCGACTGTTACTTTTTCACTTTTATTCTTGATGAATAAACCTCTCATATTAACTCCTTATTTTGTTATTTTTAAATTATTATAAAACTGTAATTCCATCACCGATAGTATCGTTGAATACAAAGAATACATCATCGTTGAAACCATTAGAATCAGAACAACTAGATTCAGCTTGAATTTTAAATTCTATTTCCGCTAATGCAGAACCTGCACTTACAGAATTTGTAGTACTGTATTTCTTAAAATCATCTTGAACTGTAATTCTAGTTTTATAAGAACCAGCTTCATTAAACATTATTTCTATAGGTTCACCATCATCTGTTGTTGTTTGAAGAACTTCAACCCAATCACCTGAAAAAGGCATATGAAGATATATTCTCCAATCCCACGAAGTAACTGTACCATCTTCATCTGTTGATACTTGTTCAAATCGTTTTTCTTTTGCACTAAGATCTATTTTAGATATTTGAACTTCAGGATTAATATTTTTAACTTGAATTTCCCTTGCTTTTTTAACTTCTAAATCATCAAACCCATCATTCCAAGAAATATACTGATGTCCTCTTGCTTCTTGCAGTTCTTTTAATTCAGTTGTATAAGTATAATCTAGTGTAGTATTATTATCAACAGTGGTATCTCTAATAACATCTCCTGAATCCCTATCATTAATAATCCAATGATATTCAACATCTGTAATCCTAGAATCTTCATCTGTGATGCACGCTGTCACATCTACTGAATCCCCTTTTTGAACTTCATCTCCAGCACCGTATCCATCAGGACTAAAAGTCAAACAACCTACTGGAGAATTATATTTTAATCTAATATCTCTTTCACAAACTGATTCTAAGGAGTATTGATTAACAGCTTTATGTTTAGCAGTATAATCTCCAATAGTACCATAAGAATGTTTATTTGTTTCCTCAAATCCATCACCATCATCGAAATCATAAGTGATAGTTAAAGAACCTACAGAGTCAAATATTACTTCTGTACCGTACTTATTATAATGATAATGTTTAGTACCATCAAAAGTCCAATACCAGTCATCTTTAGCATATGAATAGGCAGTTTTTTCTCTATTAATAGTTGCTGATGTACTAAGATACCAAGAACAACTTGGTGCAGTTTTAGGTTTTAGTTCTACATCAATCACATAGTTCGAGGTGCTTCCATCGTGTTCTAGAACATAATAAGCAAATCTATCTTTAAGACCTGTTCTGTCATCACCACCTTGCCAAAGACAAATTATAGCTTTATCCCCTTCTAAGAAAGTTCCTGTTTGTGATAAGGAATCATCATCCCCTGCATTACAATTATATTGATACAATTCAGTATCTCTAATATCATTCCAAACATCATAATCAGGATAATAAACTTGATATTTACAATCAATAGCATCTCCATCTTCGTTTGTTACTTCATTACAAGTAAATGTGACATTTAAACTCACGATTTACCCCTTTGTAACTTTTGCATATTTACTCCTTTATCTTTAATTAAAAATATTTATTTGGTCTTAAGAGGTGATTCTTAGAAGTTAAGTAACACTATGTTATAATATCTCATATAAAAAGAATATAAATATTTTTATAATACACAAAGGAGGATAGAAATGGAAAAATTTAGTTTTGAAGAGTTTATTAGAATGGATTTAATAAATGACTTCACAAAAAAATCAAACAAAAATATAGTTAAAAGAGTTAAAACTAAAGGATTAGTAATAATGCCTGAACCAGAACATTTAGCTTTAATGCTTAGTTCAGTAAGAGTTAAAAGATCTAGAAAATATACTAATGATACTATTATTTCAGTTATAGAGAACATCAATCTTCTATACACAGAACATAGTTCACATACGGTAGATAGTTATACTGTTTTAACTTATGATTATCTTAGAAAGTATCTTACTCACTTCGCAGAAGGAAAAAAGATATTCAATACAGTATGGGAAGAACAATACCAAGGAAACAATATTAATGGTTATGCTTCATCATACACTAAAAAAATAGAAACAAAAGGAACTTTGTTTACTTCGGGTAGAATAATGGGTACTATAATTAATTCATTACTTCGAGGAACTATGACATTTAATGAATACAAAGAAGTTCATAAAAATAAAATCCTAAGACAAAATGGAAGAAAAGGAATAAGAGTACCACTTGAAGCAATGGAAAAAATAGAAACTGTTTATACTAAAATATTCAAAGACCCTAAAATTTCAAAAACAATAGCTTCTATAGAATATAAAACATTCCCTATGGAATTCATGGATACATTACTAGATGAAAAAAATAAAATTGATTATGTTCTAGAGAACCAAAGATTACTAAGCAAAAAAGCAAAAGAAAGTCTTAATAAACAACTTCTTATAATACAAGAAATGATTAAAAATATGAAATACAACGAATATAAAAAATCATATATTTTATCTTATGAAGCAAAAACTTCTATTGAAGCAGGTAGAATCTATCACCAACTTAATAGAATGCCTAAAATTCTTAGAGCAAAACTTTTTAACGGAGTTGAATTAGACATAGACAATATGGCTTTTAAATATTTCATTAATGAATACAGTGAACTTGATCTAGAATACATTAAACACTACACTTCTAACAAAACTAATACTAGAAACAAATTAGCTGAAGATTTGGGTTTAGAAGTAAAAGAGATAAAAGAAATAATGCTTAAAATATTATTTGGTTCATTAGATAACAGAGATTACAAAGAAAGTTTTTACTTAAACAGACTTAAAGATGATATTAAAACAATCAGAGATTTCATTATGGACAGAGATAACATTAAATTCACAGAAGCTAAATCTAAAATGTCACAAGAGTTCATGAAACAAGAAACTAAAGTAATCAACGACTTACTACTTCAATTAGGTTTAGATAGAACAGATGTAATAGACATACACGATGGAATAATAGTTCCTGAAGAATGTATCAATAGAAAAACATTAGCTGAAGTAAAAAAAATAGAACAAAAATATAATCTTACTTTCTCTGGAAAAACAAAGATAAAAAACATATTAATCAAAGAAGAACAAAGTGCAACTAAACAAAATGAAATTAATGAAATGGAAGATTTAATCATAAAAAATGTAGATTTACTCTTTTATTCAAAAAGGAATTTTACTAGAAAAATAGCTATGGGACTACTAGATAATCCTTTATTCAAAGCAAATAAAGATGATTTAATTAAAACATTAGATTTTATAGCTCAAAACAACATAGAAGTAAAAGGAACAAAGCATTTGGTTCAATTAATTCAGTTAGTGGTTTTAATGCCGAAGCAAAGAGCAAATAACATAACATATATTACATTAGTCAACAACATCGGATATGAAGCCGTACAAGAGTTACAGAATACAGATTTTATTGCAACAAAGGAGTTCAAAGACCAAACGAAAGTTCAAAAGAGATGAAAACTCGAAGATAAAAGCAAAGATTAATAGATTTTTTTAGATACGAAGAGTGAAACATAGAGGTTCAAGTTATCCTAGAAACCACGAAGGGAAATTATGGCTTCTTTGGATTTTTAATTATAATGAATCATCTACTTTAGTAGCATAAAGAGAATTGAAAAAAACATCATTAAGTTCACTGATGTTAAGAACCAGTTCATCCTCAACAACCCTACGACATTCCTTAACGTCTCTGTTAGATGATTTGAAGTCATCTTTCATTTCATTAATCAAGGAAATATTCTCTTTTTTCATCAACTTCATTTCATTGTCTATATCTTTTAATTTTACTTTATTTGTATCTATTAAACCACTGATGACTTTAAATGTATCTTCATCTGAAGTGATTGCAGTTTCAATTTCGTTTATTGTTTTTTTCAGTCCTTCAATATTAAAAGTATCTATTTCAGAGAATTTGACGAACTTCGTGTCTATGTATTTTTTGGTTTCGGTTCCTTGAAAGCGAACTAAATCTATCATTTGTTTTTGTAATTTGTACATTATATAAATCCTTTTTCTTTATTGTTTTGAATAATTAAATCTTGCATTAAGTCTAATTTCTTTTGAATATCTGAGAGACAACATTGGTCATCTTGAACTGTTCCTTGAGTAACAAAGAAAGGAAAGTTAGTGTATGTAACTCCAGCTTCATATCTTCTGGTTATTTCTATATCATCTTTTTTAACTGTAACATCAAAATAATTATAAGACTGACTTCCATCACTATCTTCAGTGTGTTTGATTAACTCTACTGATATTTTGCCTTCTGAGCTAATATCGTTGAATATTTCTTCACCTAAATCATTTTTTATTTGGACTTCGCACTCTTCTATGATGTTGTTATCAGCATCCATAAAAGTAGGATTGAAAGTGTAAGCAACGAAAAGTTTAGTGTTCTCGTCCGTAAAATAACCACCATATCCATTTTTTATCTCTGAATCGATGAATGTTATATATCCTGCTTCTGTTACTCCAGTTGCATTTTTTTCAGCATATATTAATCCTTCATCATATCCATCATAAGTACCACCTACCACTCTCATATTAGGAGCAAGGTCAGGGTTGAAGTATATACTACAAGTGTGACCCTTGTACTCATTAGATTTTTTTGAAGTAATATTTTTGTATGTTTTTACTTTTCCTTTAGTTGCTAATGCCCCATATCTACCGTGTGAAGCTTGAGTTATGATGTTCAAGAGGACTGAATTCTCTCCTTCTATTCTACCATAACCATTAACCAAACAATCTTGTACTTCACAATGTTGATTTTCACCTCCAAAAAAGCCCCAGAAGCCGTATATATCAACAAAGGAATCATAAAGAAATATATTCCCTGATTGAGTGACACCATCTATCTTATTTTTCGAACCAAATCCATATCCGTTTTTAATGTTAGGGCAACTAATATAAACCCCGTTTGAAGTTGCTCCTTTTTCATCTATTGTTCCTAATCTTAATTCAGTCCCTTTGGTTATCTGGAATAAATCTCCTTCAATAGTAACAGATATGTTCTCTCCTGTAAGTGAAGTTTTAGTTTCTTCATCTCCTAGAATAACATCAATAGTAATTAGATAGGCAGTACCCATTTTTCGGCAGTAGTTGTTTCCTTCATCTACAGAAGCTTGGTATATGTCTTCAAAAGTGTAATCTCCATCTATAATAGTAATCTCATCCGAGGTAAAAGTAATTCCCATTACAATTCACCCACTTCTTCTATTTGAAGCAAGAAGTCACCTTTATTGAATTTTTCTCCAGGGTTCCAAGGTTTAAAATTAAAACAATTAAGTTCAGGAGACAGAAGATGTTTTTCTTCGTTTTTAATATAAATTTTAAATAAAGGTTTTTTAAAGATAAAAGAAACGATGTCTATTATCTCTGTTTTGGTTTCTTTTACTAGAAGTATTTTTCTTTTAGTACTAGCAGTTAAATCTGATATATAATAATCCACCGTTTCATTCAAGTTAATCCTTTTTAGTATTTTATATTATTTATATTTTTAAGGGGTTAGAAAGTTAAAATAGCATAAGAACTTTCTAGGTCTGTTGTTCTGATATATTGTTCACTAAGTTCTTGAACTTGTTCAATTTCAACCTCTGAATTGTATTTCACAAAACATATTTTGGTTGTATATAGATCTTTGAGTTTATATTTTGCTTCAGGACCTAAGAAATCTTCAATTTTTGTATTATCTATTTCTTCAGTTATATTTTTAGGTAATTTCAAGTAATCTTCTTGCTTGATAAAAACCATAGTATTTCTACCTAGAATTTCATAAAGTTCATTACTGAGATTTTCTATCTCTTGAATTTTCAAGTTTATTTTTTGTGTTTTCTGCATTTTTGCTCCTTTAGTTCACTAAAGAGTGGTTCGAAAACCACTCTAAGAAGACTATAATTCTTCGTCATCCTCTTCATCACACTCGCCATCAATACGTTTTTGTTTACCATCAGCCATACCTTTAACAAATAATGCAACTAAATCATCAATATCAATAGCTAAGATTTCATCGTGAGATACAGCATTTTCAGCTCCATCTTTACCATCGACACCATCTTTACCATCAGCACCCTTAGCACCATCAGCACCTTTATCTCCAGAGTCTCCTTTTTCCCCTTTCTCTCCTTGATCTCCTTTTAGACCTTGTTCACCTGTGTTCCCTTTAAGACCCTTCTCTCCTTGAGCTCCTGTGTCCCCTTTAGCACCAGTATCTCCTTTGTCTCCTTTGTCTCCTTTTTCACCCTGAGTACCAGTATCACCTTTTAGACCCTTCTCTCCTTGTTCTCCTTGGTCTCCTTTAGCTCCTGCGGCTCCAGTATCTCCCTTATCACCTTTTTCACCTTGAGAACCTTTGTCTCCTTTAGCTCCAGTTGCACCTGTGTCACCTTTAGCTCCTCGTTCACCATCAGCTCCCTTCTCGCCATCAGCTCCTTTTTCGCCAGCGTCACCTTTATCTCCCTTATCACCTTTTTCGCCTTTCTCTGCTTTTGCATCAACAGCGTCTTTTAACTCGTTGATTGCTCCAACTAAAGAATCTTTATTTTCAGTTTTAAGTTTAGTTAAATCACCAATCATACCGATGATGTTAGTTGCTACTGATTGTTCATCAGAATCATCTCCATCTAAAATAGTATCAATAGTGTTGATTTTTTCCATTAATGCTTCAATGTCTATCTTCTCTGTATTGAGTACTGATTCAATTTCTCCTTGAACCATACACCCTATTGACTCCCCGAATCTACTCGAAATTAGTTCAAGTAATTTGGTTGCTGAATTATCGTATGCCATATTTTCTCCTGTTTGAACACCTTTATTTGATGTTCTATTTTAAGTTACTTGAGTTTGGTAAGTTTTCTTTCTTAAAAATATTTATTTTTGCATTTCCTCAAGACATTTAGAGTACTCTTGTATTCTTAGTTGGCACTCTTTGATTTTTAGTTTATAATCTCTTATTTTTTGGTTTTTCATCTCTTCAAGAATTATATTCATATTAGCATTTCCCATAGAGAACATTAAATCTTTTAGTTTATCTTCCACTTCTTAATCCTTTATAAAAATATTTATTCCAATAAATAAAAACACGGAGGTTCTTATGGTTAAACAAAAGACATCTGAGGTCAATTTAAAATGCAAATTAGAAAAATTAGTTTTTGGTATGGGAAAAGAAATATCTAAAAAAGATTGCTCCAGAGAAGTCCAACTAGACATTCTAGGTGTTTTAAAGTTAATGATTGTTTTAAGTTTTTTTGTTGTTTTATCCATAGTAGGTCTTCTATACGATAGAAAGCACATAGAACACGAAATAAGCAAAGAAACCATCATTAGAACACCACAAGTTATCCAAATAGATAAATCTACACTTGAACTAGTTAAAACAGATATCAGGGGTGGTAGATTATACAGTTATTATAGAAAAAACCAAGGAGAAGTATGGGAGTTCTACACTACTTCAGTTAAAATAGAAAAGGATTGCTTATGCAAGTAAAAATCAAAGAAAATAGTACAGTAGTTAAATATTCAGGAACTCTAGTAGATTTTGAACCAACAAGAGATGAACTGGATATTTTAGTTCCTTTTAAGGAATTATGGTCTGAGTACATTATTCAGTTATCTTTAGGTGGTTTGGTTATGATAGAAGATATTAATTTTGTTCTTAAAGATGAAAAACTAAGATTAATAGATTTTGATGATGATTATCTACAGATGAATATGACAATATTAATTTTCAAACAACCAGATGAAGGAGAAGTTTTATGATGGAAAAAAAGAAAGAAGTAAAAGCATTTAATGTTTATGCTGAATGTGATTGTGGAGGTTCTTATGCACAGAATGAACCTTTTGTGGTTTGGAATGATAATGGAACTAAAGGAGATCTTAGTGATGATACATTCGACTATTCGTACATCTGTGATTCTTGTGAAGATATAATGATATCTAGCATATTATACCCTCATCAAGAATTCAAGGAGATTTAATCTCCTTATGTCAGAATATCTAAGATCTTAGTGAGATTCTTAGACACATCGAATTCACAATCTTCAAGAAAACCTACAACTAAATCTTCATCAGTTTCTACAATTTCATAACCTTTAGCTTCACAGTACATTATTAGAAAATTGTACATATTCTCTTTTCTTAAATAAGCATTATAAAACAAATCTTTATGAGATTGAACTTTCCTAGCCAATGAATTAATGGTGATTCCATAATTTTCTTTACTGTATTGGTCAAGAATAACTATTTCTTTGGTTTTTAAATCTATCGCTATCGAAGAATGGGATTGAAACTCACCTGTTAATTCCATCTTAAAAAGATACTTAGACAAATCAATAGTTTCTTCAGGTGTTTTAGTTCCTGATTGAACTCCTGCATAGCACTTCACATCATTAAAATCTTCAGCTCCTGAATAAATCATCTCTGTTATAACTATATAATTGTATTTTTCTTTAAGTATTTCAATGTCCAAATCTATATATTCAGCAGTAATAAGGTTATCTGTAAAAGCAATACAAGAAGTAAAATCTCCTGAGTGCTGAGCCCCTCCTGATTCTAGATTATAGAATGAAATAGGTTCCATCTTAAAAATACCATCATTTTCTTTGATTAAACCAGCAGATAAATCTATATCTATATCTGCTTCTTGTTTATTGTTTGAATGCCAAGCAATAAAAAGTTTAATTTTATTTTCGTTGAAAGGAATACGAGTTCCTGGAGTAAGAATTCTATCTTTAGTTATGCTAAGATTTCTTATTTCAGTAGGAACTACGAATTTCTTTAGTTCATTTTTCAGTTTTATTCTCATATTTCATCCTTAAAGATATCTTCAGCATCTTTAAGATATTCTCTTAGTTTGTTTCTTAATGCAATTTCTATCACATCACCTTTAGAACCCAATTTATCTAGTGGTTTTTCGTTAGTGCTGAATACCTTCCCTTTAGGTTTAAATGTTCTTGTTTCTAAGGAGTTAGAACTTCTATATTCCACCCATTTTCTAACCTGCATAAGAAGTTTAGTGCTGAAGTTAATTTCTTCTATATGTTCTTTAAGCACTTGAATATCTTTTTTCTTAGAATTCCTAATAATATAATCTAAAGACCTAAGCAATTCACCTGGTTTTTTAGATAGATGTTTAATTAACTTCTTCATTTTATTTTTCTTTTTGTAATTCTCAGACTTCTGACTAAATGTTTTCTTGGGGTTTTTCTTCAAAATATCAAATAATTCAGTACTGAATTTACTGAACTTCTCTGAGTAAGGACTAAGATTATATTGAACCCTGAACCATTGTTTTTTGTATTTAAGAACATCATCTTCATTAATAGAAATATTGCTTAGTAAAAGCATAATATCTTTTTTTGTTGATGTTCTCAGTTTAAATTTAATAGGGTATTCCATAATATCTTTAGAAGGAAGTTCTGTGTAGTCATTATCTGTAACAAAATAGATATATCTTAGAACATCAGTTGTGGTTTTTATTGTATTGGATTCCATAATAAGTGTTCTTTGTTCAGAGGATTCAAACAAAGATATAATCTTAAATATATTTTCTTTTACTTTCATCCCTTCGTTGAATGAATACTTCACTATTTCAAACAATTCCCAATAATCCATATCGAGCATACTTCTAATCTCAAGAAGTTCTTTGTTTCCAAAAACAATAGGCAAGTTAATCAGAGCAATGATTTTGTTGTGGTACTCTATTGTTGTCATAACATCTATAACTCTAAAGTTGGTGTTTTTGGGGTACAATTCAAGCAAATTATCCACTTTAAGATTGTTATATCTAGATGTTTTTATTTGATTTTTGAAAGTACCTCTCTGTGTTAATTCGCTTCTATTTTCTTTGAATTTTTGTTGAAGGAGAGTGTTGTACATATCAAAATCAACTCCACCTGCATTAATTAAAGCACTAATTAACTTCTTAGTTAAATAACATTTTGATTTTTCTGCATCTTTAATAAGAGTGATTACTTTCTTTATGTTTTTGACTCTTCTATTTTCATTAGGTATGTCTGTGCTGAGTCCTAGGATTAGTTTATCATTTAGTATCATTTTTTTCCTTTTATATTTCTATGTAGAATTTATTTTTAACATTATCGTAAAGAACATCCATTTCTTTATATTCCAATCTCTCATCTGTATCTTCATAATCGTGAGAATAAGAATTAACTAAATCAAATAGTTTTTCTTCTATTTCTTCAGTGCTTAGATTTTTATCTGCTTCATATATTTCATTCAGGTACTCTTGGTTAGTTAAATCATATATAACTCTATAATCTATATCTATATTAAATCTTAACGATGATGCTATTTCCACTATTGCTTTTATTACCTGCATTTTAAATTCCTTCTTTTGCTTCATAAGCGAATGTTATGTACGGTGTCCATAAGTACTTCTCTTCGTTTTCTAAAATATGGTTTAAGTTTCTTTGTGCTACTGTTTCATTTTTAGTTCCTTCATTATATTTTACCACTATATTTTGGTTATCCAAATAAACTTTTGCTTCTTTACCTGTCATATCATTGGTTATCCCTAAATATTTCATTTCTTGTTCCTTATTTAAGTTAAGTAATTATAACAGAGGTGAACTTAAAGAAAAATTAATTTTCTTGCAATTATCAAAATGCCATCTTTTCATTGAACCTAATCCACCGGTCTTGTTACAGTGAGGACAAATTACTATTTCTTGCTTGGTTCCTTTAACTCCTTTGTTATGTGGAGTTCTATCTATATTTTCATTTCCAGGTTTTTTCTTGCAATTATCAAAATGCCATCTACTAGCCATTCTGGGGCTAGATTCTTTGTCACAATAAGGACATTTAAGTTTTGGTTTATTTTTTGCTATTTCTCTAAGTTCATCTTTTTGTTTTTGACTCATTTCTACTCCAGCATTAGCATTTTTATATTTGGTTTTGTTGTTTTGGTATTCAGTAGTGCTTACATTGAAAAACTTCCTATCTCCTAAATGAACTGTAACCATTCCTTTATGTGGTACAATAGTTCCATTTTCTAGTCCTTTTCTTCTAGATTCTGATATTTTGTTCTTTGTTTCTTCAGTTAAAGAACGAGTTATTCCTTTTCCTGTTGTTTTGAGTTCACCAGACAAATATCTAGGATTATTTGCTTCTATTAATTCGTATTTTCCACTTGAATCTTTTGCTGGAAATAAACCAGTAGTATCAAAACCAACTGAAGTTTGATTACTCTTGTTCCAGAATTTAGCATTTAATTTTACATTGAAGTACTGATGAAGAAATGATTCATATATTATTTTATCTGCTTGGTTATTAAAGACCTTCAGTATTTTAATTTTATAGTTCTTTCTTTGATTTTCATCTAGAGTATTATGTCTACTTGAAGTTCTATAAGACCAAAATTCTTCAGTTAAAGAACTATATTTCTTTCCTTTTTTAGGTGTATGACTTCCTATATAGTGCATTTCTTCAGTTCTGGTATAATCAGTAACTCTATAAACATAGTGTTCTCTACCGTCCGGTTTAAAATTTAATTTGTGGGATTTTTCTAAGACTAGATTTTTGTACTTTTGATAATTTAGTGTTTTTGGGATTTTTTGAGTTTTCAAAGGGTGTTCCTTTTATATGTATGTATAAAGGAGCGAAAACTCCTTTATACCTAGGCGTAGAGAGCCGCAAGGTGGGCCCAACGAGCTATACCCGCTTTTCTCATAGTATTAGCTAATGAATAAGCTCTTACAGTAAGTTGTTTAGATTTTCTAGCATACTCAGGAGTCATATATTTGATCTCGTGTGTTGGTGCTTGAACTCCTCCTCCCAATGCTTCCATAATTTCATCTACATTTTCTTCAGATGTTAAAGGATCTCCTGATGCTTGAGCTCTAGCTATTGAATCAATTCTTTTAATAACATCAGTCGCGGCAAGATAAACATCCACAAAAATACTTCTTGACATAATTGCCTGTTCGATTTGATTTGCTTTCATATTGCTGATAAAAATCATACCACCTTCAAAATAGAACTTAGAAGGAATTTTAACATCTTGTTTTCCCATACCTATAAATTTCCCGTTTGCTATTTCTTCATCAACAAAATCTGAATATTCTTTAATTTGGTCTTGTGTTTTACCTACCATATTCAGTGTCCCTGAAAGGTACTCGGCTTTGTTATCTCCACTTGTGTCTAAACTTTTGTTTTCAATTAAGTTCGTTACACTTAACTCGGTTACTTGAACCTGCTTTATATCTCTATAAAGAAAAGACTATATCTTCATCCACTTCTAAGAAGTTTGGATGTTCACTACTTCGATTCCACTTAGAATCTACTCCTCCTATGAGGATAGTCGTTGAACTTTTTCCTTATTCATATTGAACTTAGGAACTTAGATGCTGATTGTCTCTACCTTTAGTTTTTCAAGCATTCATAAACTAATTTCTTGTTTATTGTAGCACTAAAGTCTGACAAGATGTCCCAGCAATTCAATAAATCTCATTAATCTATTACTAGATTAAGCCACTTTTAAGTCAATGGGTTTCAACATCATAATGATATCTTTGTTTAGTAAAAGGTCGTCTGCTTCCACTTATATTCGATTAAGTTCGTTACACTTAACCCGGTTACTTGAACCTGCTTTGAGTCTCCTCAAAGGTTAGACTATATCTTCACCCTAAAAATAATTAGGGGCTCACTACTTCCAAATCACTTGATTTGTACTCCTTTTCAGGATAGTCGTTGAACTTTACTCTTATCTAAATATAGACTTAGAGTCTTAGATGCTGATTTTCTTTATTTCTATATTTGTTTAACATTCAAGTAAAATTTCTTTTACTTTGTAGTATATAGAACTTAACAAGATGTCCCAGCAATTCAATGAGTTACTATTAATCTATTACTAGATTATGCGACAATTAATTTATCGAATACTATTACTTGTTTCCGCTCCTGAAACAAGGTCTTGTAGAATGAAAAAGGCGCCGCTTTGACTCCACTCTTTATGTTCAATTAAGTTCGTTACACTTAACCCGTTTTTGCTAATTATATAATTAAAGTTTTCGGACTAATTATATAATTTCGTAATTATTTATATTCTTAACATAAAAACAAACTTTAATTTTTTCATTTGTATTTGTTTTTTTATTTTTAACAAATATATGTGAATTAGGGTTTTTGTACCTGAGTTTATTATTTGATGCTGCATCTTTATTAATTTTTCTATATTTTTCTAAAGTAAAATCATAAACAAGACTTTTACCTTTATTAATTGTTTTATATTCTCCAGAAAGAAATTTAGGGTTTTGTTTGTCTATTTTAATAATGTTTCCATTATTATCAAAAACATTTACTTTGTTTTTGTGAATACTTTTATATTCTACAGAAAGAAATTTGGAGTACTCTTTTGAATCTTTTATTATACTGAATTTATTACCTTCACTATCTTCAACACTTATGTATCCTTCTAATACAAACTTATGAATTTTTGGGTTAAAATCTTCTTTGTTTATTAGTTTTACTTTTTTGGTTCCATTAATATAGCAACTTATTTTATTTTTATGAACTCCTACCCATTCTTTTTCTTTGTACTCTGTGGAGTTTTTATCTATTTGTTTTGAAATTCCATTTTTATCTATAACATTAACTTTATTATAAGTGACAGATTTATATTCTTTTGCTTCTTGAGAATTTTTATGAACATACAAAGTATCACCAGAATTGTTCAACACTGAAACCATACCTTTATTAATAGAAACTGAACCTTCTATTTTATGTTTGGTATTTATTCTTTGATTGTCCTTTAATACAACAAAAGTTCCTTTTTGATTGGTAGTGTTAAAACCATTTGGTTTCTGATTACTAGCATTCCAAAACATATTATTATTTTTAACATTAAAATATTGGTGCAAAAAAGATTCATATAATATTTTTTCGCCGGAGTTATTAAAAACTTTTAAAATTTTTAATTTAAAATTTGAAGATTCAGTTACATTATTTCTTTTGCTTGAAGTTCCATATGACCAAAATTCTTCAACTAAAGAATTGTATTTTTTGGTTTTTGGAGGTGTATGGCTACCATAATAGTATTTTTCTTTTACTCTACTTAAATCAGTTACACGATAAACATAATGCTCTCTACCATCATTTTCAAAATTTCCTGATTTTATTTTATTTGTGTTTTCTATTTTATATTTTTTAAAACTTTTTATCATTTTTATCCTTTACTTAAAAGTAAAGTGTCCGAATCCTTTACTTTTGTTTTTTGCAAAAACTGCTTTGAGTCTCCTCAAAGAACAGACTATATCTTTATCCTTATTAATATAGAATTAATAATAGGATACTCACTACTTCGATTCCACTTAGAATCTACTCCTCTTCAGGATAGTCGTTGAACTTTTTCCTTATTCATATTTGAACTTAGGAACTTAGATGCTGATTGTCTCTACCTTTATTTTTTCTGGCATTCAAATAAAATTTCTTTTATTTTGTAGCAATAAAGTCTATCAAGATGTCCCAGCAATTCAATGAGTTACATTAATCTATTACTAGATTAAGCCACAATTAATTTATGGTAAGTCCACTTATCCCCTTCTTCTCCTAGTAATGTTTTAAGGCTTCTTCCACCTTCTGTTACGTGATCGTTTATGTTCAGTTAAAATTGTTACACTTAACTCGGTTACTTAAACCTGCTTTATGTCTCCATAAAGACCAGACTATATCTTCACCCTAATTTAGGGGCTCACTACTTCCAAATCACTTGATTTGTACTCCCGTTAGGGATAGTCGTTGAACTTTACTCTTGTTTCACTTCAGAAGTGAAGTTTAGAGTCTTAGATGCTGATTGTCTCTATCTTTTTATTTTTTGAACATTCAATATCTAGTTTCCTGATATTTGTAGTATAAAAAGCCTAAGCAAGATGTTCCAGCAATTCAATGAGTTTATTTTTCTGCTAATTACTTAGTCAGCGACTCTCATTTCAAAAGTCTTACCTATCCCACCTTGACCACAAATAATAAGAGTTCTCCAATCACCAGTTGCAATTAAACCAACTAAATCTTCTATATCTTCAAATACTGTCTGAGGGTCTGCATAGTGTTTATCGTCGAAAGCTTTTTCTACTTCTTTGATTTCACCTTCGAATGTGTTTTTCTCTGGCTCACCTAAGAAAATCTCTAGTTCTTCTGCAAAACCTCTTTCTTTAGCTACTCGTCTCATCACTGTTACTGAACCTTTAATAGATCTAGGAAGACCTTTAGATGCTAACCAGGCTTCTCGTTCATCACGGTTTCTTTTGGCTGCTTCAAGCATTAGGTTAGCTTCGTCTATAATACCTAGACTTTCATGAATTGAACCTGTAAGTAAAGCATCTGTAATTTTACCTAGTACTTGCACCACATTTAATTCAGGACCGAATCTAACACTTCTAGTAGGAAGTTCAAAATCAATGTTTCCTTTTGCCCAATAATCAATTGAAGTAAGTTCAAAAGATGATTTTTTTGCTAGTTTTTCATCCCAATTAAATCTAAGCATTTGTCCTTCGTTGTTCATAGTACGAATACCTTTACCACGACCTCTTTTTCTAGTGTACTCTTCAACACCTAATGAGAGAAACTTCCCACCCATTTTCTTACCCATAATTCTACCATAAAGTTCTACAACCTTAGATATTTTTGTTTCGTTGAAAGCTAGTTCATTAACTGCAACCATCGAAAGGTTAGAACCTTTGAACTTCTCAGCCATAAAATCTTTAAAATTTTTACTCATTTTTTTAACTCCTATTTTGTTTATAGTTATTTATATTATTTGAAGGGTTTTTAGGGGAAGGGAGATTAAAATCTCCCTTTGTAGTAAGGATTAAACAAAGAACCGTATATGATTTCTTTGTTTGTGGTTTTAAATTCCTTGATTGTGACTATTGATTCGTTAGATAAATCAACTTTTAAATCAAGGAATTTGTTTGTTTTTGTGATGCTATAAATTCTTAGTGTATCTCTTGTGAAGTACTCTAATTCCAGGAAAATATCTATTCTTTTGTTGGTGTTGAGTTCAAACCATTGGTCGTACTCTCTACCTTCATATGATATTTTAACATTCTCATCTCTGTATGCTTTCAGACTCACTGATTGAACTAATGAGTTCGAGGAATTCGAGGAATCCAGACTGTTGAACATAACTTCAATATCGTATATTTCAGCTTTGAAATATATTCTTTTGTATTTGTTTATCAGGACTTCTTGTTCATTTTCAACAGTGAAGTTCTTACTGTTTCCTGAATTAAGAAGTGCTTTAGCATTATCTTTCAGTATATGTTTTAAGGATTGCTTTTTTCGTTTTTCGTGTTTATGATTCCATTTAGATAGATTGCTTTTCCATAAACCTTTCATAAGCTACCTCAGGAATTTTATTTCAGATTTGTTGTCAAAATAAACAATCCTGAAATCAACATTTTCTACCAAACCCTTCTTTGTAAGAATTTTTATTTTTTCTTTGTGTGATATGTAGTTTAACATTCTAATCTCCTTATAATAATTTTACCACTCATCTTCTTGGAGTGTTTCTTTGAGTACGTATCTATAATTTTCTCTTTTGTAATTAGTGAAGTTAAGTTCACGAACTTCAATATTGTATTTTTCTTCTAGTGCTTCTGCTACAATATGTCTATGACAAAAATCTGTAGGATGTTCATAGCAAAGAAGAACTATATTTTTAGAGATATCTATATCTATGTTCTTGCTAAGGATTTCTTCTTTGAACCTCTGAACATAATGAACTTCTCTTTCGTGACCTTCAGGTGAATTTTTATATTCATAAAGAATATCTGATGAAGGAGCAAACCTATCATCTTGAATCACTAGATGTTCAATACCCTTAGTGCTATTAGATATAGAGCATTTTATATATTCTTTAGGTATGTTCTTTATGTTAGAGTAATAACTAGTAAATATCATTATTTGATTATCCTTTTTTGCTGATGTTTTATGCCCTCACGGGCATAAACTTGCTTCTATCTTCGATGCTTCCATCTTACTATTTATGTTCTTGAATTCTTCAATATATCTGTCTGTGACGAACTCAACTTCAGGGTTAAGATGAATCTCTTTAGCTAAGAGAACGTGATAACCACTGTTTATTTGAACTACTGAACCTTCATTTTGGACTATGATATTTTTATTTGTTTTAATAAGAACATTATTGTCTTTAATTTCTATGTGGTCTATAATTTCCAATAACTTATTTAATTTTTTTGTTTTTTCTATTAGATTCATCTATCCTCCTATTAATACAGTACCGAAACCCATCATCATCATTCCTCCACAATCAACATCATCCCCTATTCTAGAAGTTGGTTGACCATTAGTTTTAACTGTTCCTGAACCAGATTTAGCAGACCTAGGATGAGGGGGAGCTGGTGAACCTGAGGCGTGCAACAGAATAGCATCCCCTTTTTTACATACAGAAGCCCCTCCTGCAAATACATTAGATGAACCTTGCATCACTGGTGTAGGAGGGAAAGCTTCGTGTCCTGAAGCCATATCCCCTACTCTTGTTACTGGTGGCATTTTTATATCTCCTTTCTTATACTTCCTGAAGAGGGCCTGGGTTAGCATTTTCACCCATAGGATTATCTTCGGTGTATTTTTTCATGAACAAAGCATTATCTATATTATGGTCTTTAATAACTGTTATTTTACAGTTTTGTTTGGTTGAACCTGGTTTAACACAAGGTACCGGACCGTTAGGTGTAGAGATATGCTCTAACCATTTAGCTTCTATGCTGAATTCAAAAACGAACTTCTCTTTCTTGAACCTTCCATTATTCTTCCAGTCTTTTCCTTCTAATCCTGGTTTTCCATCGGGGTTGTTATCTGTGCAGGAGGATTGTTCACCGAAGTGCTTTATTTTTCCTGAAATAACACCTAAAATATCTACTTTAAGACCTTTAGGTACATCACCTGACAATTTATAACCTATAACACAAGACATAGGATGAGGTATTGCAAAGTGAGGATACATAAAATCATGAAGTTCTCTAGGAAATATTTCCCCATCAATCATTTTTAGATTAATTAAAGTTTCAGGATGAGGGAACTCTGCTCCCATTATCTACACCCTTCAGCTTTAGCTTTAGCAACCAAATTAACTGTATGGTCGAATATCATAGATGAATCTTTAACCCATTTAGAAATAGCATCTTTAAGGGATTCTACATCTGTTTTGATAACTGAATACTTTTCTTTGAGGTAATTTATAGATTCTGTCTTATCTTTAAGTTCAGTTTCTATATTGGAAATAGAGGTTTTTATATCATCAAGAATATCTTCATCACATTGTTCGGATATATCATCAACTTTAGATTTTAAATCGTTTATGCTTGATTTCACTGAATCCAAATCATCTGAGATACTAGAGTTCAGGAAAGCTCTTATATCTTTAGATATAGTTCCTGTACTGTTAAGGATGGCATTTGTTTTCTTTAGATAATCATCCATTTTTGAGTTTATGTCTTTAAAAAGACCCATGAATTCTCCTTTAATAATTTTTTAGTTCACTTTTTTAAAGCTACTAACACCCAGCACTACGTGAAAGTAAATTATTGTCGCTGAGTTGGACTCGTTCGGGATTGCACCGAAGTGTCTTCAGATTTCTAAAATTGGCTTTTCGTTCTGTGATTCTGTTGTTACTTTTCGTACAATTTTATGTCTGTGGTAAAAATATCTTATTGGTTAAAATAGGAAAGAAAGAACCTATATAGCGGGTTTAAGCCGCGATCACCTCTTGTGATCTTGTTGTTGTGTTTGCATTTAAAATTTATTTTGTT
>Ga0256826_1000329_pt1 | contig 28061 bp, 14 predicted proteins | sample CV79metaG_FD_185975 | JGI IMG/M metagenome (GOLD analysis project Ga0256826, IMG submission 185975) | Hydrothermal vent microbial communities from East Pacific Rise, Pacific Ocean - CV79 | ecosystem: Environmental > Aquatic > Marine > Hydrothermal vents | place: Pacific Ocean: East Pacific Rise...
AAGAGTTATTATCCCAGTTAAACATAGAATTATAATAACTAAAATTATTTCCTTTAAAATAGTTAAATGTACCTCCAAATGTAAGGGTTGTATTATCAGATGTTTTTACATCAATCTTTAATGACAGGTTGGATGAGATATTATCTGAATTAGGAGCTGCTTTTACATTTTCCAATTGGCCAGCATGAGTAAATTCAGCATTTTGATAAATACCAAAACCAACGCCAGCAGGCCTTACCGGAGTAGTATGAAGATAATCTAAATAATCATCGGTTACTTTATCTATTCCTATTGCTGAATTATATCCAGATTTATTGGAATAAAAATTACCAGCTAAAAAGAAACCTAATACTGAAGTACTAGAGTTTTCATCCTTTCCTTTGAACAAGGGTCCTGTGAGATTAAACTCGGCACCATTTCGTCCATAAGCATCTAAGAATTCGGATGTTTGAAGTTCCAAACCACCGCCGAAGGTACGAGATGGCCCTTTCGTTGTAATAGAAATCACACCACCGGTAACATCACCATACTGAGCAGGAGTACCTCCAAGAACGATGCTTACTTGCTCCAAAGCAGATGCAGGCAAGCTAGCAGAACCTATAACTTTTACTCCATCAATAAATGTTACTGTTTCTTCTGCACGAGCTCCCCTAATACTTCCTCTTTCTCCATCAGATGAAAACACACCCCCAACTGTGGTAGCAATAGCGGTTGCATTACGATTTGGCATTTTAGCGATTTCAGCAGCAGTTACAGTAGCACCTTGGGAAGTATTATCCTTAGCAATAAGCGGAACCTCGTATGCAATCACCTCAACTTCTGTTAAATCAACGGCTCCTCCATTCATTTCTAAATTCAGAAATTGAATTTTTCCGGCATAAATGATAACCCCTTCCATAATAAAAGGCTGAAAACCAATTGAACTGGCTTTTAGATCATATGTTCCCGGAGGAATGGGCTTAATGGTATAATTACCATCAAAGTCCGTTGATGTACCCCCTACTTGGGTACCTCCATTTTCCAATACAATATTGGCGAATGGGATGGGCTCTTTTGTTTCCTTATCCAGGAGCTTACCTTTTAGGGTACCTGATTGGGCAAAAGCCATAAAACTTGCGAATAAAACTATTCCAGTTGTTATTAGTAAATTTCTTATCATACCTTGAAATTTTAATCTATTTTTCAATATGCTATAAAAGCAGGTAAAATAACGAAATATTGACTTAATATCCAAAAGAAATTTTAAGAGAAATTAACGTTTGTTAACAGGGGGTACTAATATGGACGTTCGAGTATAACCTGATGGATGATTGCCTCGCGCAAATTAAACTCAGTTTGGCTTTGGGAATCATCATTGTCTGATGACTGATTGTCAAACTCTTCGTCAGAGTTAGAAGCTCTTTGACTGATCTCATTTTTATGCTTAAAAACTGAATTTATATTGTCCGAGCCTTGATAAGAATCTAATTTTTCTCCTGTGGTTATATTCATAGGATTTATCGCTTTTTCTACTACTACATCATCAATTGAACTAGTATATGGATGCTCATTTTCGCCTTCTTTGGTCATATAGGAAGAAAAAAGGGTGTTTAAAAAATCCTCAGTAGGGGATTTTTGGTTTTGTTGTGTATTCGTAGCATCAGTGGGTCTATGATGATTTGTCTTAGGTTTATTGTTCTTGTTTTTAGAAACAGCTTTAATAACACCAAAAACAATCCATCCAATAACCAAAAGTGCATAAATAGAATCTTCCATATCCAAATATTTTAAAGTGTGAAAATAATAAATTATTTAAGCAAAAACAAAGTTAAATCCCCAACCATCGCCAAAGGAAAAACTTTCTTTCATTTGCCTTGAATCCCATTTTTTTCCTTTTCTTTTTTTTAGGTTTCTTCATTTTAGGAGAATTCATATGTTTGGGTTTCTTGCGGCTTTTTTTTATCATTTCTTTTTGATCTTTACCCTGTCTCTCTGTTTGCTCTTCATAGAGCTTGTCATACTTTTTTACTTCTTTATCAATAGCTTTATTCTGACGATCATTCATTTCTTTTTGGGCTTGTCTGTCAGATTTAGCTCCTCCATGAAACAATCTGCAAGATGAAGCAAACAGAAGGACAGTAACCATAAAGGTCAATCGCAAATTATGCGCAATTCTATACGAATACTTTTTTACTTGCATTGAATTATTTTTAGTCGGTAAAGATATAGAAAAGTATGGTATTGGGTAATCACAAAATATATTTAAAAGATAAGCGATAAGTATTGTACAAGTTTTAATTGAATATAGCTACTTTTGTGCAAGTTTTATGAAAACAGCCAGCATTAAAGAAATAAAGGAAGAATTAAAATTTCGCAAACCTGAGGAATTAACTGAACTACTTTTACGATTATCCAAATTTAAAAAGGAGAACAAAGAATTACTAAACTATCTGTTATACGAATCACAAAATGAGACCGCATTTATAAATGGAGTGAAAGAAGAAATAAACGATCAGTTTAAACTTATCAATACTAATAGTTATTATTTTATAAAAAAAAGCGTTAGAAAAATACTACGTAGAGTTAAAACATATATTCGGTATTCTAAAAACAAAGAAACAGAAGTTGATTTGCTTATTTTCTTTTGTACCAAACTAAAGGAAATGGAGCCTCCCATAAAGGCTAATGTCTCTCTTTCTAATATTTATTTGAGGCAAATTGAAATAATAAAAAAGACAATTTCTTCTCTACACGAAGATCTACAATTTGATTATCAAATAGAGATGGAGGATTTAAATCATTTTTAAAAGCTCTGCATTTTTCTATAAATTTCAAATTAATAATTTATGTATTTTTGAAATCTATTATTAAAACTATTGCAAATGAGACTTTTTGCTGCATATTGGTTCATTTTTATTTATTTATTATTCCTAGGTTCACCTATTTATGGACAACAAACTATTAATGCCAGCATTATGCATGATGGCTTGCAAAGAGACTATATTCTGTATATTCCTGCAAGTTTTTCTCAAAATACACCTGCACCACTTTTGTTTAACTTTCATGGATACGGATCTACCGCATTTGAGCAAATGAACTATGGCGATTTTAGGCCTATTGCTGACACCGCAGGTTTTTTAGTTGTTCACCCCATGGGAACTGAAGATATTTTAGGAAATACACATTGGAATGTTGGGTGGGGCGGTAGCACCGTGGATGATATTGGATTTATAGAAGCCTTGCTTGATACTTTGTCTTTAAATTATAATATTAATGCTGATATGGTATACAGCACAGGAATGTCTAATGGTGGGTTTATGAGTTATAAGCTTGCTTGCGATTTAAGTAATCGCTTTGCTGCCATAGCTTCGGTTACAGGGAGTATGAATATTGGTCAGTTTGATAATTGCAATTGCCAACATCCTATGCCCATTATGGAAATACACGGTACCGCAGATGCCACAGTACCTTATAATGGTTCCTATTTGTTTGAAACCATTGAAAACGTAATTGCTTTTTGGTTAGAATTTAATAATTGTAATCCTGATGCAGAAGTAATTATGATGCCTGATTTAGACCCCAATGATGGCTCCACGGTTATTCACTACACATATTTAGAAGGAGATAACGGAGTAGAAGTAGAGCATTATAAAGTTATTAATGGCACACATACCTGGCCTGGTAGCAATTACGATTTAGGAGGAACCAATTACGATATTAATGCTTCTGTTGAAGTTTGGCGTTTTCTTTCTCAATACGATATAAATGGACTTATTAATGGTATAACAATAGCTGAAGAATATGAAACAAAAAAAAGTCTTCATGTTTCTCCAAATCCGTGTATTACAACTGTTAAAATTGAAGGGGGTTTTGCCTACCCATCAGAGTATCAGGTTATTTCCCCTGTAGGAGTGCTCCTTTCCGGTGGAGTTCTTTCATCAAATAACCAAAGCCTTGATTTATCAACTTTAGCATCCGGTATTTATTTTATAAAAGTTGATAATAGTATTTTTAAAGTATTGAAATTATAATCGTTAGCTGTATTTAAACACCATACGAAGCTTTAATAACTGAACGATATTATAATAAACAATTATTCGCTTATAGCTTTCCCAATTAAAGTAGCTGCTGTGCAATCATATACCTTAACCATGACATAATCACCCGTTTGATAATTTTTCCTGGGGAAAACAATCATTTTATTCTGACTATTTCGCCCTGCTAATTCTTGATCTGATTTTTTTGACACCTTTTCTACCAAAACTTCAAAGATTTTTCCTATATCTTTTTTGTTATTGGCCAATGACATTTTTCCTTGCAAAGCTATTATTTCCTGCAATCTTCTACTTTTAACATCTTCAGGAACATCATCCTCATATTTTTTAGCAGCAATGGTATCGGGTCTTTCAGAATATTTAAACATAAAAGCATAATCGTAGCTTACATACTTCATCAAACTCAGTGTATCTTGATGATCTTCTTCATTCTCGGTACAGAATCCGGCAATTACATCGGTTGACAAACCACAATCTGGAATCGTTTTTTTAATGGCATCAATGCGCTCCATATACCACTCTCGTGTATAGCTTCGCTTCATTTTTTTTAAAACAGTATTGCTACCCGATTGAAATGGCAAATGAATATAGTTGCAAATATTATGATGTTTTGCTATTGTTTCAATTAAATCATTTGAAATATCTTTAGGGTGGGATGTTGCAAATCGTACTCTCAGCTTAGGAGAAACCTCCGCAACCATTTCTAGTAAATCATGGAACCCTGTCTTTTTTTCACCTTGCTCCCATATATATGAGTTTACATTTTGCCCCAACAAGGTTACTTCTTTATAACCTTTACTAAACAAGTCTTGTGCCTCCTTTATTATAGTCTGTGGGTCGCGGCTACGCTCCTTCCCCCTGGTAAAGGGAACCACACAGTAAGTACACCAATTTTGGCATCCACGCATAATACTTATAAATGCCGAAATACCATTGTCCCCATAACGAACAGGTTCTATTTCTGCATAGGTTTCTTCCTCACTCAATAAAACATTAATAGCCTTTCTTCCTGTCTCAACAGTTTTAATTAGGCTGGGTAATTCACGATACGCATCGGGGCCCACTATTAAATCAACGAATTCCTGTTCTTCTATCAGCTTTTCTTTAAGTCGCTCGGCCATACATCCTAGTATACCCACGGTAAGATTAGGATTTTTCTTTTTTAAGATTCTAATTTCACGTAAACGCTTTTTTACTCTTTGCTCCGCATTATCTCTAATGGAACAAGTATTGATAAAAATTACATCAGCATTTTCAGCTTTGTTATCCTGTTCGTAACCAATTCCCTTCATAATGGATCCTACTATTTCGCTATCAGATACATTCATCTGACAACCATAGGTTTCTATATATAATTTCTTTTTGGTAGCTGTATTATTCATATTGTGTATTCTTTTCTATTAACCACATCAAACTATTATTGTAAAATTCAGTTTGGGCGGCAAAAATAATCATATTTATGAATTCACTTGATATTTACATTTTTATAACAGAATTTACTAATATTTTACTTTAAGAACACTGCCATACTAAAAACAAGTTCTTTTTGCTATTGTGTAAGGAAAGTGCATATAACAGAATTATTGATGAGAAAATAATAGAATATTTTTTATCGTTTTACTATCTGTTTGTTTACGTGGGTTTTACACACTGCCAAAACCAGTAAAATACAATTACTACTTCATTAAAAAAGCAATAGCATTTGGATAAATCAGATATTTATGTGTTACTTTGCGCGAAATTTTAAAAAGTATACCTTATTAATAAGGAAGCTTATTCAGTATAAAGACAACTAAGAACAAATATATATGGCGAAGAATTTAGTAATTGTGGAGTCACCAGCAAAAGCCAAGACCATTGAGAAATTTTTAGGGAAAGATTATTTGGTAAAATCGAGCTTTGGTCATGTGATGGATTTAGCAAAGAAAGATTTTGGGGTAGATATTGAGAATGGTTTCAAACCCAATTATGAAGTATCTGCTGACAAGAAAAAACTAGTTAGTGAATTGAGGAAAGAGGCAAAAGCTGCAGAAATGGTTTGGTTAGCTTCGGATGAGGACCGTGAAGGAGAAGCAATTGCATGGCACTTATTTAACGCCTTAAAACTAGATAAAGAAAAAACAAGAAGAATTGTTTTTCACGAGATTACTAAAACGGCCATTCTAAACGCCATTGAAAACCCCAGAGATATAGATATCCATTTAGTTAATGCCCAACAGGCACGCAGAGTATTAGACAGGTTGGTTGGCTACGAAATATCCCCTGTGCTTTGGCGAAAAGTAAAACCATCGCTTTCAGCAGGAAGAGTTCAATCAGTAGCGGTTCGTCTTATCGTTGAAAAAGAGAATAATATTAAAGCTTTCGAAAGCTCCTCATCTTTTAAAATTACGGCTAAATTTTACGTTGATAAAGCCCAAAAAGTAATTTTAGAAGCCGAGCTCCCTAAACGATTTAAAAACCAAGATGAAGCTTATGCCTTTTTAAATAGCTGTATGGGGTCTAGCTATAAAGTTAATAGTATAGAAAAGAAACCCGGCAAACGTTCTCCTGCTCCTCCTTTTACTACTTCTACTTTACAACAAGAAGCTAGTAGAAAATTAGGTTACGGTGTAAGCAAGACTATGGTAGTAGCACAACAGCTTTATGAATCTGGATTTATTACTTATATGAGAACCGATTCGGTAAATTTAAGTTCGTTGGCCATAGGAAAATCGAAAGAGACAATCATCTCTATGTATGGTGAAAAATATAGCAAAACCAGAAACTTTAGCACTAAAACTAAAGGTGCTCAGGAGGCTCACGAAGCCATTCGCCCCACCTATTTGGAGAATAATACTATTGCTGGAGATGCTAGTCAAAAAAGACTTTATGATTTAATTTGGAAAAGAACCATTGCCTCACAAATGGCCGAAGCCCAGCTAGAGAAAACCATTATTAATATCAATATTTCCAAATCAGAAGAAAAACTTAAAGCCCAAGGTGAAGTAATTACATTTGATGGTTTCTTGAAAGTATATATGGAATCCAGGGATGAGGAGGACGATCAAGAAACAAAAGGTTTATTGCCACCCTTAAAAAATGGGCAGGACTTAGCATTAAACTGCATGTTAGCAGCTGAGCGTTTTACTAAACCTGCCGCTCGATATTCTGAAGCAAGTTTAGTGAAAAAATTAGAAGAGCTAGGTATAGGAAGACCATCCACATATGCACCAACTATTAGCACTATTCAAAAACGCGGCTATGTAGTGAAAGAAGACCGTGATGGTAAAACAAGAAATTTCACTGAATTAAGGCTCAGTAATGGAAATATAGAGGAAAATAAAAAAACTGAAATATTTGGAGCCATTAAAAACAAGCTACTCCCTACCGATATTGGAATCTTAGTGAATAAGTTCTTAACAGAGCATTTTGATGAAATTATTGACTTCCAATTTACTGCTAAAGTAGAAAAAGAGTTTGATGCCATTGCAGATGGAAACAAGCAATGGAATCAAATGATAAGCAACTTTTATAAGCCTTTTAAAACTCAAGTTGAGCATACTTTGGAAAATGCTGAGAGAGAAAAAGGAGAAAGACTTTTGGGAGTTGATCCTAAAAGTGGGAAAAACCTTTATGCTCGTATCGGTCGTTTTGGTCCTATGTGTCAAATTGGAGAAGCTGACGATGAGGAAAAACCCCGCTTTGCAAGTTTAAAAAAAGGACAAAGTATTGCGGATATCACTTTTGATGAAGCATTGGAGCTGTTTAAATTCCCAATTAAAGTAGGAGAAATTGATGGCAAAGTTGTTAATGTAGCCATCGGTCGTTTTGGCCCTTATGTTAGTCATAATAAAGTATTTGCATCTATTCCTAAAGGTGAAGACCCTGCAGGAGTTAACTTTGACAGGGCTGTTGAGCTTTTAGATGAGAAAAAGAAAAAAGATGCCGAAAGATTTATTAAAGGATTTGAAGAACCAGAAATACAAGTTCTAAAGGGAAGATGGGGTCCTTATATAAAATTCAATAAAAAGAATTTTAAAATTCCTAAAACAACTAACGCAGAAGACTTAACTTTGGAAGATTGTTTGGCCTTAATTGAAAAACAAGGCACTTCAACAAAAACTAAGGCTAAGACTAAAGCTAAGGCTAAACCAAAGGCAAAGGCAAAGGCTAAAGCAAAAACTAAGGCCAAGAAATAAGGCTCTCAGCATAAAAAAAAGATTCTCATAAATGCTGCAAAACATCAGCAAACATATCAGGTCAGTAAAAACCGATCCGCATTTTTCCATTTTAATCCCCAGTTGGAATAATCTGGAGTATTTAAAATTATGTGTCCGTAGTATCAGAGAAAACAGCTCGCTTTCTCATCAAATCATCATCATAATAAACCAGGGTAATGACGGTAGTTTAGAGTGGGTAAAAGCACAAAAAGATTTGGACTATGTATATGCCAAAGAGAACATAGGAATATGTTATGGTTTGAATATTACTCGTTCAATAATACTAGCAGATTATGTACTCTATGCCAATGACGATATGTACTTGCTCCCTAATTGGGATGCTGAGTTATGGGAAGAAATAGGACAAATAGGCCATAATGAATTTATGCTGTCGGCAACCATGATAGAACCTTTTGATACCGGTAATCCATCGGTAATTATTGGCAAATATGGTGATAAATTAGAGAATTTTCAAGAAAAAAAATTGCTCCAAGAATTTGCTTCATTACCAAAAGAAGACTGGAATGGAAGTACTTGGCCACCTAATGTAATGCATCGCGACTTGTGGGATTTAGTAGGAGGAATGAGTGTGGAATTTCATCCGGGTATGTATTCTGATCCAGATTTAAGTAAAAAACTTTGGGATGTAGGCATCCGATATTTTAAAGGCGTATCTAAAAGCAGGGTTTATCATTTTGGTAGTAAATCGACACACCGAATTAAACGTAATATTGGCTCACAAACTTTTTTACAAAAATGGGGAATCACCTCCAGAACATTTACAGAAGAATACCTACAAAGAGGAAAACCTTTTCAAATTAGGCCCAAAGAAGTGAGTCTTTCTACAAGTTTAAAGCTTAGTAATATATTAAAACGAATAAAATCTGTCTTTTAGTTTTCTCTTAATATAGTATCATCATACTCTACTTCAAAACGTAGTTTGTGTTTAGCTTCTTCCTGTGCTAAACCTTGAAATAGTTTCTTCATATCATCATTAGATGATTTTTCTGAAAGAATAGTATAGAGTTTAAAAGCAGCTTTTTCACGCTTCATGGCAAGTCTTAAAGCATCAGCATAAGACATATCTTTTGTTGGCTCGGCTCTTACAATATAATCAGATATTTTTAAATCCATCACGTCTTCTTTTTTCATCTCGTATAAGCCTTTTTCCTTAATACTTGACAAACGAGCCTTATGTCCCATCTCCTCCTTAGCAAAACCAATAAAAATTTGTTTCATGGATTTATCAGCAAATTTCTCTGACAAATTAATGTAAAAATCAACGGCTAATTGCTCATTCTTAATCGCAAAATCTAATATTTCATCAATGGAATTAAAATCTTTCATGCTTGTAATTTTTATGATTGGGGAAGTTTTATCTTCCTAATTTTGTACAGCATCAAAGATAGTAAATCATTATTATCTTTAGTCCCTTCATGCATAATTTTCCGCATTTTACGTATTCCTTTCTATTAATATGCCAAATAAGAGATATAAATTGTAGCTTTGAGAACTAAAATATTATACAGTTAGTCTTATGAAAACAATTTCATTTATTAGCATCATCATTGCCTTCATAATAATGCCCTTTATTGCTCATTCACAGTTCTACTCATCCGGACAGGATCCGGCATCACTCAAATGGAACCAAATTAACAGCAATAATTTTCAGATTATTTATCCTGTAGGCTACGATTCGGTGGCACAATATGTACTCAATGTGATGGAATATGGTAGAGATCTCACAATAATGACTAAAAATATAGAACCTAAAAAAATCAGTATCATTCTACATAATCAAACCATAGTTAGTAATGCCGAAGTTGCCTGGGCTCCTAGTAGAATGGAGTTTTATACTGTGACTCCTCAATCAACATATAGCCAAGAGTGGTACCAGCAATTGGCCATTCACGAGTATACTCATGTGCTGCAAATTTCTAGTATGAATCAAGGGCTTACCAAATTTCTATACAGTTTTTTTGGTGAACAAATAACTGTAGGGGTTTTTGGTTTGTATATTCCCTATTGGTTTATAGAAGGAGATGCTGTGGTTAATGAAACTGCATTGAGTAAAAGTGGCCGTGGCCGTGACCCAAATTTTGAAGCCAAAGTACGAGCACAACTGCTTGAAATAGGCTCTTATTCTTTAGAAAAAGCATCTTTAGGCTCTTATCAAGATTATACTCCCGACAGATATCATATTGGATACTTTCTGGTAGGACAAGGGAAAATAGATTATGGTAAAGGAATGTGGAACAAACCTTTGCTTAATGCTGGTAGTTATCCTTTGGCAATAGTTCCTTTTGCTACAGGAATTAAAACAGAAACAGGATTGGGGAAAAAAGATTTTTATCAACAAAGCCTTTTGAATTTAAGAAATGAATGGATACAACAAATAGTGAAAACTTCTCCGGAAAACCTTGAACCTATCATCAAAACTACTTCCTATACTAATTACACAAATACTAACTTTTATAAGGCTAATAAAATATTTGCTTTAAAAAAGGATTACCACGATATTGGTCAGTTTGTTATGCTAGACACCTTAGGTAATGAGGAAGCTATACTTACTCCTGGTTATTATTTAAGCGATTATATAAGCATAGGTGGCGATTGGCTTTGCTGGTCGGAGTATCAATATGATGCAAGATGGGCTTATCGCTCCTATATTAAGATTCTACTCTATAATTTACAGACTAAAGAAAAGAAGGTTCTGTTAAACAAAACCAGATATTTTTCAGCAAATATATCACCATCAGGTAAAAAAATTGCTGCTGTGGAAGTAGATGAATTTAGTCAGCATTCCTTAGTTATTATAGACGCACAAAGCGGAGAAGTTTTAAAAAAAATAAAAACTCCCGATAATGATTTTATTGCACATCCATCTTGGTCAGTAAAGGAAGATAAGCTTGTTGCAGAGGTACTTAATTCCTATGGTAAAGGCTTAGCCATTTTTGATCTTGAATCCGGTAAAACACATCATATTTTGGCTTATGGAAATGACCATATTCAATATCCTACTTTTTGGGAAAAATACGTTTTGTTTGAAGCTTCCTACTCCGGAGTAATGGATATTTATGCTTTAGATTTGGCAACTAAATCTATTTATCAGTGTAGTAAAACGCCTTTTTCGGCAAGTGATTATTGCTTAAGCCCAAATGGTAAAAAATTGGTTTTTTCCAGCTATAGTTCTCTGGGTAAGCAGATGGTGATGAAAGATTGGAATCCTAAGAAATGGACTCCAATTTCAGAAGTTAATAACCATGCTTATCCTTTGGCAGATATGCTGAGTGAACAATATGGAAAAGTATTAGACCCTCAGCTTGTTCCACAGGAAAAATACAAGGTGGAAAAATATCAGAAATTGGCCAATGCAATCAATATTCACAGTTGGAATTTTATTCATTTAGATGCTAATAACGGAGGCATTAATCCAGGCATTAGCATATTATCACAAAATATGCTTTCCACCTTGCAAGCGTACGTGGGTGTAGATTATAGTCTCAATACTAAATCCTTTCGCTATTTTGGTTCTATTGATTATTTAGGATGGTATCCGGTAATCAACATTGGTGCTGATTATGGCCATAGATTTATAGATGATTACCAGAACAATGATACCATCCGTTATTATTATCAGGAAACAAATATGAATACGACCATTTACCTTCCCCTTTTATATACCAGTGGTACTTGGTCTTTCAGAATACAACCCGGCCTAGGATTTAACCATAAAAAAATGACTAGTAATACCAGCAAATTAAGTTTCAACTATCCGGAGATTAACTCTATGAGCTATTTTTTAGCTTTAAGTGGCAATAAAAAAACCGCATACCAAAATGTATTTCCTAAAATGGGTTATAGTGTCAGCATCAGCTATCAAAACACACCTACACAAAGCAGTTTTGGGGAAATGTTGAGTTTTAGTTTTACGGCTTATTTACCGGGCATTTTTCGTCATGACGGGATAAGATTAATGACCAACTATCAGGATAAGTATGGAGATGCCGCTTTTTATAATGACCTAACAAGTCCTGCCAGAGGATATACCGGATTGTCTTATTCAGAGCTTCTTACGTTACGAGCCGACTATAAAACACCTTTGTTTTATCCCGATTGGAATTTAAGCTCATTGATATATTTCAAACGTATTGTTTTGGATGTTTTTGGTGATTACTCTTCGCAAGTAAATGCTCAACTAAATCTTTCTAATTCTGAAAATTTCTTTTGGAGTTCCGGTGCTGAATTAAGCACAGATGTACATTTTTTGAGAAGTAAACTTCCTGTTTCAATAGGTGTGAGAGCTACTTATGTAAATGGGTATATCAAAAACCCTCAGGCCTTTGTTTATGAATTAATTTATGGGTTTAATATTTAAATAGGGAATTCCCCATCTTGAGCTGAATTAACAGCTTTTATTAAAGTTCTTTACGTAAGCGAGCCACAGGAATACTTAATTGTTCGCGGTATTTAGCAATTGTTCTACGTGCTATATTATATCCTTTTTCTTTCAAAGCACTAACTAATTGCTCATCGGTAAAAGGTTTTTTCTTGTCTTCAGCATCCACACAATTGCTCAATATTTTCTTAATTTCTTTTGTAGAAACATCTTCACCGCTATCATTTTTTAATGATTCGGAGAACAAACTTTTGAGTAGAATTGTACCAAAAGATGTTTGTACATATTTGCTATTGGCCACACGTGATATTGTAGATATATCCAGATTCACTTTATCGGCAATATCCTTTAATATCATTGGTTTCAAGTTGGTTTCGTCGCCTGTTAAAAAATAATCGTATTGAAATGTTAAAATAGCTTGCATGGTAACATATAAAGTATGTTGCCTTTGTTTAATAGCATCAATAAACCATTTGGCGGAATCTATTTTTTGTTTTACAAATTGGAGTGTTTCTCTATCCTTTTTTGTTTTCTTTTTTGAATAAGAATAGTTCTCAAGCATCTGTTTATAGGTTCTGCTCAATCTTAGCTCAGGTGCATTTCTAGAATTTAGGGTTAAAACCAACTCTCCCTCTTCACTTTTTACAATAAAATCGGGAATAATATAATAGTTAGTTTTTGTTGTTTCTGCCAGTGAATTCCCTGGTTTAGGATTGAGCATTACAATTTCATCAATAGAAGATTTAAGAGCTTCCTCACTAATCTCCAGCTTTCGTAGTATTTTCTCGTAATGTTTTTTAGTGAAAGCATCAAAATGTCGGTCAACAATCTTTAAAGCTGTGTAAATAAAGGGATCGTCAGTATCTTTTTTCCTCAATTGAATACTCAAGCATTCTTGCAGATTTCTGGCACCTACTCCAGATGGTTCAAATTTCTGTATTTCCTTAAGCACATCAAGCACTTCTTTTTCGGTAACAATAATGCTTTGAGTAAAAGCTAAATCGTCTACCATTGCTTCCACATCTCGTTCCAAATACCCGGAATCATCAATGTTTCCAATAATTGTTTCTGCTATTATTCTTTGTTTATCATTAAAGCCAGCATCACCCAATTGGGCTCGTAATACTTCATAAAAAGATTTCCCACTGGCAAAAGGCATGGTTTTTTTATCCTCTTCGGGATAATTGTTGGAGTGTAATTTATAATCCGGTATATCATCGTCGCTCACATAATCTGTTAGGTCAAACTCTTCATCAGATCTTTCTTCTTCAGCAATTTCTTTTTCTTCATTTGTATCATTTTCAAACAATTCATCAGTGGAGTCTTCCAGGGCAGGATTCTCCTCTATTTCTTGCTTTATTCTTTGATCTAAAGCAACGGTAGGAACTTGCAAGAGCTTCATCAGCAAAATTTGCTGAGGTGATAATTTTTGAAGAAGTTTTTGTGTTAATCTTAGCTGTTGCATAATGCCTTTATATGATGTGTAAAAGTATAAAAAAATGTATAGCAAATATCAAATACTATACATTTTTCATTGAGATAATCATTTTAATTTCTTTAAAACTCGGCACTCTGAGGAGCTCTGGGGAAAGGAATTACATCGCGAATATTACTCATTCCAGTAACAAAGAGCATCAATCGTTCAAAACCCAAACCAAAACCACTATGTGTAACAGAACCAAAACGACGAGTATCCAGATACCACCACATATCTTCCTCAGGAATACCCATCTCTTTCATTCTGTTGGTTAATTTGTCGTAATTCTCCTCACGTTGCGAACCACCAATAATTTCACCTATTTGGGGAAATAGAACATCCATCGCTCTTACTGTTTTCCCATCATCGTTTTGCTTCATGTAAAAAGCTTTGATATTGGCAGGATAATCGGAGAGAATGACTGGTTTTTTAAAGTGTTTTTCAACTAAAAATCTTTCGTGCTCACTTTGCAGATCGGCTCCCCATTCATCAATTAAATATTGGAATTTTTTCTTCTTATTAGGTTTGCTGTTTCTCAGTATTCGGATAGCTTCGGTATAAGTAACCCTTTCGAAATCATCATTAAGAACAAAGCGTAATTTCTCGATTAATTCCATGGATCTCTCATCGGCTTTCTTTCCTTTTTCGGCATCTTGCAATCTTTTGCTCAGGAATTCCAAATCATCCATACAGTTATCTAAAGCATATTGAAGCAAATACTTAATAAATTTTTCAGCCAAATCCATATCTTCTTCAAGATCGGCAAAGGCTACTTCGGGCTCTATCATCCAAAACTCGGCCAGGTGTCGAGTAGTATTGGAGTTTTCGGCACGGAATGTTGGTCCAAAAGTATATACCTTACTCATGGCTAAACAGGCTGTTTCTACTTCTAACTGCCCAGAAACGGTTAAATTAGTTTCGCGAGCAAAAAAGTCTTGCTTCCAATCTATTTCTCCCTCTTCATTGCGAGGAGGATTTCCGGGCTCAAAAGTGGAAACACGAAACATTTCTCCCGCGCCTTCGGCATCACTACCTGTAATAATTGGGGTATGGATATTATAAAATCCTTCTTCTGTAAAGAACTTATGAACTGCAAATATCATGGCATGACGCATACGGGTGATGGCACCAAAAGTATTACTGCGAAAACGTAAGTGAGCTATCTCTCTTAAAAACTCCAAACTGTGTTTTTTAGCTTGTAATGGATATTTATCGGGGTCGGCGGCACCAAGAACTTCTAATGATTCAGCTATTACTTCTACTTTTTGCCCGCTTCCTTGTGAAGCTACCACTTCGCCATCAACAGATATTGAAGCACCTGTAGTTACTTTAGATAAAACAGACTCCTCTATTTTTTCAAAATCAACAACTATTTGTACGTTATGGATTACCGAACCATCATTAAGGGCAATAAATGCCACGTTTTTACTTCCTCTTTTAGTTCGTACCCAACCTTTTACATTTACTTTTGTGCCCACCTCTGCAGATTGCAGCAAGGTTTTTATTTCTGTTCGCTTCATTATTTCCTATGCTTATTATTATTGAGCTGCAAAAATAGAAAATTTGGTTGATTAATCATGCTGCTGTTTTTTAAAGAAAGATGGCTTAGAAAACGATTAGCTTTTTTGTTATAATACGATTATCTGTGATAATGGTAACTAAAACAACACCTCTATAATCACCTAAATTGATTGACTTATAACTTTCATTATTTATTTGTTTATTAGCTAATAACTGACCTGAAAGATTGTTCACATATAAGTGTCCAACTAGAGGTTTTATGCTTCGGAATTCGATTAATCCTTTCCCAAAAAACACACTGATTTTTTCTTTGTTTGAAAATTCATCAACATTTAAAGGGCTAAAGTGTAAAAGGAATCTTTCAGTAATATCTCCATCTTGTGAACTAAAATAATAAAGAGGCTTGCTATTTAAATTTTGAGATTTATTTAATTTTAGATCAGTAAGATATACAGTTTCTTGAGGATTCAAGCCATTCATTCCCTTGGCTTCAATATAAAAGGTAGAGGAATTGTTTTTTATAAAAGAGAGAGGAATAACAGTGTTCCAAGAGATTGATGGGAGTGTATTGGTAGACAAATTTCCTTCTGGAATTACAGAGTAAAACTCAGGTGCAAAACCCTTAAAGAAATAGGAATCATAATGTATATCAAAATCGGGCGTAGCGTTTTTGTTTATTCTTATAATACTTTCTTGGGCTGTATGACCTTCCAAATCAAAAACGGTTAACTTTATTTTATTTACTTCCTCTTCTTTATACCAGTTTTGAGTACTGTGTATACGCTCTGCTTTAGGAATAGTGATAGAATTTGTTGCGGAGGATACATAAACCAAAAACCCTTGAGTCGACGGAATTGTTGCTCCTCCAGAAATATCTACCAGTGATCCTGTTGCTTCATTATAAATTTTAGCTACTGCTCCTATATTGGTCATGTTCCATGAGGCTGTACCCCAAGAAATAGCACTTGAAAAAGGATTCCCCAACAAATGCCAACCTGCAGTTGAAAAAGCAGGGCTAAAGGAAAGGTTTGTCCATGTTTTATCTGCATTATTAAGTATGCCCAAAAAATCTTTAGTAAGCGTTGACGATCTGGAAATAAGATAACCTTGACCCATCACTATTTGAGTTGGATCACCGGCTTTATAATTATTCCATTCTCCTTCAGATTCACTCCATGAAAAAAGATCATCTCCGGCACCCGGTTCAAAGTTAGAACCCAGAATATTAAAAGTGGCAATAGGTGAAGACATAAAATGCCATCCGTCAGTTTGCCCACTCCAAGCTTCAATATATCTTTCAATTGTAGCGCTTATTGAAGAAGTTGATTGAATAAGTGAACCCATTCCAGATGCATCAGACTTGATAATAATACCAGATGTTCCAGGCGTATTTGTGAGGTTTCCATTAACAGTTAAGGAACCACGAATTGAAAGGCTTGCTGAGGTTTTAATTTCAAGATTATTACACTCGGCTGCTGTTCCTGAAGAAATTAGAGGGAATATTCCTCCGGAGGGAACAGATGGGATAATCACGTGATGAAGAGCACGTGGTACTGCATTTTGACTCCAGTTTGCTGCTGTTGCCCAATCAGTACTACTTGTACCTGTCCATTCGCCTATAACTCTTAAAGTATAATCCTCTACCTCACCATTACTTGTTGCTCCACAACTATTACAACTTGTTCCATAATATTTACTACGAATTCGCATTCGTGTTTTTCCTAATTGTACATTTGTGGGAACATTAATTGTAAATGTACCCTCTCCTCCATTATTGATGCCACAAAGAATCTGTTCGTTACTATCATCAAAATCAGCATCTCTGTTCCAATCTACCCATATCCCTAAATCTAAATTGGCATCTGATAAATTATTTGTTATGCTTATATTATATGAATACCCCGGTATTACATCTGTGGAAAGAGCTGTCCAATCTTCATACCACTTATCATTAGGATCAGCACCCCCTACGTTTGTGTCGGTAGATGTTTTATCAATATCGCCTATCTGAACTCGACTGATAAACCCATAAGGATTACCTGAGTAGGCTTCGCAATATCCTGTGGGAGAATCGCTAACAGTAATATATCCAACTTTTGTTTCTGTATGACTACCATAGGCATTTGTTGCAGTTAAACTAACCTGATAGGTACCAGAAGCAGTAAATTCAACTTGAGGATTTTGTGATGAAGATGTAGTGGCATTTAAATAATTAACAGTTGAAGGGCTAAAGCTCCAGGCCCAAGAACTTGGTATATTAGCAGATTCATCGGTAAATTGCACTTCCACGTAATTAGTTGGGGTTTTGTTATCAGAAGTGAAATTTGAAAGAGGAGCAATATCGTTTCTTATATTGCCGCTAATAATCATTGAAAAATACTGGCTTCCCCCGCTTAGGCTTCCATCGTGATCCACTGTAATAGTATAGGTAGTAGCATCTGTAGGGCTGGCTATTTCAACTTGCTCCACATTATCTACATTGTTTTCTGCTGCATGTGTAGCTGCATTTGTAGGATTACTCACATCTAATTTCCAAGGGTAATAAGTAGTGGCTCCTTCTGTTATTCTTAAATCTAGATCGTTTACAAGCATTGAGTTGGTGGGATTGAGACTTGCCGTAACTGGAGCACCGGCAGGATCTGTCCAAACTATTGTAACTTTAATTGGATCAGTTCCATTAGTAATAATTTCTCTGGTAAAGATTCCGCCACTTAATAGTTCATGCTCCGATATTAAGTCGGTTGTTAGGTCATTACTAATCTTTTCAGCTGCACTTTTAGTATTCATTAAACCCCAACCAAATTGATAATCCGGGCCATCATTTGTTCCGGCTTCGTCGGCAGTATTTATAATTAATGCCTTTAATGTTGCAGCTTTCATTTTACTTCCTGCACCATTCACATTTTCGTAGTGTTGGATAAGAAGAGCTGCCGAACCTGTTACAGAAGGGGAAGACATGGATGTTCCACTAAGAGTTAAATAATCTGAATCTCCGGTATCATTACAAGATGTTAAGCTGGAACCATTAGCAACAATATCAGGTTTTATTCTTCCATCGTCTGCGGGTCCCCAGGAGCTGAATGAAGTCATGACAACATCGGTTGGAAGAGCATATCCGGCAGTAATATCATTAACTGCACCAACTGTAAGTACATTTTTAGCAATACCATTTGTGCCAATGCAATCGTAGGGGCCATCGGGAGGAGGATCACCAGCACCACCCGGTCCACTATCGTTTCTATCGTTACCAGCAGATTTTACAATTAAATAATAGGGGGCATTATATGCTATTTCATCCCAGCTAGCAGAGGAAGAATTATAAAAGCCAAAAAGATAATCTTCATTAGCGTCAACACCTGCATCTCCGTACCAAGTCCAAGATCCAGTTGCATTACTATAGTTCCAACCTCTGAGATATCCATACGAGTGATTACTAATAAGAGTACCATTGGCAGCGGCATTGGCCATTTCTGTATTATCATCATTCCAATCGTATGAATTTAAACTAGCATTAAAGGCCATACCTTTTGCAGCGCTACTTACTCCTGAAGCCATGATGGTACCTGCAACATGAGTAGCATGATAATGTGTGGCTACTGCATCTACAACTGTTACTCTGGTATCAAATTCATCATGAGTACTCCTAACGGATCCTCCATCCCATTCGCTAACTGTAACTCCTGATCCACTTAAATTTAAACCAGCTCCTCCTCCTGAATAAACCTTGTTTGTAGATATGGTTTTGGCTGCATTTTCATTATATGTAATATAATATTGGGGCATTCCCCTATCATCAATAAACATTAATTCCCGAAGCGTAAACCCATCATCAATTTTTATGGGGATGTGGTGTTCTTTTGCATAATCAATCGCAATAGCTTTTTTCGTGTTAAAATCTAAAGCTTCTTCTTTGGCTATTTTTTGTGAAGTATCATAACTAGCTTTTTGAGCATAGGATGAAAAAAAAGATAAGTACAGCAGAGCACTCATTAGATATAATCTAGATGGTTTTTTCATAAGAATAGGGTGTGAATTGAAAATTATTGAGCTAAAATAATAAATTATTCTTTATAAATATTTTATTATCAACACTTAACAAAATAATCACTTTATTCTTTATTATGGGCGGTTATATTGTATATAAAATACTAGATATAAAAATATCGATAAAGACAAACCTGCTTAGTCTAGCGATTTATGAGTAAAACTAAAGATTTTTAAGCATGCCCAAGCGGTTGTTTCAAAGTGCAACCGTTTTAATTATTCTAATTGAATCAATTTTAGAGCGATTATAGCAAACCTTTTATCTTTTGTTTAACTGTTATTACATCTTAATAAAACGAACACTAGAAATCTGTTTTTGGTTTTTAAGGGTTATAGTATAAGTTCCGGAACTAAGATTGGACAAGTTAAATGAAAGATTCTGTTTTCCTTTAGAATAAGTTTTTTCTTTAGAATTTAAAATGATTTTCCCATTTTGATCTATAATTTGCACAGTCAAAATTTGTTCTTCTTTATTAATAAACGACAGCTGAGCAATTTGCTTTACCGGGTTTGGGAAAAAGCTTAAATCAAAGTTGCTTAACGTATTATCGCTTGTTTGGCTAACTAAACCCATTGCAGGAAGTATAATAAAATCTACCCAGGCTTTATCTTGCCCCGATAGTGCTGAACCATCTTTGGTATAAAACCAAGAGAAAGTATGATCTCCTTCATCAACAGCAAATGCTGCTCTTGACCATCCAATTTCTCCAGACCATCTTTCCTTTTCAACCCCATCAATATTAAACCTTAAAAAATCAAAATTTGTTTCGGACGATACTTTATAATAAAAACTAATACTATCGTTATTAAGGACATATGCATCTAGATTCATATCTGTAATTTGATTATCTCCAATTAAACCCGATTGTGCACAATAATTACCTTGATATGGTTCAGATGCGGTTAAAATCCAGGAAGAGTTTGCTTGGGAATACCAATCATACTGAGAAAATGTTCCACTTTCCCAATCTTCTATTTGTATTCCTATTGGGAGAAAATAAGACATAAAAGCACTGTAGTTTCCAGCAGCTATATTAAGAGAAAGGTGAGCTGTGTCACTTGTTAGAGCATCTTCGCTAACTGTAATATTAAAACTTAAAACAGTTTGTGTATTTGGTACCAATTCATCCGCTGTTTGAGAAGGGTTGCCAATAGAAATAAAGCTATCACTTGAATTTAGGTGAGACACAATTTCAGGACTTAAACTAGAACCTGTATTAGCAATATTGATTAGTAATGTCACTGTTTCACCAGGGTCTAGTCTTCCATTATTATTTCCATTGATATCACTCAAGTTGAAACCGCTTATTTGAATATTTGGTGCCAAAACATCCAAAACAAAATTATTCTCCCACAGATTTGTACCGCTTGTAATGTTTAAGCCAAACTGAACTTGAGTATTATCTTCAACATCATTGGAAATAGTAATATTAAAAGCAGCATTTAGAGTTTCAGTAGAATTTCCTTCAATAATCCCAAAATTGGCTACTGCATTATTAATAACGATATTGGGATTGGAACAACTTAATTCAGCAATTACATCTTCGGCTACATCCAAACCTACATTTTCCAAACTGATATTGAAATTGATGGTCTCACCGTAATCCAACATTTGATTATTATTTCCTGCTTCATCATCAATTTCGCAAAGATTTAATATAATATAAGCTCCTTCTGCAGGAATAACCTCAACATCGTATTGGTGAGGAACACAATTAAATCCTGATACATATAACTTAGCTATACCGGGCTCTGTGAAGGCAGGGTCTAATGTGATAACACAATGTCCCCCGGCATCAGATAATTCTGTTCCAAATAATTCACCATTCATAATTAATGCTGCTCTAAGACCTTCTACAGGATTTCCTCCTGAGGATATATCCACTTGAAAATTATTTTCACCAATGGCAATAGCAGTAGGATAATTCACGGTGATATCCCAAGGTTCTGCAGTCCAAATAGACATGGCCGGATCGCCCAAAACATTACAATCGTAAAAACACCAGCGTAAGGCACCCTCTTCATGCTGACCAGATGCATTTACCCATGGAGCTGTGGCATATTTGGATTCCATATGTGCTGCTCCAATTCTATGAAGAGAATCGGTATATAATGCATCTATAAACTCCCTGTGAATATGAGCAGATGGCCCTTCTGTTTGTCCTTCGTTGAACCAACCGTAACGAGAATTTCCAACAAAAGCAGCAGCAAAATTATCAATCTTTACCATATGTTCCGCAATACAATCACTGGCGTCAAAAGAGCCACAAATGCAACCGTGTGTATACACATTAGTATACTGGTGGTCTATTCCATTAGCGCCCGAAAAATTACTGTTTGTAATATCACTGTTCGAAAATTTCATGACATATGTTTCGTTGGCATGACCCACATGATGAAGAAAGCTTTTCCCTGAATTTATTTCAGCCATGAGTTGAGAGCTGCTCCAGTTTGCATTCACTTCATATAGTTTAGTAAAAGTGTTATCCTCTGGAATCCCTGTAGTTTCGTATCCATTATCATCATGATATCCAAGTAATAGTTCAAGATATTGCGACCCCCAGGTTTGAGGATTATCATATAAGTGTTCTCCTACCATAAGAGGATGGGCAAGATTGCCTAAAACAGGAGCACTTTGATAGGAAATGGTTTTGTGAAGCATGCTGTTAAGTTCGGTTGTATTTGAGAAAGAAAAACGAGCTACTGCTATTTCAGGTAATAAATCGTCTTCACCTATTTCTCCCCATTTGCTATCTCCATCGGTATTCCAGTTTCCGTCCAAAGCAGAATAATACAAATCGGAAGGGATATTATCATCTTCATAAACTGTGGAGGATTGAACTGAGCAATAAAATCCCCGATAAGGAATATGCTCCACATCACCACCAAGCATGACATAAAAAACACCATGGGCAGCATATTCCTGAATAATATAATTCCTGATTTTTTCCTGCGCATCTTGTCCGCTCATTTCACTCAAAATTTCTTCTTTTGTTTTAACATGAACTTTTAATCCTCTAATTAAATAATGACTTACCAATGTATCAAATGCTTCTGCAAATTGTTCCGGAGTAATAATAATCATGTCGTAATCGTTATTTCGTTCCGATGTTTGTGAATAGGATTGAATAGCTTCCGGATTATCAACAAATTTTTTAATCTGATTCTGCACTATCGAACGTGTATTTAATAGCTGCATTGCTTGTTTGGCTTCTTCTGCCGGTTTAGTATGAATGATGATAGTGACTTGCTGATAATAGGATATTTTTCCACTTTTAGCATGATAGATAAAAGGAGTATAATTGATAAATCCTATTCCATGACCACCCCAAAACTCGGTATTTCCTTTATTAATATTACTAAGTGGATATGGACTATCTGATTGATAAAACTCTTCATCTTTTACAAAAACACCACTTTCCCCTTTACTGATTGGACGAGCATATTGCTTGGGTTGTAACTGAAAAGTTCCTGTAATCTCTTTGATATCTCTACCACTAAACTCAACGCTCTCTATAATTTCACCCGGAGGTAATAAAACCTTAGCAGCATACCAAGGTAATAATGGCTGGCCATTCAATGCAGTATTTAAAGCATCTGGAGCTGTTATAAGGTAATAATCACCTTGTTGCTCAATTTGAAAGTTTTGATAAAAGAATGTTTTCTCAATGGTTTTAGCTTCGGATAATGAACTAATTAAAATAGCTACTGCTATCAATAATATCTTTTTCATTTTATGGTTTTTCTGTTTATACACATTGGTTACAAGATGCTTACAAAGATAAAAAAGTTGCTTAGATAGACTTGTGAAATGATTAATTTATAATCAAAACAAATTAATTAGGCAATTCGTTTCATTTTTCATAAATTTGGTGTCCCTTAATTAAAATAAGCATCATGGGCGTATTTCTATTGTTTTTCTATGTAATCCTCACTTGCATTATTATTTGGCGTGCTAGTGATGGCTTTGAAGCAGCAGCAAGCTATTTAGGTCGAAATATGACCGAAGGAGTGAAAGGAGCAACTATTAATGCTGTTGCCAGCTCCATGCCCGAATTATTAACTACTTTTTTCTTTCTGTTTTATCTAGGTGACGAAGACGGTTTTAGTGGTGGTATTGGTACCACAGCAGGCAGTGCTATTTTCAATGGAATGATTATTCCGGCAGCTGTTATTTTTGTTGTCGTTTTTTCGGGAGTTGCTAAAAATATTGTGATTAGCAGAAAAGTTGTTTTAAGAGATGGCATTGCACTTATATTAGCAGAAATTATATTGATAACTATGATTAGTGGCTCTTCATTACATTGGGGTCATGGATTAATACTTATGATGGTTTATGTTATATATGCAGCTTATACTTTAGGTAGTATGAAGAAAGTAAAGAAGGATGAGATTGCCGAGTATGATTTGGATGTTGAAAAGCACCCTGTTCTTCATAGTTTATTGTCATTTAATTTAGCATCTTTGTTTCTGGGCGGAAAAAAGATTAATACCTCCAATGCTTGGGTTCTTCTTACTGTTTCAACATCAGTAATTGCTGCAGCTTGTTTACTTCTGGTTTATTCTATAGAACAGATGGGACATTATTATAATGTCCCCATCATGTTTTTAGCCATTATTTTGGCTTCTGCTGCTTCCAGTGTTCCAGACACTATTTTGTCCATGCGTGATGCTAAAAAAGGTAATTATGATGATGCTGTTTCTAATGCTTTAGGTAGTAATATTTTTGACATTAGTTTTGCTTTGGGACTACCTTTATTTCTTTATACAATTATTTACAGTCCTATTCACATGTCGCCTGAAATTATATCGCAAAGTGGTGAATTGAGAATGTTTTTATTAATATTAACCATAGTAGCTTTCTTAATTTACTTAACCGGTAAAAGTTTGGGTTTAGGCAGAGCTTTGGCATTGATTAGTATTTACTTTGTTTTCCTTTTGTATATTATCGGTCGCAGTGAAGACCTAGGAATAACCAATACTATTTCGGAGTATATTAACCAAATGGTCCAGCTTATTTCAATAAAATGGAAGTAATGTGATTTCACATCCTATACCAACCTGTCATCAGGTAATAGATTTCCAAATTACAAACAATATCCCAAACTTTATTTTGATAATTCAATAGATTTTCCCAAAATGTTTACTCCGGAATAATATATTAAAAAAGCCGCCTAAGCATTCTTGCTTAAGCAGCTTTTTTAATTATGAAACCAAATCACTATCTTCTCACAACAATTTTCTCAACTGAACTTTCGTTCTCAGTCTCTACTTTTACAAAGTAAATACCTTCTGCTTGAGCAGCCAAATCAATTGTTTGTTTTCCAATAAACTCTTCGGAATAAACTATACGACCTAAAGCGCTAATGATTTCAACTTTAGCCATTTGATTAAGGCTTAAAGTGAAGATACCATTATTAGGATTAGGATAAATCTCCATATTAAAAATAGATGCTTCATTAACACCAGTACAATTATTTACAGTAATGAAATCATCCTTAGTCATGGTGTTCTCACTGTTTCCATCACTAATGGTTAGGCTAACACTGTAAGTACCCGGAGTATTATAAATAACTACAGGAGCTTCTTCGTCAGAGGTAGCAGGTTCGCCGCCTTCAAAAGTCCAATTATAAGAAGTTACATCACCAATGGAGCTGGAAGTAAAGTTTACAGCTTCACCTTCGCAAATATCTTGATTATCTGCTAAGAAATCAGCAAATAATGGGGCGCCACCTGCAGAGCCGGGAAGAATGATATAATCAACCCAAGCACAATCGCTACCACCGTCCATGCTTCCATCCTTACTATAGGTCCATTTTAAAGTATGGCTTCCTGCCGGAACTGTGAACTCAACCATTTGCCAAGCTACTTCTCCTGACCAATCTTCTACTTCTGTTGCGTCAATATAAAACTTCAATCTGTCATATCCACTTTCGGAGCTAACTTTTAGATAAAAGCTTACAGGACTTTCTGTTGATACTTCAACATCTAAATTAAGGCTGGTATATTGACTATCTCCAATATTCATAGATTTTGCAGAATAGGTTCCTTCGTAAACATCAGCTCCTTCAATGATTTCCCAATCAGCACTTCCGGCAAATTGCCAATCGTACTGAGTAAAGTCTCCTGTTTCAAAGTCTTCAACAACTAAACCAATTGTAAGTACTTTTGAAAAGTTTTGGTTATAACTACCTGCAACTAAATTGGCTGAGAAATTAGCCAGAGTTCCTTGCGGCACATCGTCGGCTACCACTACTTCAAATTCGGCTACGGCATTTCCTTCTGCTTCAATGACACCTAAGTTATTTGATGTTGTATTAATAGTAACATCGCTACTAGAAGTACTTAAACTCATACTTGCTTCCTGAGTATCAGCATGTCCATTATTAATTCCGCTAAGACGGATAATAGCAGTTTCGCCAGCATCTAAACGACCATTTCCATTTCCATTAGCACTATCGTCTATTTCCATAAATGCAATATCCAAAGCTGGAGCATTAATACGGAAGTTAATATTGTCTTGCCACACATCTTTAGCTGTACCAGTGATATCAAAAGAAAGCTGAACTGCAGTTTGATCAGGAGCACCATCGGCAATAGAAAACATAAATGCATCTTCAATAGTTACTGTTTCGTCAGGATTAATAGTTCCAACATTAACAGTTAAATCAGTTAATAAAGTACAAAACTCATCATCCATAGATGTTAGTGTTACTGATACATCTGTTGCGGGATCAGATCCTAAATTTTTAAAAGAAATATTTACGCTTACTTCAGAATTGTAAACAACATTACCATCGGTGGTATTCATTTCAAATCCATCAATTACAAGGTAAGGTCCTTCTGGAGAAATCACTACAATATCATCATATATAGTTTGTGTATTAAAAGCAGTAACAACTAATTTGGCATCACCCGGAACTAATTCATGAGGAATATTAGCTTCACCATTCTCGTCTGTAATAGCATTATAAAATAAATTTCCGTCTGCTTGTGATAAACCAACCATTGCGCCTTCTACTGGGTTTCCATCACTTGTAACCGTGGTGAAAAAATCTACACCGCCTATTACAGTATTATTACTCAAACTTAATTCAGCCGGTGCAATAGTTCTTGGTTGTAAAGAGCAATCACCAAAGGTAGTCCAGGTTTGGATGGTCTCTAAATCAGACCCTCCACTAGATTCTGCATACATAAGAATTAAACCATTCACTACAATACTTCCTAGGAAAGATCTTCCCTCTTCTGTATTTGTTCCATTGCCCGGATTATTATCATAATCATATCCACCAATTAAAATATCATTAAAGTAATCTTGGCCACGCATTGGAGGTTGCCAAGGTTGGTTAATAGTTGACATGAGTGTCATAACAGCTCCTCCTCCATCTTTCTTTAACCAAGCTTCACCAAAACATTCACCTGAATGGAATGCTCCGTTAACACAGGCTACTGAAAAAATAAAAGGTAGTTTGCTTTCATTAGTTAATTGTGAAATACCTGAATTACTAAAACCACTTGTTCCCCAAGATGTTTCTGAGCCATGACCGCAATAATTAATAATGCTAACACCATCATTAACAGCAGTAGATACCTGATTAGAATTTGCTCCGGGGTCATAAGATGTATATAATTGATCATAGGTAAAAGGATCTAGTTTATTATCATAAATAATTTGAACATGTGTTTTATCCATTTCACCATCGTCTCCATTTGTTGACCCTTGATCACTACCAATTGCTAAATTGCTACTGTACCAAGATCCATCATTTTCAGGTATTTTCTCATAATTAATGGTTTTGTTTACCTGTACAGTAATTTGCGCAGGTGAGCTTCCTGAGAAACGACCAATAGCCAGTTCAGGATAATTATCATTTCCTTCAACACAACCTAGCATTGGGTCCATAGGCGCATTGGCACCACCTCCAACATCACATTTTATATCTGCCCAGTCGCCTACTAATTGAACATATAATAAATTAGGATTGGCATCGTAGGTGTCTTGAATCAAAGACTTTACATTAGTTGCTACTTCAACCACTTCTTTGCTTACATTAAATCCTTTTTCTTTTTTCCAATCGATATATGCTTGAATAGCTTCTTCGTCTCTTTCGGTGCAAATAACTAAAAGATCACCGTATTGACCAACAGTTAAATCTTCCCTGTTTGATTGTCCATAATTAACAAAAATGCTTTTATACATAGCATCCATTTCACGTAAAGCAATGGCATTTGTTTTTGTTTTAGGATTGATTGCTTCAGAGTCATTATCTGTAATATTAACATCAACCAGAGTATAAACTCTTAAAGTATTTTGTTTGGCATTATAGCGGAAAGGATAAACCTTCACGTTTGTTCCACGTACATCTCTAAGGATATAAGGGTTGTCG
>Ga0256826_1000330_pt1 | contig 28029 bp, 24 predicted proteins | sample CV79metaG_FD_185975 | JGI IMG/M metagenome (GOLD analysis project Ga0256826, IMG submission 185975) | Hydrothermal vent microbial communities from East Pacific Rise, Pacific Ocean - CV79 | ecosystem: Environmental > Aquatic > Marine > Hydrothermal vents | place: Pacific Ocean: East Pacific Rise...
ATCCCCAATAAAATTAATATAACACATTTTATCCCACCCCACTTAAGGATTACTTTAGAAAAGAATTTTTGAGATACATTTAAATTTTTTTGTTACTATTTGTATAGTTTTAATGAAAAAACACTGACAAGTCGTTCCAAAATTTCATTTTGGAATATATGTGTTTATAGTATTAAAATTATTTATTGGGGAGATAATTCAGTGTGTATGAGTTCCAATATATAGGAATTAGAGTAGATAAAAAATAAGGAGAGGCGATTAACCCTCTCCTTATCCTAAACATGACAAGTACCTCCTCTATGAGAGATCCCACCCAACACAACCCACATTTCACCAAAAAAAAAGCCCAACTACTAAAAAGTAGCTGGGCTTACATCTAACATTGTGTAGGTAATCAGCATACAGAGTACTTGTCATGCTCTAAAATATACTACTATAAAACTTACAACATACTAATAAGCATAGCACTAAACATCAACTGTAGTGCAAATAGAAGTGAAGAGACTTTAAATGCTGTTCCTGCAGTTTTCATAATAGTCCCAAAGTGTATCATAAGTCCTATGGCACTCATAGCTATAAGTGTGATGTAGTGACTGGTTGTAGCTATAATTGTTTCTACCTCTTTTGGCAACCATCCAAGTGAAGCTACAACTGAAAAACCTACGAACCAAATTATAAAAGATGGTACTCCGATTTTTGTTTTACCTGTAACTTCTTCTCCACTCTTTTGAGCCTCTTTTTTTGCTATATATATAAGTATTAGAACAAGAGGCACAAGAAGTAAAACTCTTCCCATTTTAACAACAGTTGCATAGTGACCAGCCTCATCAGAGATACTAAACCCTGCTGCTACTGCTTGACCTACGGCTTGAAGAGTATTACCGGTAAAAACTCCAGCTTGGATATCTGTAAAACCTAAAGAGTGTGCTAAGAATGGAGCTAAAAATATACCCACAGTTCCCATAAGGTTTACAAGTGCTATCGAGATACCTATATCATTGTTATTTACTTTTGCAACACCAGATGTTGCTGCGATGGCGGAGCTACCACATACACCATTTCCTATACCAATCATAAGAGAGAGTTTCGGATTTAACTTAAAAAGTTTCCCTAAAAGAATACCACCAAAAATTGTAAATATCATACCCGCAACAATAATTAAGATAGTTTGAACACCTAAGTTTGCAAGCATTGTAAAGTTAAGATTGATTCCCATAAGAGCAATAGCAAACATCAATAGATCTTTTTCCGCAAACTTCACACCACTTTTAAACTCAGACTCAGCTGAATGAAAAGTCTTAAAAAATATATTTCCAACTATCATTCCAAGAATAATAGCTATTGTAGCGGTACTAAAAGAGATAAATAGAGTAATAGTGTAAGATGCAATAGCTACTACGATACTAGCAAGCAAGCCTTTTGTGTATGTTTTATATTTAGATATATCTAACATCCAAATCCTTTATATTTGTATTATATTTAAGTTAATAAATCGAATTATACCTAAAAGCTATTTCACTTCTATTTGCATTTTCATCTGAATGTTTTTTTCAGAGACTTCAACGGTATTTTCTGTTTCGAGTTTAATAATCCTAGACACTTCTACATTTTTAGTTTGAGTAAGATAATAAATAAGTTCATCAGCTCTTTTCTCACCTAATGCTACTAGTTCAGCAAGACTCACTTCTTGTATCTCAATACAGAGATTAATAAGTGCTTTATGATACATTCTCTCATACTCATCATCTTCATACATCTTTTTTAGTCTCTCTTGAAGTTGATCTACTCCATCATCATCTCTGTTATCTTCATAAAGTTCTTCTAAAAGAGAGTTGCTCATCGCATTTTCATGATCTTTTCTATTTTTGATTCCACTTTTAAGTAAAACAGCATCTATAAGTTTTTCTGTTTGTAGTGCTCTCTTATCCATAACTTCATCGTACAGACCATTAAATGCCAACAAAATCTTTGGTTTTTTGAGCATCATTTTAGCTAGCATATCTAGCTTTTCTCTTTCTGTTGGTGCGATGATACTCTTTCCTGGTTCAAATTCTATGTACTCTAGTTTTTCCGCATCAAATCCCATAGCTGCACCTAAAAATTTAAAAGGTGATGTTACGGCTCTTGTAATAAGTGAACCCATTGTTTTTAGAACCAAAGCACCATACTTAAAGTCAGGCTCATCTAGATTCCCTTCAACTGGCATATCAATTTCAATAATGCCATCACTATCTTCTAGTAGTCCTATAACAAAGCCTAAAGGTAGAACGGTTACATTTTCATCATCTACCTCATCACCAAGCTTAATTTGTTTAATCATAATACTGTTACTACCTTGAAGTTCTGAGTTTAAGATATCATAACCCAAATCAAGATAAAGTTTTCCAGAGTCTATCTCATAACCCGCATACGATGCACTATATCCACTCACAGTGTTCAAATCTAAGTTTTTGAAGTCAAACGCCAGACTTGTATACTCTTTTGGTTTTGCTGCATCTATACTACCCTTGAGACTAGTTGAACCATACTCATCAACTTCCCCAGAAATATTTATATACGATGTCTCATTTGGAGCATTTGAAACAGCATACAAAACACCATTTAAGTCGTGAATATGCGTACTAAACTTGATAGGAATTGAGAAGTCTGAAAACCTTGCACTCCCTAATGCCACATTTATCTTAGAGATATTAACCGGAAAATTCTCTTTTTGAGTAGTGTTTGTATCTGCTATCTCTTTTGAAGTATTAGTATCTACTCTTTTTTTACTCAGTTGTGCAAAGTTTGTACTTCTATTTTCATCTACAACAGCATTAACATAAAAGGCATTTAAATTGAGTTCATTTATATAGAGTCTATTTGGTGAGAGTTCTAAAGTGAACTCTTTAGTATAGAGTTCATTGAGAGTAAAGAGAGATGTGTTATTACGAGAGTCATTTACAAAGAGTGACTCAACTTTAAATGAGCTTTCAACATGAAGATCTGCTTTTTTTGAAGAGGGAGAGTAGTTTGTCTTACCTTTGAGTGAAACCGTTCCATCATCTAAGACGACATAGAGACTCTCATTTAGATATGGGTTAACATCTTTTAGTGAGATCCCTTTAATATTAAAGCTTCCTTTTTGTGCAAGGGGAGATTGTCTAAGTTTTCCCTTGAAACTCATACTCCCGGTTTTGTTTACTCTCATTGAAGCATAATACGAGAGCCAACTCCCTTTCTTGAGATCGATGTTATAAGCATTTATTCTGATTCTATCAAGAAGTAATTCTACAGGAACTTCTAAAGAGTCATCATTGAATTTTACTTTAGCACTTCTGAGTGCAAAATGTTTTAAGGCTACACTATATGCTTTTTCTTTAGAAGATTTTTTTGATTTTGGAGTATTTTTTGGAACAACTAAGTTATCTAAATTTAACTTAGTATTTTTATATTTTCTAGCATAAAGATTAAAGCTATTTAGACCCACTTTTTGTATCTCTACTTTTTTACTCTTTGTATTAAGACTCACTCCATTTATATAAAACTTATTAAACGAAAGAACTCTTCTTGATGTTGAGCGCTTATTGAGTTTAAACTTCTCTAGTGTAATATTTGCATCACTTACATTTATAATGATTTCACCATCTTTATCAACTATATCAACTTTAGATGAAAATCCTGCTACAGCTTTGATAAGTTTAATATTGTAAGTTTTTAGATTCTCTTTAGCTGCTACATCAATATATGGTCTATAGTGAACAATATCAAAGTTACTACATTCATTTAGAGATGAAACTTGTAGTACTTTATGAATAACTGTTCCATTCATTGTACAGTTCGTATCGTCATTTACTCGCATATTTATTTGATAAGAGAATGGTTTTTCTCCTGCTAATGTCACATTTTGAGCATACATATTTAGCTCATTTATATGACTACTTACATTTGGAACGATCATTTTATCATTAAAATTCAGAGCGATTTTTTCTAAAGCGATACTCTCTACTTTTACTTTCCAAGGAGCTTTGACATCCTCATTCGTCTCCTCTTTAACATCTTCGTTTGTCTTGACTTCTAGATACTTTATCCAGTCTATTTCACCATTTTCATAGCGTTTAGCATTGATTGTCATACCATTTAAAAGTATTTTTCCTATCTCTATATTTTCGCTAAAAGGAAAAATATTAATCTCTTTTGCATAGAGGCTGTTGAGTTTAAAAACATCTTTATAACTATTTTTCGGTTTTACTCTTAAATTCTGTATCCCTATAAAAAGGTTTTCTATTTTTGTACTCTTCAGGTCACTTACATCAAAATAATAATTTGCACGAAAAGAGATTTTACCATCTGCTACTTCAAGGTTTAACTCATCTTTGATATATTTCCACTCAGTATAAAGCTTACTTGCTTCAAAATCAACATCTCCTTGGACCACTAAAGGCTCAAGTGTTAAAACTTTTGCACGAAGATCAAAGAAACCACCATCACCTAAAGTTGTGTAAAACCTTAAACTTGCATCACTAGCATTTATCTCTTGTGTATCTATCTTTTTTAATTCAAATCCTATCTTATTAAAAGAGAATTCAAATGGCTGTTTTCGAGTATAATCTGTATAACTTAACCTTCCACCTGAAACTTTAATATGTTCTACTATTATTCTAGGCAGTACGATTGAAGTATTACTCTCATCTTCTACTGTTTCACTTTTTTTAAGTATCTTTAAAAGGTTAAATGTTTTATCCATATTGTGAGTTAAGCTAATATGAGGTTCGTCTAGAAGTACTCTTTGTATATGTACAGCACCATAAATGAGGGATGAAGGATCTAAATTCAGTATCAATGTCTCAAATGAAAAAAGTGGTTTATTATCAAAATCATGAAGCTTTAAACCATTTAACTCTAGATTGAAGATAAAAGGATTTAGGTAGATACTCTCGATGGATAAGCTAGCGTTTAATTCACTATTGGCAAATTTAATAATTTGTGGTTTTAATATGAGAGGGAGGATGATAAATCCAAAGATAGTATATAAAGAAAGTGTATAGTAAAAAATCTTTTTAATTTTAGAAAACATAAACGACCCCAAGAATAAACTTTTAGAAAAAATGTATCTAAAAGTTTATCTTAAAGTATGTTAAAAAATAATTATTTTGCCTTATTTAAAATACTCTCTTTAGGGTAAATAAATATTGATTTTCTGATAACAGAAATTCGTTCACTTTTTGTTCCATTTGCATCAAGTGCATAAGCATGAATAGTGATAGGGACAATAGTATCTTTTCGTGAGTCTGTCGCTAAATGCTCAGTTGTACTTAAAGTAACAATTTTTTTCTTTTTCATCCCAGGTGTAGCATAGAACGGTTTATTAGGTTTAGCGATAACAATCTTACCTTCCATACCTTTTGGAGGAATAATATCAAAGTAAAATTTCATTTTTTCATTTTCAGTATTTTGAAGTAAGAAAATGTATGAGTTATCAACTCTAATTTTTCCATCTGCTACTACTTTTGTAGAGTAAAGACGTGTCTCTTTATTGATATTTAAAAGCATATGCTCTTTAGTACTTCCCATCATTCCAAGAATAATAGTAATCCCAACAAGTAGTCCAATATATGCTAAAACTTTAGGACGGAAGTACTGAGTTTTACCTTTTTGATCTACTATCTCATAATCACTTGACCATGTAACCAGAGAAGGTTTACCAAGTTTACCCATAACAGTGGTACAAGCATCAACACACTCTAAACAGTTGATACACTCCAACTGAAGACCTTGACGAATATCAATATGAGTAGGACATACGGTTACACAAGCTTCACAAGTAGTACACTCAGCATGAGGCTCTTCAACTTGAATCTCTTTTTGTTTAGTAAACTGTTTATCATGACCATCATAGATGTTACCACCACGGTGCATATCATAAAGTGCCATAATTGTATGCTCATCATATAAAACTGACTGAACACGAGAGTATGGACATACATAGATACAGAAGTTCTCTTTTAAGAAAACAATGTCATAAATCAAGAAAAGTGCAACACCGGCAACAAAACCAATCATAGTCATGTGCTCAGAAGGGTCTTGTATATAAGAAAAGAAATCTTCAGGTGGTATGAAATACCAAATAAAGTCAGCACCTGCTACTACAGCCAATGCAGACCATATTAAAACAGCAATTACTTTTTTAATCTTATTTTCCATCTTGGACATATCTGGATCTTTTTGTTTGTTTTTAATGCGACCACGAAGACCTAAAATCTTAGTCTCAATAAGATCACGATAGATAACACGGAAAACAGTCTGAGGACAAACCCATCCACAAAACACACGACCACCAACAACAGTCATACCAAAAATTCCTAAGAACATTAACATAAGTAAGAAAGGCATCAAGTAGAGCTCTTGCATATCAAACTTGATAAATGCTAGGTGTAGTTGCATATTATCAAAACTTAGTAGGAAAAAATGATTACCATCAATAATTATCCATGGTAATCCTAAAGAAACTATTGTAGCTATTACATACACATAATAACGTTTAATTCTCCACGATGTCGGTATTTCAAACCCTTTTTTTTCTTCACTCATATTACTCTCCTGTTTCTATGGTATTTGGACAGATAATCGTTGAGATTACCTTCTGTTCTGCATCTTGAGGGGTATCTTGTTTCAAAGACCCTAGTGCTACTTGCTTGAGTTCACGAGACTCAATATAATCTTTTAAAGAACTTCTACTCACTTCTAAGAGTCGTGACATTTCACTTACACTCTTTTTAGCTTGTATATATTTTATGATTTCATTTATATGTTTGTCAAATTTAGAACTTGATTTACTTCCCTTTGGTCGTCCTATCACTTTTGTAGACTCATCTTGCAGTACTTGACGAAGTTGGTCAATAAGCCCAAGAACAAGCATTACACTACTTTTGGTAGTTACAGAAACTGATTGCTTTACAAAATGTACTTTAAAATTATTTTTTAAGATGCAAGAAAACATCTGAATAACATCTTCCATGTTTGTACTAAGAACCCATACATCATAAATAAGTAAAGTATCTATTTTTTGTGTTTGAAAGTACTGTGTAACATGTCCACGATCAGATAAACGTTTGTTTTGAGATATCTGATCGATAAACTCTTCATCAATAACAAGGTTGTTAGAAATTGCATAAGCATTTATAGCTTGAAGCTGTTCATGTGCCGCATCAAAAATCTTATCTGGTCGAATATATGAAACTATCATTTAACGGTTAAACTCCTCTTGTTCTTGAATTTCATCGTCATTATAACAATAACTGACGATAAAAGTCAAGGATATTCGTTATTATATCGTCAAACTACCACCCAATAGCTAATTGAGCCATATATCTTCTGTCACTTATATCTACACTACCCGTACCGACTTGCTCCGCATAAGTAGCAAGATTAAGTTTAAACACACTAGCTGCCATATCTAAACCAGCCGTATAAGCCCCTTGATAAAGACCTATGTTTATCTGAGTAGAAAACATACTTGTATCAATTATTCCAAAACCAGCACCAATTCGTAGACGTTTGATGAAGTCACTGTCTGTATAGTCACTAAATGCCACAACTTCACCATCATCATTATAATCATATATACGAATTGTATTTTCATTAAACATATCAACATAATCAATAGCTAACACAAGTTTATCAATATAGCCAATTTCAGGAGTTATAGAAGCACCAATATTTACAGTAGTAGGTTGTTTACCAAAGTTATCATCCATTCCCATTCCACCAATATTTAAGACACTGAGTCCAAATGCTGGATGCCACATAGTATCTTCAAAAGGATGATATGTTAGACCTAAATCTAATCCAAAACCTGAAGATGTTTGCTCATACTTATCTTGAAGTGTTTTTCCTATGTCATCATTATTTACTAGTTCGCTAAGACCTAATGCGCCTTCATATGATTTTTGAGTTATAAACTTTAGACCAACACCAACATCTACCCGACCAATTTCAGTGCTATACTCCTTCGCTGCACCTAATATCACTCCACCATAAACTCTAGAGCTAGTTTCTAATAAACCACCATTTGTACTACCATTTGGATGAGCTTCAAAGTTCACATCTGAAGAGGCTAAAAGACCAACACTCCATGCAAATAAATCACTATTTTTCGATACAGAAGAGTAGTTGTCAAATCCTATATGGAAATGCTCTCCTGCATATTTTTGCAGTACTGCTGTCATATCTTCATTAGTATTAGCATCCGAAATATCACTTGCAAAGTCACCAAACCCAGCACTTCCACTTAAGTCAAAGCTTAAGATATCAACTAGATATCCATTCTCTTTTTTTATACTAGCTAGGCCTGCAGGATTACTAAAAACAGAACTTGAGTATCCGCCAACTGCTATATTGGCTCCACCCATTCCCATGATTCTTGGGTCTTTATATAAAGATGCTTGTTCTGCACCTAGAGCCATCAGTGAAGTCGTTGCACCTATAAGTGCTGATAATATTATTTTCTTTTTCATTTTTAAGCCCTTCTTATTTTATAAATTCTGACTATTTAAATAGTCAATAATATTTTGCTCAGTTACATTATTGTCTAAAGAGACATCACAGCTATCATAGTTATAGTGTCCACCAAGAATCTCACACTTAAACTCATCAATATCACCTTGTGTCTCTTCTGTTGCGGCACCACCTATAGCACCAATACCATCATTTAAGACATCTACAAGTACACCGGCAGTTGTAAATTCTTCTGCTGATGAAGATTCATTGATAGGACAAGCATGTTGAGCAGGTGCTCCCACAACATAGGTGTCAGTTGATGTTCTTGTAGAAAAACTTGTATTTTCACAGTAGTTCTTTGTTAAAACAGTTTGATTATTATCATTAATCAAGTAACCATACTGACTTCCAGAGCCACCAACTACACTCATAAGAACTGATCTATATGTTTTACCAGATTCTAAAAATGTCACATTGACATCTCGTATCACACTACAATCAGTAGTTTCATTACCATCAAAAGCATAACCTAAAGCACAGATTGAAGCAGTCAGTTTTTCATCTTTTTGAGCTGTACTATCACCAAATGTCGCTATATCACCTGTAATCAGATCAATAGTAACAGCAGCACTACTTGTACTTGCAAGACCAATATAGAGACAAATATCTTTTTGAGAATTTGTTAATGTAGCATTTGGATTTAAACAAGCTGCCCCAACAACATTAGTGTAATAATCAATCGCCTTACTTAAGTCAGGCAGAGCTGAAATACTACTAGAACTTGAAATACCAGTTACAAAACCAGCAAAAGCACTATCTCCACTACCTACCGATGAAACCATAGAGGTTATAATATTTGTTAAACTAAGACCTGCTTTACCCATATAGGCAGCACCAAGAGAAAGGTACTCATCCTTTGTACTTGCTCTTCCTTCGAGCTTAGATATAACTCCTGTAAAGTTTCCAGCATCCAACATCTGTTGAGTTTCTAAACGATCTTCACCTTCTGTATCACCACATCCAGACATCATAAGCGATAATCCAAGTAGTGAAGTTACTAATAATTTTTTAATCATAAAAGACTCCTTATATAATAGTCTAGCATAATATAAATGTATAAATAATTTAAAAGCATTTTTTATGCTCTAATTTGATAAAATAAACAGACTATATTAAAGACTTCTTGCAAAACTCCTATATATCTCAGAGTTTTGCAAGAAGTCTGATTGAGAAAGAGCATATGAATACAAAACAATACATTTTAGAGACTATCAAGAAACGCCCTCTCATCATTGATGGTGCGATGGGAACACAACTACAACAACGCGATGACAACATCCCAAAAGAAGCATGGGAAGAAAATGAGGGGTGTAATGAACTTCTCAATGTTACTTGCCCTGAAGTTTTAAGCGAAATATTCGAAGCCTATTTAACTAGTGGTGCTGACTTTATCACTACAAATACTTTTGGTTCTTTCTCTTGGGTTCTTGATGAGTATGACATCGGGCATCGTGCTTATGAACTTACAAAAGCTGGAACAGAACTAGTAAAAGTTGCCTGTCAAAAGTTCTCTACTCCTGAACATCCTCGTTTTGTTCTAGGTTCTGTTGGACCGGGTACGAAGCTTCCTTCTCTTGGTCATATTAGTTATGATGAAATGTTCAAGGGTTATACTGAGTTTTGTATCGCTCTTATTGATGGTGGTGTTGATATTTTCTTACTGGAGACTTGTCAAGATCCTCTTCAGATAAAAGCTGCTCTTCATGCATGTCAAGAAGCTAATAGACAAAAAGAGGTAGAGATTCCTATCATGGTTTCTGTAACTATTGAACTCAGTGGTTCTATGCTTATTGGTACTGATGCTACAACTATTGCAACTATTTTAGAGCCTTTTGACATCTTATCTCTAGGATTTAACTGTGGAACAGGACCAGAGCAAGTTCTTAAACATGTTAAAACACTAAGTGAACTTTGGCATAGACCTATCTCTGTTCACTCAAATGCTGGTCTTCCTCAAAACCGTGGTGGTTATACTTACTATCCTATGGGTCCAGATGAGTTTGTAGCACAGCAGGAAAAATTCTTAACCTATGATGGTGTTTCATTTTTAGGTGGTTGTTGTGGAACAACTCCTCAACATATCCGTGCACTTGTAAACGCCACTCAAAACGTACAACCAAAAGCAGCTACAGGTTCACATGACAACTCTATAGCCTCTCTTTTTAATACTACAACCCTTAAACAAGAACCAGCTCCACTTCTGATGGGTGAGCGTTCAAATGCAACTGGGTCTAAAGCATTTAGAGAGCTTCTTCTAGCGGAAGATTATGAGGGAACTCTCTCAGTTGCACAACAACAAGTTCGTGCGGGTGCACACATGATCGATGTAAATGTTGGTTTTGCTGGACGTGATGAGACAAAAGATATGAACGCCGTAATGGGAATGTACAACCAAAAAATTGCACTTCCTCTTATGCCCGATTCTACTTCGACTAAGGGGCTAGAAACAGCTCTTAAAAATATCGGAGGTAAACCGGTTTTAAACTCCGTAAACCTTGAAGATGGTGAACCAAAGTTTGATGAAGTATGTCAACTTGCCAAAAAGTTCGGTACGGCTCTTGTTTGTCTTACTATCGATGAAGTTGGAATGGCTAAGAGTGTAGAAGATAAACTAAAAGTAGCTGACCGTATCATCGATCTTGCTACTAATCGCCACGGTATCAAAAAAGAGGACTTAATCTTTGATGTACTAACATTTACTCTTGGTTCTGGTGATGAAGAGTACTGGGACGCTGGTATTAACACTATCCAAGCCATCAGAGCACTTCGTAAAAAACATCCAGAGGTGAGTGCAACACTGGGTCTTTCAAACATCTCTTTTGGACTAGACAAAGATGCCCGTCCTTATCTTAACTCTATGTTTTTACACCACTGTATTGAGGCAGGTCTAACATCAGTTATTATCAATGTTAAACACATCATTCCTATCAATAAAATAAGTAAAGTTGATCAAGAAATATGTAATGACCTTATCTTTAACCGCAAAGCCAATGGTCAAGCACTCTTCACTTTCATAGAGCACTTCGGTGATAAAGAAGCTATAGATACAACTGCTGATGATGCTGAGTATTTGGCAATGAGTGATGAAGAAAAAATTGCAAAACTTCTTATGGATGGAGACAAAGAGAGAATGATTCCTCTTGTAGAAGAAGCTCGCAAAACTATAGCTCCTGAAAAAATCGTTAATGAGATTTTGATAGATGCTATGAAAGTAGTCGGTGAACTCTTTGGATCTGGTCAGATGCAACTTCCATTTGTACTGCAATCAGCTGAGACTATGAAAAAGACTGTTGACCATCTGAACCCTTACCTACCAAAAGTAGAAAAAACAGTTGATACTGTTCTAGCCTTAGGTACAGTCAAAGGTGATGTTCATGATGTTGGTAAAAACCTCGTTGATATCATCCTCTCAAACAATGGTTTCAAGGTTCAAAATCTTGGTATAAAAGTAGAATTAGAGAAGTTTTTAGATGCTATGAAAGCTGGTAATATAGCAGCACTTGGATTTAGTGGACTACTTGTAAAATCAACACAAGTTATGCAAGAGAACTTCAAACTACTCAAAGAACAAGGTATAGATATCCCTATTCTTATCGGTGGAGCTGCGCTTACTCGTACTTTCGTGGATGATTTTTGTCGTCCTTTTTATGATGGTCCTATCTTCTACTGTAAGGATGCTTTTGATGGTGTTACTGCTATGAGCCGCATAGAAGCTGGAAATTTTGACACTAACTTACATCCAGATGCACCAAAAGTTGAAAGAGTTGAGAAAAAAGAGGTCATCATCCCTCCATTTGAAGAGCTTAAAATGCCTGCTCGTGATGTAAAAATCCCGACTCCTCCATTTTGGGGAAGACGTGAGATGAAACTTACAGACCAACAGATAGAGATGGCGTTTGAGTGGATAAACCACAAAATACTTTTTAAATCTCGTTGGGGTTATAGCTCTAAGGGTATGACAAAAGAAGCCCATCAAAAACAGCTTGATGAAGTTGTGTGGCCAGCTTATGAAAAACTCAAAGCTGAGTTTTTAGACAAGAAACTTTTTGAACCGACTATTGTTTATGGCTATTGGCCTTGTCGTTCAGATGACAATAAACTGTTGATTTTCGATGAAGAAGAGGGTTATAACTCTGACTCAGAAGTAAATACTCAGCCACTTGATGAAGTAAGACCAAATGCCATTAAAGAGTTTAGTTTTCCTCGTCAGAGTAAAAAGCCTCACCGTGCACTGAGCGACTTCTTTCACTCAGATAGACATGATGTTATAGCACTAACATGTGTTAGTGCTGGTGCTAAACTGAGCGATGCAGAGAGAGTTATCTACGATGCTGGAAACTATACTGAGTATTATCAGTTTCATGGTCTTGGTGTTGAGCTTGCTGAAGCACTTGCAGAGATAGCACACAAGCAGATACGTCTTGATCTTAACATCGCTGAGGGTGAAAAACCTACACTTGCAGATGTTCAAATGAACAAGTACCAAGGCTCACGTTATAGTTTTGGTTATGCAGCTTGTCCAGACCTAGAGCTTAACCGTCCTCTTTTTGATTTGTTAAAACCAGAAGAGTTTGGTATAGAACTTAGTGAGACTTTTCAGATTCACCCAGAACAGTCTACTTCTGCACTTGTAGTTTATCATCCAAATGCTACTTACTACAATGTATAGATAGATATACGATAGCATTCTAAACTATCGTCTTCTATAAGAGAGGGCTTCTAAAAGATGCTCTTTGTTTATCATCTCAGACTTATCCAAATCAGCAATAGTCCGAGCTACTTTTTGTACCTTTTTTATACTTCTAAAGGAGAGTACAAATCTACTTGTTGCTTTGTCAAGAGTCTCTTGGACTTCACTATCCAAAGTACAAAACTTCTCAATATCTTTATCACTCAGATTTGCATTAAACTCCTCTTGTCCTCTTCTTCTTGCTATTATATGGGCTTCGACTACCATCTTATGCATCTCTTTTGAAGAAAGTGATGGCTTGTCTGTAGTGTTTACATTTTGCATTACTACATTGAGATCTATTCTGTCAAGAAAAGGGTCTGAGAGTCTATTTTTATATCTCTGTATCTCTAAGTCAGAACATCTACACTCCTTGTTCATATCTAGTAAATTTCCACATGGACATGGATTCATAGCACCGATGAAAAGAAACTTAGCTGGATACTCAACCTTAGCGTTTACTCGTGATATACGAATTTTTCCATCTTGCATTGGTTCACGAAGAGATTCTAAAACACCCTTAGAGAAGTGTGGCAGTTCATCAAAAAATAAAATACCATTATTTGCCAAACCTACTTCCCCAATTTTTGCCTTAAAACTACCTCCTCCGAAGACACTAGCAGGAGTTGATGAGTGATGAGGATTTTTGTAAGTTCTATGAGGTTTAAACGCCGGTTCTTTTCCATCAAGAACATCTAGTTTTGCTAAGTCAAGTATTTCACTTGCATTCATTGGAGGGAGGATGTATCTAAGACGATTTGCAATCATACTCTTTCCACATCCAGGACTTCCTTCTAAGATGAGATTATGAAATCCCGCAGCAGATATTAATGCTGCTCGCTTTGCCACCTCCTGACCTTTTACATCAAAAAAATCTTCGTCATACTCTTTTACATAGTAAAACTTCTCATCTGCTACTTCATAGAAAGGATAGTCTATGTCACTCTGCTCTATGTTTGGTGTAGCATTTTCTTGATCTTTTAAAATTGATACAGCTTCATTCATAGTTTTTACACCATAAAATGCCACATTAGGAATTTTAGAGAGCTTTGTAAGTGACTCAAATGGAACAATAACCTTTTGGATCACTCCTTGATTTGCTAAAGAAAGAATTAAAGGATAGAGTTGTATATTCTCTTTTACTGCTCCATCAAGCCCTAGTTCCCCAAAAACAAACCACTCTTTAAAGTCACTCTCTTCAGCATTTAGTAAAATTAGTATTGCCATACTAAGATCGAACTGTGAGCCAGATTTAGAGAGCTCTGATGGTGCCAGTGAAAAGGTAATTCTTTTAGGAGGAAAAGAAAAATCATTACTCAAAAGTGCAGACTTAACTCTCTCTTTTGATTCAGTTATTGCCGTAGATGCCATACCTACTATAGAAAAAGAGGGTAAACCTTTTGTCAGAGTAGACTCAACACTCACAACTTTTGCATCAACACCTTCATAAGTAGCACAGTTAAGAGATTTCATAGTAACAACCTTAGATTAGATTGTTAAATAGTAGCTTGATTTTTTAAGAGAGGAAGAAAATATGACAAAATGCCATACTTTTAAGAACTTTTTTGCTCTTTGAGCATACGTTTGTACTCTTTTTCAAACTTTTTACGACGACCATAAGATAGCTTGTCTATAAAAAGAACACCGTCAAGATGATCCATTTCATGCTGAATAGCGATACTTAGTAGACCATCTGCTTCAAGAGTCTGAGTATTACCATCTCTATCTTGATAGTTTAAAGTTAGGGTTTCAAATCTTTTAATATCTTCATAAAATTTAGGAACACTAAGACAACCCTCTTGATAAATTGTTTCACCATTTTTATTTGTCACAGTAGGATTGATAATTTCTAAAAGGTTTTCTTTAGGCTGTTCACCCTCTTCATCTGGGATATTTAAGACAAGAGCTTTGATTGGGTACGCAACTTGAATAGCAGCTAGACCAATACCATTTGTATCTATCATTATAGGGTACATACTATCAAGTAAGTTATGTAGTTTTTTGTCGAATAAAGTCACATCTTTAGACTTTAGACGTAATCTTTTATCTGGGTACTCTACTATAGTTAACTTCATAAGTACCACTAAGATCTTAAAGAGACTGCAAAGTCTGTATTTTTCTTCTCATAGGCAGTTTGGATTCCGTCCATAGCACTTACGACTATTTCTTCAACAGAATGAACAGAATCAATATTTGTAACACCTATAGAAATTTTAAGCTGAATTTCACGATCTGCTAAGAAAAAGTTAGAGTTTGAAACAAGATCAACAAGTCTAATACTCGCCTTTTTAGCTGATTCTATATCCGTATGTTTAAGAAGCATTGAAAAAACACCATTACCATAATGGGCTACAATATCACTTCGTCTAGATGTTTTCAGGAGAAGTCTAGCTATTGTTCTTGTCATCAGAATAACTGCTTTTTCATTTTTAATGCTTTTCTTCAGGTCACGACATAACTCAATCATTATAAGAGAACTTTTATGATTAAACTCTTTCATTAAGCCTATCTCTTGTTCTATTTTAGTAAGTAAATAGCGTTTATTGTAAACACCAAACTGATTATCAAAAATAGTTTCATTCTCTACATTTTTCACAATTTTTGCCGTATTATCATAGATACTCTTCATCTGAGAACTTTGAGTTTTTAAAATACCATTAAGTTTTGAAACATCACCCTCTAAAGTAGCAACTATTCCAATTGCTTCTTTAAGTTCTGGATGCTTACTTAACTCTTTTTTTCTTTTATCTAAAATTTTTGTCATTAAAGACATGTTTTTATAAAGATTTGCAGTTGCACTTAGCATACTTTTTATCGAACTGAAACCTTGTTTAAGACTCTGTTCTAAGGCTATTGTACTCTCTGCTTCATTACTCTCTTCAAGTTCTAACATGGAGTGTATCTGTTTACGAAGATTTTCACTTTTATCTTCTAAAAGTCTATCAAAGTAGAGTGAAAAATTATTTGGTGTTGGGGGAAGATTATCAGAGATAAGAGCATGCAAAACTTCTTTTGCATAGATCTCAATATCACTAGATGGATTATCCATCTGCAGAGCTTCTATAGCAGGAGTATTAACAGATCTTGTATTTTCCATAGTTTCGTCTATATTTCTACGGTTTCTACTTCTTAATGTTCCTGCCATATATTCCCCTTACTTCTTATCGTTCTTTTTTAATACTTCGTCTATCATACCATATTTTTGTGATTCTTGGGCACTCATAAAGTTATCACGATCAGTATCTTTTTCTATCTGTTTAGCAGTTTGACCTGTGTTTTTTGCAAGTATTGCGTTAAGTTCAGCTTTCATACGAAGAATCTCTTCTGCTTGAATCTGAATATCTGTAGCTTGACCTTGTGCACCACCTAAAGGTTGGTGAATCATGATACGAGCATGAGGAAGAGCATAACGCTTACCTTTCTCACCAGAACTTAAAAGAAATGCACCCATAGATGCCGCTTGACCAATACAAATAGTAGCAACATCGGGACGAATATAATTCATCGTGTCAAAAATAGCCATTCCTGCAGTTACAACTCCACCAGGAGAGTTGATGTAGAAATAGATATCTTTTTCTGGATCTTCAGCTTCAAGAAAAAGAAACTGTGCAACTATAGTAGCAGCAACTTGATCGTTAACTTCTCCACTAAGCATTACAATTCTATCTTTTAAAAGACGAGAGAAGATGTCGTAAGAACGCTCTCCTCTCCCTGTTTTTTCTACTACATAAGGAATGTAAGACATAACTTATGCGATCTTTTCGTTTAATAGACCAGAAAGAACTCTATCTTCTACCATTGACATTTGGATAGCTGGTAAGTATCCAGCATCTTTGTACTGCTCATAAGCTTTTTGAGGATCTTGACCCATTTGCATTGCTTCAAAGTAGATAGTCTGCATAACTTCTTGCTCTTCTATTTTAACACCTTTTTCTTGTGCTAAAGAATCAATGATAAAAGTTGCTCTTACACTCTTAGAAGCTTCTTCACGGAAAGTTTCACGAAGTTCAGTTAATTTATCAGCATTTTCACGAAGTTCTTTGATCTCATCTTCACTCATAGTTCCAGCTTTTTTGTTAAGTGCCATATCTATTTCTTGTTCTACAACAAACTCTGGAAGGTCAAAAGTTAAAGAAGTAACTAAAGACTCAAGAAGTTGTGGTTTTAAGTCTTCGTTATAAAGTTTACCAAGTGCTTCGCTTTCTAGTTGAACTTTTACTTGCGAAGTTAACTCTTCTAAAGAAGCATTCTCTTCACCTGGCATCATTTTTTTAGCAAGCTCATCATTGATTTCAACTTCTTCTTTTACTTGAATCTGATTAACTTTTACTTTAAACTCAGCATCTTTACCAGCTAAATCTCCACCGTAGTTCTCAGGGAAAGTAACTTTGATAACTACTTCTTCGTCACGCTTAACACCAATAAGTTGATCTTCAAAACCTGGGATAAATTGGTTTGAACCAAGAGTTAAAGCATGATCTTTACCAGCTCCACCTTGAAATAACTCACCATCGATAGAACCTTCAAAATCGATAACAGCAGTATCACCCTCTTTCATTTTACGGTTACGCTTGATGTCAACTAAAGGAGCTTGACCTTCTGCAAGAGAAGTAATTCTAGCGTTTACATCTTTATCACTAACTACTGGTTTTTTGAAATCTGGAACTTTAGCAGCTACATCACCAAGTTCTATTGATGGACGCATTGCAACTTTTACAGCTACTTCAATTTTATCAGCACTTTTATCAAACTTAGTGATATTAGGCTCACCGATTAAAGACTCATTTGAGATGTTTAATTCTTCTAAACCTTTAGATAAAACACCACGAAGAGCTTCAGCTTCAGCATCTTCAACAAGTTTTTGACCATACTGTTTTTTAACAATTGCCATAGGAACTTTACCTTTACGGAAACCTTGAACATTAGCAGTTTTGCTCAGTTGTTTAGCGATTTTCTCTATGTTAGCATTAACCTCATCCATTGAGATTGTTGCAGTTATTTCAGCGTTTGCACTGTCGATTTTATTTGATTTGATTTCCATCAATTTCCTTTGTTTTTGTTACTTATTATAGTTATATAACTATTATTTTGGAGTATATTATCTAAAAACTGCTTTTAATTAGCTTTTACATATATGTGGTTTAAAGTTCAGAATTAAAATCCAAACAACAGCAATATCTATCATCACATCAGCAAAATTAAATACAGCAAATCCGGACTGTCCAAATGCTGGGTATGGCCATCCATGCCAGTAAAACATATCTACAACACCATCATGAATAAATCTATCATATACATTTGAAAATGCACCACCAAGAAGTAAACCCATGGGAATAGCATAACAGAGTTTAGAGAGATAATAAACATAGACTAAAACACCACCAACAAGAGCAAGTTGTATATATTTTAGATACTCTGCTAAAAAGCTAAACATAGAAAATGCCACACCCTTATTATAGACAAGGATGAAATCCATATAGTCAGTATAGTAACGAAACCCATCTACAAAAAGCATCTTTATATTCTGGTCAACTATAAAAACACCTATGAGTGTCAAAAAAAGAACTGCCGATAAACGAAGAGTATGATTAGGCATTTAAAGCTTTTTGAAAAAATTCTATAAGAGAATCCATTTCAGTGTTCATAACTTTTGAATCTTTACCCTCAAGTAAAACTCTAAGTTTATTTTCAGTCCCTGAGTAGCGTACAAGGTGACGGATATTAAGAGTATCTAGTTTTGCTAATTCTTGGGCTAAACCATCTATTTTATTTAAAGGTTTTTTTACTTTTATATTAATATTAACTAGTTTTTGAGGATATAGCTTAAAGGGACGTAACACTTCTGAAGCCTTCGCTTTTTTCTCTATAAGAAGTGCAAGAATAGCAAGTGCAGATACAAGACCATCTCCAGTTTTAGCATAATCATGCATTATCACATGACCACTCTGCTCTCCACCAAAGTTGATACCCTCTTTTTTCATAATTTCTAAAACATGTTTATCTCCAACATTTGAACGCCAGAGTTTTAAAGAATTTTCAATCATATAGTCATCTAAGCCTTGGTTACTCATAACAGTAGCAACAATTCCATCACCCTTTAGTGTGCCCATCTCTTTTAGATGCACACCAACAGCACCAAGAAGTTGATCGCCATCAACTAGCTCACCTTTCTCATCAACAACTACAAGTCTATCTGCATCACCATCAAGAGCTATTCCTAGGTCGGCACGATACTTCACAACTGCATTTTGTAAATCTTTAGTATGAAGAGCACCACACCCTTCGTTAATGTTAAAACCATCAGGTTTATCATGTAAAACAACTACATCCGCACCTAGTTCTTCTAAAACAGTAGGACCAACTTTATAAGCTGCACCATTTGCTGTATCTAAAACTATACGCATACCTTGAAGTGACATATGACGAGGAAAAGAGTTTTTAAGTTGCACAATATAACGACCTATTACATCATCAATACGTTTTGCTTTTCCGATCGCCTTTGCAGTAACTTGAGCTTCATGTAGTTTTTCAGCATTAAAATAGATATCTTCTATTAGTTGTTCAACAGTAGATGGAAATTTATTTCCCTCACCATCAAAAAGTTTAATTCCATTATCTTCAAAAGAGTTATGAGAAGCAGATATCATTATCCCTGCATCACAACGCATATTTTCTGTTATAAAAGCAATGGCAGGAGTAGGCATAGGACCAACTTCTATGACATCAAAACCAACAGCAGTCAAACCACTCACTATTGCATTTTCTATCATATAACCACTTCTACGAGTATCTTTACCTATAAGGATTCTATTTGTAACAGCTTTTGGTTTAAGATAAATCCCCAATGCCATAGCCACTTTCATAGCAACCTCAGCACTTAAAAAAGTACCAGCTTCACCTCTCACACCATCTGTTCCGAATAATTTCATAGTTATTTCCCTTCCTTTACCCACTCTTTTTACACAAAAAACACTCTAATTTACTTCGAGTTTGCTCTAAACTCCTAAAAAAGAGACCAGACCAAAGGGAGGATTCGCTCTCTTTTTTAGGAGTTTAGAGTGAACATTGTTCATGAATTAGCGTATTTTACCACCCTTTAACTTAATTTTAATTATTTTTAAGCTATTATTGCGAACTTAAATTCCAAAAAAGGACTCAAAATGGCAAATCACAAGTCATCAATCAAGAGAATTCGTCAAACGATCGTTCGTACAGAACGTAACCGTTTTTACAGAACTCGTCTTAAAAACATCGTTAAAGATGTTCGTACTGCAATCGAAGCAGGAAACAAAGAAGAAGCAACTGCTGCATTTAAAGTAGCTAACCAACAAATTCATAAATTTGTTAGCAAAGGTATTCTTAAAAAAGAGACTGCTGCTAGAAAAGTGAGCCGCTTACACAGAGCTGTAAACGCAATATAATTCGAGCATAATATAATGCTTGCAGATAAACTCACTCCGTTTATCAACCGTTATGAAGAACTTGGCAAACTGCTAAGTTCTCCTGACATCACCGCTGACATCAAACGGATGACAGACCTTTCCAGAGAACAATCAAACCTTTTACCTATTGTTGAAAAAGCAAGAGAATATCAAACACTAATTGCAGATATTGCAGATACAAAAGATATGCTTAGCGATTCCGAAATGGGCGATATGGCAAAAGAAGAACTTAAAGAACTAGAGCCTCAAAAACCACTTATAGAAGAAGAGATCAAAACACTTCTTCTACCAAAAGATCCTAATGATGATAGAAATATCATCGTTGAGATGCGTGCTGGTGCTGGTGGTGATGAGGCTGCTATTTTTGTTGGAGATTTATTTGATGCTTATACTCGTTATGCTGATCTTAGAAATTGGAAAATCGAGATTATCTCTACATCTCCATCTGATTCAGGTGGATATAAAGAGGTAACAGCACTTATTAAAGGTGAACAGGTTTATAGCCGGTTGAAATACGAAGGCGGGACTCATAGAGTTCAGCGTGTTCCACAAACAGAATCTCAAGGACGTGTTCATACCTCAGCAATCACAGTAGCAGTAATGCCTGAAGTTGATGATGTTGAAGTCATTATTGAAGATAAAGATTTGAAGATAGACGTTATGCGTTCATCTGGTTGTGGTGGTCAGTCGGTAAATACTACCGATTCGGCTGTTAGAATCACTCACTTACCGTCAGGTTTAGTAGTAACAAATCAAGACCAAAAATCTCAACATAAAAATAGAGAAAAAGCTATGAAAGTTCTTAAAGCTAGACTTTATGACCTTCAAATGAGAGAACAACAGTCTGAAAATGCAGCAGAACGTGCAGCACAAGTAGGAAGTGGAGATAGATCTGGACGTATTCGTACTTACAACTACCCACAAAATCGTATGAGTGATCACAGAATCAACCTAACTCTTTATCGCTTAAATGAGATAATGGGAAGTGGATTGATGGATGAAGTTGTAGAACCTCTCATCGCTGATAACCAAGCGAAAATAGTTGAGGCAGCTGGACTTTAAAGTTCAGCCCACTCAGTTACAAAAGTTCTTTTCACTCTACCCTCAAAAGTAATAGTATTCTCATTTATACCTAAGTATAATGTCTCTCCACTTGTCGGATAAACTTCGATGTTTTGTTTTACTAAACCCTCTTTAAGACTACGATAAAAACAAGCCGCCATACCTGTTCCACAAGCTAGCGTTTCATCTTCAACACCACGCTCATAAGTTCTTACTCTAAGGTTATCACCCTCAACACAACAGATATTTACATTCGCATTGTATTTGTAACGAAGCTCTCTTGCTTCATCTATGTCAAAGTTATCTACATTTTCTTTTATACAAACCAAGTGAGGTACACCTGTGTTTATGAGCCACCAAGAGTTGCCATTAAAAGATATATTTTTATCTATGATATCAGGAGGAGTAAGTTCACTAAGAACCATCCCAGAAGTGTTAGTGTTATCACTAACGTTAGCATTTATAACCCCAGCACCAGTTAAAAAACTCATACTATAAGGTGCTAAAGAGTTATTGTAAGCATAATGTGCTGCAGCTCTAGAGCCATTTCCACACATATCTGCATGGCTACCATCAGCGTTATAAAACTCCCACTCAAAGTCCAAACTCTCATGAGGAACTAACACTATAAGACCATCAGCACCTACACCATCTTGACGATGGCATAGCATTTTTGCTAACTCAGCTCTATTCTCTTTGACTTTACTAGAAAATATAACAAAGTCATTTCCATTGGCACTATACTTTGAAAGTCTCATACTTCATCCTCTATTTTAAATATTTTTTCTTTATGATGTCAACAAAATCTTCACACTCTTGCTGAAGATGTTTTAAGTTTTTAGAGTTATCTATTACCCAAGTAGCACGATCTTTTTTTTCATCTATAGGAAACTGAGTTGCGATTCTTTTAAGTGACTCTTCCTTTGAGTAACCATTACGCTTCATAAAACGCTCAAGTTGAATATCTGTAGGAGTATAAACAACAACACTGTCTTGTATGTCATAATTGTTGTTTTCAAAAAAGAGGGGGATATCTATAAGATAAGGAAACTTAAGGCTATCCTGTTTTTCACTACGCTTTAGTATTTCAGCTTTTATTTTAGGATGTAAAAAATCTTCTAAAGTTTTTTTAGCCTCAGCATGAGAGAAAATATACTCACCTAACTTAGGTCTATCTACTTTACCAAGTCTAAGATATGTAACCCCGAAAGTCTCTTCTACCCAAGAAGTAGAAGCATCCAGTATCTCATGACTAATGGTATCAGCATCAATGACACGCATACCATTTAGTGCTAAAAGTGAAGCGACTGTACTCTTTCCAGTAGCGATACTACCAGTTAAGGCTATAGCATACTTATATGCCATTAGTTTTTAATGATTCCTAAGTACTCTTTTCTGATGTAGTTCCCCATTGGGAATGCTGCAGGGTGAACATCACAGTTGTAGAAATTTAAGTCATCCAGCATATCTGCACGGTGTAAAATAATATCTGCTGTTGGATGGTACTCTTTAGAAGCTAAAAGTGCTAATTTACCCTCTCCAACACGAAAAGGCATAACAATTTTTGCATATTTACCTAGTATCTGCATAGTCTGCTTATTAGTCTCAACTTCATCTAAAGATGGGATATTCATAACAACTAAACCATCATCTTTTAAAACACGGTTGATGTGAGCGATAACAGCAGCATCACTACCCATCTCAGAAATCACAACATCATACCTGTTATCATCAGATGAACGAAGTCCATCAATACTAGTGATAACTTCATATGCAATACCATCATGTTTTTTCATTTCAGTTACAAAACCATCAGCATTAGCACTTAAAAGTAAAACATTCTCAGGCACTTTACTTGTACAAACACTAACGTGAACCATCATCTCATTATATATAAAATCTTTCATATTAATTATTCCTTATTTATTACTGCGATTTTAGCCACTTTTGGATTAATTTTACTTAATATTGATATAATTGCGAAATATTTATATAAACATAAAGGTAAAGAATGAATTTCAATAAAATCAGATCATTTTGTAGTCCATTTAGAATAGTTCTAGGGCTTGCTTTAATAGCTACAGGTATCTATCTCTCAAACTACTGGTTCTTTTTAGGAATAATCCCTGTAATTGCGGGAGCGACAAAGTTTTGTCCACTCTGCATGATAAGTGGAGAATGTGATTTACCAAATAAAGAGGAAGAAAAAAATGAGTCAAATTAGTTATAAAGATGCAGGCGTTGACATTGATGCTGGTAATAGTTTTGTTGAAAATATCAAACCTTTAGTTAAAGCTACTAAAATCCCAGGAGTAATGGGTGGAATCGGTTCATTTGCTGGTGCATTTGAATTACCAAAAGGTTTTAAAGAACCTGTAATGCTTGCAGCAACTGATGGTGTTGGAACTAAACTCAAACTTGCTATTGATAGTGGTATTCACAACACTGTTGGAATCGACCTTGTTGCTATGTGTGTAAATGACTTACTTTGTAACTTTGGAACTCCTTCTTTCTTTTTAGATTACTATGCAACGGGTAAACTAGATGTAACTAATGCTACAAATGTAGTTGCAGGAATCGCTGAGGGCTGTAAACGCTCAGAGTGTGCTCTTATCGGTGGAGAGACTGCTGAAATGCCTGGTATGTACTCTGAAGATGATTATGACTTAGCTGGTTTTGCAGTTGGTGTTTGTGAAAAATCTGAAATGGATAGAGTATCTTTAGTTCGTGCTGGTCACAAACTTATTGCACTTCCAAGTTCAGGTCTTCACTCTAATGGTTTTTCGCTTGCTAGAAAAGTTCTTTTTGAAAAGATGGCTATGAACTTTGAAGATGAGTTTAATGGTACTACTCTTATCAAAACTCTTTTAGAACCAACAAACATCTATGTAAAAATGTTTAAAGAACTTAAAGAAAATATTGTAGCAATGGCACATATCACAGGTGGTGGAATCGTTGAAAACCTACCTCGTGTTCTTCCTGAAAACTTGATGGCTGAAGTTAAAGAAGCTGACATTCGTGTTCTTCCTATCTTTGAACTTATGGCTCCTCATGTAGATAGAGCAGAAATGTTTAGAGCATTCAACATGGGTGTTGGAATGATACTTGTAGTAGAAGATAAACATGTTGATACAGTTCTAGCAAAAGCGGAAGGATCTTACCTGATAGGTGAGATTAAAGAGGGAACTCGCGAAGCAAAGATGATATAAGAAATTTTTCTTATATCATCTAAATAAAGACTACTTAAAAGGCTTACTTAAGTCTTTTTTAATAGCACCTGGCACAGTTGCTATAGTAGTAAACTCGCCCATACTTAGTAGTGGATATGAAACTGCTAGATAGTACTTAGCTTCTAAAGATGTCGCTACTCCATGTCCTATACTAATACAGTAAGGTAAGACAGCAGCATTAGCACGACCTATCTTCTTTACAAATTTCTTAGTTCGTTTAGCTAAGTCATACCCAACTAAGTAACTATCATCACTTAACTCTAAAGTAAAAAGAACAAACTTACCTTTTTTATAGTTTTGTACTTTACTCAAAAGTTCTTTCGTTGGTCCCTCTCCAAGCTTATCACTGTCTTCATAGTAAGGCATACCCATCATAAAGTGAAAACCTGCGATATCATCTTCATCGAGTTTATCTACAGAGCCTTCAAAAGGACCAAATGTAGCGTTTAATGCAGCTAACTGTGTCTCAAAAACTTTAGCATCATAATCATCTTGCATAAATGCTTTTCCAAAGTACACAGGGTTTGTAATGCTAATACTCTTCTCTTTGCTATCAATAAAAAGACGTAAAACTGCCATGTGTGCACGAGAAGGTTTTGCAGCCTCAGATTTTAATGCATCATTTGTAAAAACAACAGTTATACCATCTTTTACACTTGAATATTTTGTTACTACTTCAAAACCTGCAGACTCTAGTTTTTTAGTTACAGTTGGAGCATCCATATACTCACCGAGAAGATATGTACTAATTTCATTTGCCATAAGAGTATTAACACTTAGAAATAAAAATGAGATGAACGATATTATAATTTTTTTCATGATTTGCCTTTTGCGGTAAAAATTAGAGGGAGTGTTAAAAACTAAAGTAGATTTAGAAAGAGTTCCACCTCAAAGGAGATAGAACAAAAAAGTAATAAGCTTACTTTTTAAAAGCTTTAGCTAAATCTTTTTCGATTGCACCTGGAACAGTTGCAATACCCATAAATCCACCCATATCTAGAAGAGGATAAGAAAGAGCAATGTAGTACTTAGCATTTAGCGCTTGTGCTTGACCATTTTCAACTGCTACACAGTATGGTAAAATAGCTGCATTAGCACGACCAATCTTCTTAACAAATTTCTTAGTACGTTTACCTAAGTCATAACCTAGAAGAGTACTGTTTTCTGAAAGTTTGATTTCAAAGATAACTGCTTTACCTTTTTTATATGCATGTGCTTTAGCAACAGCATCAGCATTAGAAGCACTTGGTTTTCCAAGTTCATCAGCATCAGCATAGTAAGGCATACCCATCATAAAGTGGTAACCAGATAAATCATCAAACGCTAGTTGATCTTTAGAAGCTTTAAGTCCTGAGAACTCAGAGTTAATACTTTCTAAAACACCATTAAATACTGCATGATTGTAATCATCTTGCATAAATGCTTTTCCAAAGTAAACAGGATTAGTAAAACTAATCATTTTTTCTTTATCATCAATAAAAAGACGAGATACTGCAGCATAAGCACGACCTGGTTTAGCAGCTTCAGCTTTAAGTGCATCATTTGTAAAAACGATAGTAGTACCTTTTTTTACAGACTTGTATGAAGCAACTATCTCAAAACCAGCAGCTTGTAGTTTATCTTGTGCATCTTTAGAGTTTACATACTCACCAACTAGGTAAGTACTTACAAGAGTACCTTCTAAACCAGACTTAGCATCTGGATTAGCACTGCCTGATGAACAACCTGTAAACGAAAGAATCGCTACAGATGCTATTAGAGTTAAAAGTTTTCTCATATCTCTTTACCACCTAAGTTTTTCATGATAGAGATAATCTCTTTATCAATAGTCTTAGTCCACTCAATCTTAGCTGGATCTTTCATCTCCATAACAGCAGCCCATACAGAAAGACGTGGCATACCAACGATCATTTTGTTTGAACCTTTGTCGATGTAGAAGTACATAGCACATGGAGCAAATGCACCTGCAGCTGGCATACCTTTGTTAAATACATTGTATGAAAATGTAAAGTGACATAAACCATATACAAAAAATTGGTCATATCTATCAAATGGAAGTTCTAAATCTTCTTCATAAGTCTCTTTGAAGTTTTTAAACCCTGCAATGATATAATGCTTATCTTCAAATGCCGCTTCTAAGTTTTCTTGAAAACCTTCAGCCCATTCAGTAACATCACCACTTCTATCTACAGGAAACTCAAAAGTCATCATAGGTTGTGCTGGTAGCTTAGTATACTCACTTGTTTGAATCTTACCACCAAACTCTTTAGTTACATAAGCATCTAAAGGTTTATACATATCTGTAAATGCTTTTCTATCAGCTTTGTTTGTTACACCTGTGATGTCTAACATAGTTTCAGGAACGATATGACCTATGTAAGTTACATTTTCAGCTTTTGTTTTGTAGATATGAAGGTTAAATGGAGCGAAACCTGCAGCTTGTGGTGAGCTTAAAAGAATAGGACGAAGTGCTTTATCGTTAGAGATAGAGAAAAATCCTAAATTATCTAAGTTAGTAGTCCAAGCTTTATCATAATCTGGATCTTTAGGGTTGCCATAACGCTTCTCATAAGCATCATTAATCTTCTCATGTGGATCAGAGAGCGAAAATCCTGTAGCATCTTCTAATGAAGGAAGAAATTCTTTTTCATATTTCTCTTCTTGATCTCCATCTATAGCATTAAAACGTAATGCAGGTGCAGCAAATGCCACAGAAGCAGCAAGTGATAAGAGTAGTGTTGATTTTAGTAAATTAGTCATCATTTAGTTTCCTTATGTTGTTTATTTGTGTAGTTTATCAAAAAAATATCACAAATTGTCTGGAGTTATTCTAGCGTAAATCATCGTGAAATCTATATTATTAAATAATTTAAGTTAAAAATTTCAGATAGGGGGTAAAAAGGTAAAAAAGGTGTATCGCCAAAAGGCGATACTGTAAAAGAAAGGAGAATTTCTTTTTGTCTAGAAACCGTAGTTAAGTGCTACAGATAATGCACTTTGGTCATTTGTTGCAGTAAATGAACCGCCACCA
>Ga0256826_1000331_pt1 | contig 27988 bp, 33 predicted proteins | sample CV79metaG_FD_185975 | JGI IMG/M metagenome (GOLD analysis project Ga0256826, IMG submission 185975) | Hydrothermal vent microbial communities from East Pacific Rise, Pacific Ocean - CV79 | ecosystem: Environmental > Aquatic > Marine > Hydrothermal vents | place: Pacific Ocean: East Pacific Rise...
TTTTGTCTATTTTTTGTAAAATTTTTAGGTTTAATACATTTGAGTTCTATAAAGCAAAATGTAGTTTCATTGTAGATTACACAGTCACATCGAGTTTTGTCATTGGAGTCATAAACACAAGAATCAATTTTCAAAAATGTAAGAGGAGTATTATGAGGGTTTATTACTTCAAATTCCCCATTAGATTCTACAATAAAAGTTGGCTCTTGATCTCCTCCATCTTGAATAAAAAAGTGTTGTTTATCTATACTTTCATAACATATATCAATATTAGGTATCATTTTTAAACTCGCTATATATTTCTAAAAGTTCACTATAATTCTCATCAAGCATCCCCCCTATTTCATCAATTACATTCTCTTGAATCATTCCACTAGAAGCACCTTTAATACTTTTAGAAGTACCATCTTTAATAAGATATGCAGAAAAATCATCAGGATTAATATGTTGTTTTTGGGGAATAATAGTAGAGATTTTTTCTTTTAAAACATCATTTGTGTTTGAAGCCTTATAGGCAAAAAGTAGTAGATTTAAAACTGATAATATATAAGGACTATGTGTCATAATATATAAAGAACTTTCTTTGCTATTTTCTATCATATACTTTAAAGTATCTATCTGTGATTTAGGATAGAGGTTTAATTCTGGCTCTTCTACGATTATATTATCATGTTTTGTACTAAAGTATTTAAGTGTTAAATATAGGGGAAGAGCAGATTGAATACCACTAGAACTATATTCTAGTGCTAAAGAGTTTCCAGTTTCATAATATATTCTATCTTGAGCATTTTCATTTTTATACTTCATATCTAAAATATCTAACTCCCTGATTACATTTCTTGCACTATTGTAGTGTGCAGAAAATTCTAAAAGTGTTTTAGGTAAGGGTATATTAGCGCTAATGATGTTGCTGAGTGATTGGTTGAAAAGAGAAATAAGGTTTCTTTCTGCTGGAATATATGTTGATTGTAAATTGTTAATGTTTTCATGGATTTTGGATAATAAATCTCTATGTTCATAATCTTTACTTAGTTTAGTTAGACTTCTTGCTAAATCTTTATTTGTTGTTTTTATATTTTGTAAAAAATTTTCGAGATTATTCCGATTTTCTTCCTGAGTAATTAAGTTATTAAATTTAATTGACCCTTTAAACGTTTTTAACCTATTAAGTGTTTCTTTTCTTTTTATTGAAATTTTTATTTTAAAAGCCACTATTTCAGTCATAGTTTTGTTGTTTTCTGAAAGATTAATAAAACACTTTTCATTAAGAAAATCAATATTAAAATCTTTAAGACGCTGAAGTATCTTTTCTTCACTAGCAGTAAAATCAGTAAGAACAGTAATGAGTTTTGCTAAGGTACTTTTTCCACTGCCGTTATCACCAATAAAAAGATTTGTTTTATGGAGTTGCATTTCTATATCTTTCAAAACTCCAAAGTTCTTAATAGTTAATTTTAGCACTAATTAACCTCTATAAGTGAATATACTGAAGTTTTTTCTTCAAGTTTTTTGATGCCATCTAAAAAAGTTAAACCTATAATAAAACAAGCTTCTACACACTCAGCACCAGTCTGTTTTACAAGAGTAGCTGCTGCGTTTGCAGTACCACCTGTTGCTATAAGGTCATCTATAACAAGAACTCTTGCACCTTTCTCTTTACCAAAGGCATCTATGTGAACTTCTATCTCATCTATACCATACTCTAAAGCATATTTTTCGCTTATAGTTGTATAAGGAAGTTTCCCTTTTTTTCTAATGGGAACAAAACCAACTTGAAGCATTTGAGCAAGTGCTGCACCAAAGATAAAACCTCGTGCATCAATTCCTGCTATATAAGCTAAGTTGTAAGATTTATATCTTTGGTAAAGATGATTCATAAGAACACCATACGCCTCTTTGTTATTTAAAAGAGTTGTAATATCTTTAAAAACTATACCCTCTTTAGGGAAGTCTTTTATATCACGAATAGAGTTTTCTAGTATTTTTCTTTCTGTATTACTCAGTGTCATTTGTTTTTCCTTTATAGAAGAGCATCAATTCTACCCTCAAGGGCTTTGATTTTCCCATTGAGTCTATCTACTTCTTGTCTGTGTTTGGAGTTTCGACTTTTTAAAACTTTGAGTTCATTTCTTAGTTTTGTAAGCTCTTCACTCAATATATCTACATTTCCAAGAGCGCGTTGGAGTTGGATTTGATACTTGCGTATAAGCATTTCAGCTTCATGAAGGGTAAGCTTCATTAACTCATTACTTCTCTGCTCTTTATTTGTAATACTTTTAAAGTAAAACATTTTTACAAAAAGATAAATAGAGATAATAGAGAGTATTGTTAATAGTGACCATTCCCAAAACATAAAACTACTATTTCCTTTCTCTTAGAGTTCGATTTTCTCTACACGACCACAGTGACGACCACCATCAAAACTTCCAGCAATCCATGCATCAAGTATAGACTCAGCTACACCTTTTCCAACGATGCGTTCACCAAAACATAAAATATTTGCATCATTATGTCCTCTTGCTACCATAGCAGTATATGCATCATGGCATAGTGCAGCACGAATACCCTCATGGCGATTAGCAGCCATACTCATACCTATACCACTTCCACAGATTAAAATACCATGTGAAGAAGCATCATCAAGTACAGAAGTAGCAACTTTATGCGCATAGTCTGGATAATCAACTCTATCTTTAGAAAAAGGTCCTAAGTCAATAACTTCATGTCCCTTTGTTTTTAACAGCTCAACTGTATAATCTTTTAACTCAATTCCTGCGTGATCTGTAGCAATATAAAATTTCATTTTTTCTCCTTAAGAAAGTAATAGTCCAAGTATAGTTTGGACAGGTAAAAATAGAAGATAATCTTTAAGTGGCGTCATTAGTACTATTAAAACGATTATCATTCCATAAGGCTCATTTTTATAAAAAAACTCTGCAACGGCATTAATTTTATGTTTAAGTGCTAGGTGCATTATAAAATGTGCACCATCAAATTGTGGTATAGGTAGTAAGTTGAAAACCCCTAAAACTACATTAATAATTAGTAGTTGATAAACAACTATATATGTAAAAATATAGATGAGTGAATCAGCTGTTGTTGGTTGATGCATAGCTACTATAGCTATTGATGCAAAGGCAGCTACTGTAAAGTTATAAACAATACCAGCTAAATCAACTTGCATAGCAGCATTATAACCACCATTTCTAATCACTGTTGCTGTATTAACAGGAACAGGCTTTGCCCAACCAAATAAAAATCCACTCTCTGCACCTAAAAGAATAGGTAAAAAGTACATAGTAGCAGGAACAATAATAGTACCAACTAAATCTACATGAGAGATAGGATTTATAGTGAGTCTTCCTGCATTTTTGGCAGTTGTATCACCATAAACATAAGCTACCCAACCGTGCATAATCTCATGCCCTATAATGGCAATAGCTAGTGCTAAAACAGCAGCAATAAGCTTGAGTATATCAAGTGATTCCATGGTAGTCTTTATCTGTTCTTATTCTCTCTTCTCTTGCTTTGTCAAGATAAGGAGATTGTTCTAGGTCTGTAGGTGTTTTTCCAACTCTGTCCCATCTGATTTCCCAGTTCTCATCAATACTAAAATAGATAAACCAAGGTGTTCCCTCTATGTTATCATAAGGTACACCACCCCAAAAACGGCTATCATTTGAGTGGTCACGGTTATCTCCTATCATATAGTACTCTTTTTCAGATACTTTTTTATAAAAAGCATTGAAAGGGAAGTTATATTGTATAGATAACTCTTTTACATAAAGAGGTTGCATATTTACAGCATTTTGTTCTGATAAAAATATCTGAAGGTAATCTTCGTAAATATTATGATTTGCATCATTATGAATACCTTTATGTTGGTGAGCCATAGGACTTTTAACCCAAAGTTTACCCATAAGAGTTACTATTTTCTCTTTTGGATAGTTTTTTTGAATAAATAAATCACCCTCGTGAGGTCTTAGATAAACCTCATCTTTATCTGTAAAAAGAACTTCATCTTCTGGAAGAGCAAAACATCTTTTTACAAAGTGTTGTTTAGGATTTTTAGGGTATCTAAATATAACTATATCTCCACGCTTTGGAGTGTCACCATCAAAAAGACGAAGAGAGTCACTCCACGGCATAATAGACATCTCTATAAATGGAAGATGTGGCATAGGAATACCATAAGCGAACTTTTTAGCAAAAAGATGATCACCAACAAGAAGAGAGTCTTTCATACTTCCACTAGGGATTCTAAAAGCTTGAGCAATAAAAAAGATGACAAAAAGAACTATAACTATAGTCCCTGTCCATGTATTTGAAAATTTATATGCCTTATAGAGCGTGTTTTTCATTTAGCTATTCTTCTTTTTTGCATTGATTTTTGCAGCCTTTAGAGTATTACTAAGAAGTGTAGAGATTGTCATTGGTCCAACACCTCCTGGACTTGGTGTAATATAAGAACATTTCTTACTTACATTTTCAAAGTCAACATCACCAACAAGTTTTCCTTCTTCAGTTCTACTTACACCAATGTCAACGATAATAACATCATCTTTCACCATATCTTCAGTAATAAGATTAATAACACCAACACCTACTAAAATAACATCTGCATTTTGTGTATGTTTTTTAAGGTCATCAGTATAGATATGACACACTTCAACTGTTGCTTCTGCATTGAGAAGAAGAGCAGCCATAGGTTTACCTACTATATTTGATGCACCAACAACAACACAGTTTTTTCCTTTAACATCAATGTCATACTCTTTAAGTAGTTCCATCACACCAAGTGGAGTACATGGAACAAATCCATCTAGGTTAGTCACAAGGCGACCAACATTAAAGGGGTGAAAACCATCTACATCTTTACTTGGGTCAACAAGTTCAAGAAGTTTTGTCGTGTCTATTTGTGCAGGAAGAGGGAGCTGAATTAAAATCCCATCTATACTTGAGTCTTCATTCATACGAACAATAGTCTGCTCTATAGCTTCTTGAGAGATATTTTCAGGCATATCATGTGTAATAGAGTAAAAGCCTACACGATCACAAGCTTTTTTCTTCATATTTACATAAGCTGCACTAGCTGGGTCTTGACCTACTAAAACAACTGCTAAACCTGGTGTACATCCACAAGTCTCTTTTAATCTCTTCACCTCATCAGTGATTTGAAGTTCTATTTTTTTTGAAAGTTTTCGTCCATCTAGTAATTGCATTTAAACCCCATAAATAATATTTTTGATATTATACCTTTTTAAAATAATATTAGGCTAATAATGAGATTTATATTTTTTTTGCTTCTACCTTTTTATCTTTTTGCAACAAGTAGTTTCATTACACCTGTAGAATACGCGGCACAACTCTATAAAAATCCACGAGGAATAGGGTGTAATAAGTGTCACGGAGAGGATGGAGAGGGGAAACTTATAGCAAGGTATAAGGAAAAAGGTGTTGAAAAAGAGTTTAGAGGTCCAAGAATAGATACTATGAGTTATAAAGAGTTTTATAAAGCACTTAACAGAAGAAAAAATGCAATGCCACGCTATTTTTTAACAGACAAGGAGATAGAAGCACTCTATCTCCATCTACATAAAGATGAAAAGAGAGAAGAGAGATGATAGATAAGCTTATAGAGTTATATAAAAATAGAGATATAGAGGCGTTGAATGCTTTAGCAGAACCAACATATAGAGAGATAAATAGGAATAATGACTTTAAGTCGGTACTAATGCTCTCTTGTAATAATATTAAGCATTTAAGTAAAATAGAGAGTCTTGATGCAGAGTGTATCATGCTGAATTTAGAAGATGGGGTTGCAAAAGAGGATAAAACTTTAGCACTTGTATTATGTGCTATATTTCTCTCAAAGCATAGACAATCATCTAAAAAGCTTGTTGTTCGTGTGAATGCTTTAGATGAAGGAGGGTATGAAGAGATAACTTATTTAAATCAGTTTATGCCTGATGCAGTGCGTGTACCGAAGATAAGAAATGCTAAAGAGGTGAACTCTGTTTTAGCCCTTTTAAATGAAGAGATAGATTTGCATCTCTCTATAGAGACAGCTGATGCATGGCATAACTTTCCCTCTTTAGCTCTTAACAAAAGAGTAAGTGTCTTTTATCTTGGTATTTTAGATCTTTTTGCAGATATGCGACTACCTCATTCACTTATAAATCTTAATAATCCTACAATGCACTATATGCTTTCACACTTTTTAGTAAGTTCAAGAGCTATGCGTGTAAAACCTGTAAGTTTTGTGTTTCAAGAGTTTAAAGATGAAGAAACTTTTGTAAAATGGTTAGAACTTGAGAAGAGTATGGGCTATGATGCAAAAGGATGTATCTCTCCAAATCAGGTAAAATTAGTAAATAAAATATTTCAAGATGAAGCAGTTGAAATTGAGAAAGCAAAAGTTATAGTAAAACTTTTTGAGATGCACCAAAAAGAGGGCATCACTGGCTTTGTAAATGAGAAGTATGGTTTTATTGATGAGCCTGTTTATAAAGGAGCGTTGGCTCTGTTAAACTCTTAATATCGTGCTAAATTATAATAAACATTATATCTTATAAGTGTCTTTTCTTGGGGTCTAGGGTATCTACTATAAGCATACTCTATAGTTTCCCTTGTTGTATCATCAAGAACATAGTAACCACTTTTTGATAGAAATTTAAAATCTGTCATATCTCCATTTGGATGGAGATAAAACTCTATGACATTATTACGATTTACATTAAGATCATTTGATAGATTGACACGGGCAACACGGGTTAATACTTCTTGTGTGATGCGTCTCATAATCTCTTGGTTGTCTATAATGTACTGCTGTTGACCTGAGGTGAGTTTACCGAACTCTTCACCATAGAGTTCTTTAATGTTTTGGTTAATACTTCCACCTGATGTAACTTTTTTCTTTTTTTTGTTTTTATCCTCTTTTGACTTATCCTCATACATCCATGCCATAGGGTCTTGTTCCTTTTTTTCTATAAGAGGGATAAAGGGCTTTTTTTGAGGAAGTGGTGCTACTTTAGGTTGAGGTTTTAATTTGGGCTCTATTTTTGGTTTAGGTTTGTTTAGTACTCTTTTTTTTGGAAGTTCTTTTGGTTTTACTATTTTTTTTAGTTGTTTTCCTTTTGGCATAGGAGGAGCTATTTTTGTAGGTTGAGGCTTTTGTTTGTTTAGACCCGACTCTTTATATTTTTTAGGAAGCTCTTTAAGGGATATTTTTATTTTTTGTTCAGGTTCTATTTCTTCTTTAGGTGAGGGAACAACTGTACCTAAAAATATAAAAAGTATTAAAAAAAGTAAATGTATAAGAAGTGCAACAAAAAGAGCAAAGCTGTATCTATTCAAAATGGTTCCATTATTTTATTTCACTGATTATAGCAAATCAATATTAATACAACTTAGCTATAATGTCAAAAAATATTTTAAGGCAACTATATGAGTACAGAGGCATCGAAAAAAGCATTTGCAGAGGCACAAGATTTAATACCAGGTGGAGTAAACTCTCCAGTAAGAGCATTTAAAAGTGTTGGGGGGACTCCTATCTTTATTACAGAGGGTGAGGGTGCTTACTTAAAAGATGTAGATGGTAACAAGTATGTTGATTTTGTTCAGTCTTGGGGACCACTTATTTTTGGTCATAGAGATGAAAGTATAGAGTCTGCAGTTATTGATGCAGTAAAACATGGACTTAGTTTTGGAGCACCAACTGAGGCTGAAACTGAACTTGCTAAACTTGTAGTAAGCTTTTTTGACTCTATAGATAAAGTGCGTTTTGTATCATCTGGAACAGAGGCAGTTATGTCAGCTATTCGTCTTGCTCGTGGTTTTACAGGTCGTGATGATATAGTAAAATTTACAGGTTGTTATCATGGTCACTCTGATGCACTTTTAGTTGAAGCTGGTTCAGGTGCAGCAACTTTTGGAAACCCATCAAGTCCAGGTGTTCCAGCAGATTTTACAAAACATACACTTTTAGCTGAGTATAACAACATAGAGACAGTAAAAAAATGTTTTGCAGACTCTAAAAATATTGCTTGTGTTATCATCGAGCCAATAGCAGGAAATATGGGACTTGTTCCAGCAGATAAAGAGTTCTTACATGAGCTAAGAGAGCTTTGTGATGCAAATGGAACACTTCTTATCTTTGATGAAGTGATGAGTGGTTTCCGTGGAAGTGTAAATGGTGCTGAGTCTATTACGGGTGTAGTCCCAGACTTAGTAACACTTGGAAAAGTTATTGGTGGTGGTATGCCAGTGGGTGCTTTTGGTGGTCGCCGTGAGATTATGTCACAACTCTCTCCTGAAGGTCCTGTTTATCAGGCAGGAACACTAAGTGGAAATCCAGTTGCTATGGCAGCAGGTTATGCAGCACTAAGTAAACTTAAACAAAATGCAAGAGTGATAGCTGTTTTAAATGAGAGAGCCCTAAGACTTGTAGAGGGTATGAGAGATGCTGCATCAGAGCAGGGCATCACAATGCAGATAGATACAAGAGGTTCTATGTTTGGTTTTTTCTTTAATGAAAAACCTGTAAAAAACTTTGCTGATGCTTGTGAGAGTGATGCAGAACTTTTTGCTAAGTTTCATTCTGGTATGTTAGCTGAAGGTTTCTATTTTGCTTGTTCACTCTATGAAACAGGTTTTATTTCAACAGCTGTAACAGATGTTATGATAGAAGATACAATCTCTGCTGCATCAAGAGTATTTAAAGCGATCAAAAATGTCTGAGAATCAAACTGAAGAGGAGAGACAACCTCGTATTAAACCCATTATAGAAGCAGCAGATAGCCTTTCTCTTGGCATCTCTATGGTTGTTGCCGTTCTTATGGGTGTTGGAATTGGTTGGTTAATAAAAAGTTTAAGTGGAGTAGCTTGGACTTTTTGGATAGGTGTTGCTATAGGTATAGCTGCCGCGATACTTAATGTTTATAAAGCTTACTCTAAACAGTATAAAGAGTTTGAAGAGTTAGCAAAAGAGCCTCGTTATGCTATAAAAAAAGAGCTAGATGATGCAGAAGACGATGAAGATAACTATGGTCAAAAGAGTTATTAGTACTTTTGGTGTAGCTGAGGGTTTAGTTCTCGCTACATCTCTCTACTCTAAAGTAGCATTTGCAAATATTCAAGTAGCATTTTTAAGTTCACTTTTTGTTATAGTAGGCTCTTCTTTTGCTTATAAGAGAATGGTGGGTAACCAAGTTGCATCAGATAGTTATGAAGATAAGAGAGATTTACTTGATGAGATAGAAGATCCTCACGAACTCTATGATGACAAGGAGAATGACGAAGTCAGAGAAGGTACCCTGGGGTATGAACCCATTAATGATGCATCAGCCGATGAACTTGATTTAAAAGAGATTGTAAAAGAGGAGAAGGCAAAGATAAAAACATTTAGTCTTAAAAGTATGAAGCATGGTGCAAAAGGGAGTGTTTCAGCTTTTAGAATTGTGCCTTATATATTTTTGATTTTAGGATTTATCGCTCTTAAAAACAATGAACTTTTACATTTAGGATTTTATCTTCCATCTTTAGCTTTTGGAATAGTAGTAGGTTCTTTACTCTCTAAAGAGATAGCCTCTTAAGAGGTTATCATTGGTATATTTATAGTAAGTTCCGAAGATATTTCTATATGAAAGTTACTATTTTCAGCCATAATTTTCAGCTCTCTAATTTTTTCTTCCTCTCTCTTTTCTGCTGAGATAGATATAGAGAAGATACTATACTTTTTATCATCAAATTTAATATGCTCACCAATTCTGTAAAATATTTTTGTACTAATAGTTTTATTGTTTTGAAGAGATTCATACATTTTATTTAAAATCTTTATAAGTGCATTAGAGTTAATAATTACATCAGGTATAGTTGGGTCATAAAGTTTCATATAGTTAATAGTAGAGTTTATAGAGTTTGTTGCTATACAGAGATCTGTAATAGTAAAAATATTAGTAAGTTTACCATCTGGTTTAGTCGTATTGATTTTAAAAGAGGGTGCTTGATAGAGTTTAATTCCTATCTGCTCTTCATCTTCATAACCAACACTTAGACCAAAAAATTTATATCTACCATACTCTAACTCTATAAAAGTTGTTTTAAAACCAAAGTTTATACTTGCATAAGCTTTTGCTAAATCAAAAAGAGCAGAGGGGGTTACAGAACCAAGTAAAAATTGAGCTTCAGCATTAAGAGAGATAATCTTTCCATTACTATTAAATAGTACAAAAGGGTTATAATCATACTCTATCCACTGTTGCTCAAAAGTCATACTTTTACTCTTCTATATAGTTTTTAAGACGACGACCCACTTTAGGGTGTTTTAGTTTTTTAATAGCACTAGATTCGATTTGGCGAACACGCTCACGCGTTACACTTAACTCTTTACCAATCTCTTCTAAAGTTCTATCACTCTCATCATCCATAATTCCAAAACGAAGTTTGATAACAGCTTTTTCACGCTCATTTAACTGGTCAAGTACAGTCTCTATCTGAATGCGTAAGTCATCTTTAAGAATTGCATCAGCAGGAGAAAGTGAAGTTTTGTCTTCAATAAAGTCACCAAAACGACCATCATCTTCACTACCAATAGGAGCTTCAAGAGAGATAGGCTCTTTAGTGATTTTGATAACATTTTTAACTTTTTCAACTGAAAGACCAACCTCTTCTGCGATTGTATCAACATCTGGCTCTTTACCATTTTCTTGAAGGTGTTTACGCATAATTTTGTTAATACGGTTAATAGTTTCAATCATATGGATAGGAATACGAATAGTTCTCGCTTGGTCAGCAATAGCACGAGAGATAGCTTGACGAATCCACCATGTAGCATAAGTCGAGAACTTATAACCTTTTTGGTACTCAAACTTATCAACAGCTTTCATAAGACCAATATTACCCTCTTGGATAAGGTCAAGGAAAGGAAGACCACGGTTCGTATAACGCTTTGCGATAGAAACAACAAGACGAAGATTTGATTTTGCCATCTTCGTTTTAGAGATTTCACTGATGTTTTTACCACGCTTGATTTGCTCTAAAATATCTGCAAGTTTATCAGGTTCCATATCAAAAGAGTTTTTAGAAGCTTCTTTTGTTTGAACAAGTTTTTTAATCTCCATATATGTAGAGACCATAGTAGCTTCTGGTACCATGTTTGCAATATCTTCTTTGTTAAGCTCTTGAATTTTATCTACTAAAACTTTATGGTTTGCTTTTAGAGTTGCATTAAAAAGAGGAAGTTTATACTCAAGTCTTTTTAACTCTTTATCGTAACCTTCGTCAGATTTTAGTGCTGTTTCCATTGCTTTTACAAGTTCATTAATAAGTTTAGAAGTTGGTCCAAGATCAAGAAGTTTCTCTTTTAGTACACCTTTTTTAAATGCGATGTTTAAAAAATAACCGATAATCTCTTCATTAATCTCATCACTAAGATTTTCAGGAGCTTTTTCAGTTAGTTTTATCCAATCTTTTTTAGCTTTTTCTAAAGCTTTAAAGCTTGTAGAGACTTTTTCAACTCTTGTTTTATCTTTTGCAGTTAAAGTTTTTTCAGGACTTGCATCTGCATCAGTAGTTGCATCATCAGTTGAGTCATCAGAGTCCTCTTTTTCATCTTCAAAAGATTTAAAAAGTTCTTTAACACGACGCTCACGATTAATAAGTGGCTCTTTGTAGTCAAGAATAAAGTCGATTAAGTAAGGTACAGAACAGATTGCATCAATGATGATACTCTCTCCACCTTCTATCTTTTTAGAGATTTCAATCTCTTCTTCTTTAGTTAAAAGTGGAATCTGTCCCATCTCACGAAGATACATTCGTACTGGTGAGTCTGAACGAGACCACTCAAGTAATTCATGCTCTTTTAAGATGTCAAATGAGTCACTTTCATTGTTTTCAAGCATTTTACGCTGAGCAGCACGGCGTGCTTCAGCTTCTTGATCATTTAGTTTTTTTGCATGTTCGCTAGAAGTATATATACATTTTTTATGTTTAGTTAAAAGCTTTAAAATGCTTTTTGCTTGAGCGGCAGTTGGTTGTTTTTCAAAAAGCTCTATGAGTGATTCGTAAGTAACACAATCTTTACCTTTGTGCTCTTCAAAAAAGGTCTCTATAGCCTTGTTGAGTTCTTTAGCTGTCATATGGGAGGTTTCTCCATTGAGTTAAGGTTATTAAAAGGTGGATTATACCGAAATATTCTTTGCATTTACTTAAGTTTTTAAGACAATAATTTTGGAACACTTTTTGCTAGTTTATGAGAAATAAATATGTTTAAATCAAAGGTATAATTTATGCAAACAGGTTTTTATGCATCAGCAGCTGGAATGGTGACACAGTTTAATAGACTTGATACTATTGCCAATAATTTAGCAAATGTTAATACAACTGGATTTAAAGAAGACAATCTTGTTGTAGGTGATTTTATGCGTGTACTACAAGAGAAAAGAGATGAATTACCTAATGCAAATCATACTAAAGAGGGTGCTTTATTTATAAATCGTACTATGACACGAACACCTCAAATAGTAGATGCATATACAGATCACTCTATAGGAACTTTCCAAAATACTTCAAATCCTTTGGATTTTGCTTTAACAAGAGAAGGACTCTTTTTTGCAGTAAAGACACCACAAGGAGTAAGATTAACTCGTGATGGTAGTTTTAGTAAAAATGATGAGGGTGTTTTAGTGACAAAACAAGGGTATGAGGTACTTCCAAATGATTATTTTAAATCAAAAGGAAATATTGTTCTTTCAAATGAAGATAGTGCTATTACTGTAGATAAAAATGGACAGCTCTATACAAATGTACCAAATAGTGCAAAGTTAACTCAAAATAGTAAGCTATTTATTGCACAACCTCAAGATATTTCAAAATTGAAAAAAGAGGGAGACTCGCTTTATGCTTTTGGTGATATATCAAATATTACAAATATTGAAGAGAGTGGAGCTTTGAAGCAGGGTTATGTTGAAAAAAGTAATGTAAATGCTGTAAAAATGATGACACAAATGATAGAAACAAATCGTTTAGTTGGGATGTATCAAAAAGCCATGAGTACTCAGATGGATGATATGAATAGAGACGCTATCGAAAAACTAGCAAAAAAAGCTTAGTATAAATAATTTAAAATAGAAGGATTTTACCATGATGCAATCACTATATACTGCTTCAACAGGAATGTTGGGAATGCAGACGCAGATAGATACAACAGCAAATAATATTGCCAATGTAAATACTATAGGTTTTAAAAAGAGCCGTGCAGAGTTTTCAGACTTAATGTATAATGTAATGGAATATGCAGGAACTTCTACAAGTGATGTTACAAAGAGTCCTACTGGTATTGAGGTTGGTTTAGGTGTAAGACCAACTGCAATCAATAAAATCTTTGCAGAAGGTTCACTGAAGCAAACGGATAATCAGCTTGATATTGCTATAACTGGTCGTGGATTTTTTAAACTTGAACTTCCTGATGGAACAGAAGTTTTTTCAAGAAATGGGGCTTACAAAGTGGATGAGAATGGTTCTATAGTTAACTCTGATGGTTATAAACTTGTACCTGAAGTTGTTATTCCACCTGATGCAACTAACATTAGTATAGGTACAGATGGAACAGTAACTGTTGTTCAGCCTGGACAGACTCAGGCAACACAAATAGGTCAAATTACTACAACAAACTTTATAAATCCAGCAGGTCTTCACTCTTTAGGTGACAACCTTTATATAGAAACAGATAGTTCAGGACAGCCAGTTGAGGGGACACCAGGTGTTGATGGACTTGGTACTTTAAGACAGGGATTTGTTGAGTTAAGTAATGTTGAGCTTGTTGTAGAGCTTACAGACTTAATTACAGGTCAGCGTGCTTATGATTCTAACTCAAAGGTCATTACAACGAGTGATGAGATGTTACAAACTACAAATAATCTCAAAAGGTAGTAATGATTTACTTTTATCTAATTAAAATCATATTTTAGATATAATCACGAAATTATTTTACAGATATATAGGATTTTATAATGCAAAAAGCAAATATAAATGGTAAGGTTTGGACATTCGGTAAAGATATCGATACAGACTTAATCATAGCAGCAAGATACTTAAATACTTCAGTTCCAGAAGAACTCGCAAAGCATGTTATGGAAGATGCAGACCCTGAGTTTGTAACGAAAATGAGTGTTGGTGATGTTATCGTAGCTGATGAGAATTTTGGATGTGGTAGTAGTCGTGAACATGCACCTATCGCTCTTAAGGCTGCTGGTGTAGCTGCAATTATTGCCCCTACATTTGCAAGAATTTTTTATAGAAATGCTTTTAATATGGGATTACCTATTTTTGAATTAAAAGAAGCAAATGAAATTAGTGAAGGTGATGCAATTACAGTAGATATGAATGCTGGAACTATCACAAATAACACAACAAATAAAACATACAACTTTACTCCTATCCCAGAGTTTATGCAAGAGTTAATTGATGCAGGTGGTTTAATGAATTTCGCTGCAAATGAAGTAAAAGGAAACTAAGATGAAAAACTATAAAATAACACTAATTAAAGGTGATGGAATTGGTCCTGAGATTATTGATGAAGCTGTAAAAGTACTTGATGCAGTTGCATCATGCTGTGGTTTTCACTTTAGTTATGATGAAGCACTTATGGGTGGTATTGCTTACGATATTACAGGTGATCCTTTACCACAAGATACAATTACAAAGTCTCTTCAATCTGATGCAGTTCTTTTTGGTGCTATTGGTGGACCAAAATGGGATGAGCTTCCTCGTGAAAAAAGACCAGAGAGTGGGCTTTTAAGATTCCGTAAAGAGTTAGGTGTATATGCTAATCTTCGTCCTGCTGTTGTTTACGATGAACTTATTAATGCATCATCATTGAAGCCTGAGATTATCAAGGGTGTAGATATTATGGTTGTTCGTGAGTTAATTGGTGGTATCTATTTTGGTGAGCCAAAGGGTCGTGATGAGAATAGAGGGTGGAACACTATGGTTTACACTCGTGAAGAGATAGTTCGTATTGCTCATCAAGCATTTAGAATTGCTCAAAAAAGAGATAAAAGAGTTTGTTCTATTGATAAAGCAAATGTTTTAGATGTTTCTCAACTTTGGAGAGATGTTGTAACAGAAGTAAGTGCTGAGTATCCTGATGTAGAACTTACACATATGTATGTTGATAATGCTGCAATGCAACTTGTACTCAATCCTAAACAGTTCGATGTAATGCTTACAGGAAATATTTTTGGTGATATTTTAAGTGATGAAGCTTCTATGCTTTGTGGTTCTATTGGTCTTTTACCATCTGCATCAGTAGGTGAGAAGATAGGTGTTTATGAGCCTATTCACGGTTCTGCTCCAGATATTGCTGGTCAAGGTATCGCAAATCCTATTGCTACTATCTCTTCTGCATCAATGATGTTAAGATATGCTCTTGGTGAAATTGAAGCTGCTGAAAAAATTGACAATGCAATCAAAAAAGCTTTAAGTGAAGGTTATAGAACTGGTGACTTAGCTCAGTTTGATGCAAAAGAAGTATGCTCTACAAGCGAAATAGGTTCTATTATTGCTAACTATATAGAGAGATAGGGTAGTATAAAACTTTATGAAAACACTAACTTTAGCAAATATCTATGAACTACAAGGTCTCAAAGAGGAGGCCTTAGATATTTATAAAGATGTTTTAAAAAAAGACCCAAATAATTCTGATGCAAAAATTGCTATACGAAGATTATCTGGTGTTCGTCGCAAGTTTTTAAAAGTCAATGAAGAGATGAAAGATTACTTTTTAAAGATGGAGACGGAAGTAGAGTTTAATGAGTTTGAAAGGTGGTTGTTAAAAGCATGGAATTAAAAGATGTAATTCTCTCAACACTCGCAGAGATGGAAGAAAATAGTGAAGTCGAATCTAATGAAGAACAAAGAGTAGAAAAAGTTACAACTTCAGAGCAGTTTTTTCAAGCCTCAAAAGAGATAGAAGAGATAGCAACAGTAACTCATGAAGTTCCAAAAAAGAGTGAGTTTGAGGGTGAGTTAATGTATCTTAACTCTATAAGAGAGAGACTTCTAGTACTTTTTGAAGGTTTTCAATCACCAAATAACTCAAACATAGAAGCAAAAGTTGATATGACTCTTAACTTCTTAGAATACACTTTAGCAACTATTGATGCAAGAGTAGAAAAGTTAGAAAAAGGGGTCTCTTTATGAATCAATATAGAGTGCTAATAGATGCAAATGATGAAAAAGGTTTGGTACATAAAGTATCAAGTATTTTTTTCAACTACGACTTAAATATTCTTTCAAATAGTGAATTTGTAGATAAAGAGAGTAATAAATTTTTCATGCGTAGTGTTGTAGAGGGAGCAGTTAATAAAAAAGAGCTTCTTGATGCTATTAATGCAGTTTTACCCGAAAACTCAAGTGTTAAAGTTATTGAGCCTAAAAAGAAAAATATTATTATTATGGCAACAAAAGAACTTCATGCGTTAGGTGATATTCTTATTCGTCATGAAGCTGGAGAACTTGAGGCAAATATTTTAGCAGTTGTTTCTAATTATGATAAATTAGAGTCTCTTGTTTCTAAATTTGATATTCCTTATGTGACTATTTCTCACGAAGGGTTAGAACGATCTGCACATGAAAGAGAAATTATTGAGTGTATAAACGCTTATAAAGATGTTGATTATATAGTACTAGCAAAATATATGCGTATCTTAACACCTCAATTTGTTGAAGCTTTTGAAGATAAAATTATTAATATACATCACTCATTTCTACCAGCATTTATAGGAGCAAACCCTTATAAACAAGCGTATGAAAGGGGTGTGAAAATAATTGGTGCAACAGCTCACTTTGTTAATAATAATCTTGATGAAGGTCCAATTATTGCTCAGGAAGTTATTCATGTTACTCATGCTTATAGTTGGAAAGATATGCAAAAATCAGGGCGAGATGTTGAGAAAGTTGTTCTTTCTCGTGCATTAAAACTTGCTCTTGAAGATAGAATTTTTGTATATGAAAATAAAACAGTTATTTTTTAGGAGCGTTATAAATGGCATTTAATCTTGTTTTAGTTCATCCTCAAATCCCAAATAATACGGGTGCAATAGGTCGCCTTTGTGTCAATGCAGGTGCATCTCTACATCTTATAAAACCAATAGGTTTTGATATAGATGAAAAAGCTGTTCGTCGTGCTGGACTTGATTACTGGGATAAATTGGACCTTCATGTTTGGGAGAGTTTAGATGACTTTTTTGAAAAAAATGAAATAAATAATAATGCGCATTTCGCAACAACAAAGACAGATAGACCATACTTTGAAACAGATTTTAAAGATGGTGATTTTATCTTTTTTGGAAGTGAGACAGCAGGTATCCCTGAAGATGTGCTTAACAAATATAAAGAGCGAAATATAACTATTCCTATGACAAAAGATGGAAGAAGTTTAAATCTTGCTATTAGTACAGGCATAGTACTTTATGATGCAATTCGTCAAAATTTCACTACTTTTAATAAGGCTTAGCAATGAAAGAAGTTTTAGATATTGTAATGACAATACTTTTTGTATTTTTTATGATTTTCATCTTTGGTGGTTATCATAAAAATAAATCAGGACAGAGAGAACGAGAAAAAGAGAGATTAGAACGAGAGAAAGAGACTACTTAAAAACTTTTAACATTGCAATTTGCAATGTTTATTTTGACATTTTGCAATAAATAGACTATAATATGACATATCTATATAAAAAGGTTTCTTATGAATAGTTTTGTTAATATTGTTGAAGAGATAAAAAGTATAATATCTGATGAATTTACTTTAAAAAAAGTATTTGATAAAGATGTAGCAGAAGTATTAGGTATTAGTCAAATGAATTTTGCTACAATGAAAAAAAGAGATAAAATACCTTTTATTGAACTTTTAGATTTTTGTGCAAAAAAAACTATTTCTATAAACTGGCTTCTTTATGGTCAATCCCCCGAATCCCTTATAAAAGCAACAAATAAATTCTATATGGTAAAGTACTTTAATGATATTAGTGCAAGTGCTGGTGGTGGTTCAACTGTTGGATCTGAAGAAGTTGAGGCATTAGAAATTCCTGCACAGTTTATCTCTATGCTTGGTGGAGAGAGAGAACTTAAAAATATTGAGGCTATTAATGTATCTGGTGATTCTATGGAACCAACATTTAGTTATAACGATATTGTTTTTATAAATAGAACTAAAACAGACTTAAATCGTGGTGGTATTTTTACTTTGAGAACAGAGGCAGGTCTTTTTATTAAACGAGTACAAACACGCATTGATGGTAAAATAGATATAATCAGTGATAATTCTGTTTACTCAACACTAACACTTAATCCATCAGAAATAGAAGTTATAGGAAGAGTAGTAAGTAGATTTGGTGATATTACTTAGCTATTTTACCTAAGAGGGATAAGATACTTATCTATACCTAATATTCTTTTTGGTATCATAATCAAACATAAAATTATTGTAAGGTTTTTAAATGGATTTAGGTACAGTCATCGGTATGGTTTTAATTATGGTACTTCTTTTAGGTGCCATGACTATGGGGGTTGGTGTCGGTGCATATATCGATATTCCTTCTGTTCTAATCGTTGTTGGTGGTAGTATTGGTGCCTTGATGATTTCTTTTAAACCTGCACAAATGAAGCAATTTTCTAAAATCTTTATGAAAGCTATAAAACCTGGAGAGGGTGATCCAATAGAACTTATAAAAAAGCTTGTTGAGTTTGCTACAAAAGCTAGAAAAGATGGGATTTTGGCTTTAGAGGGTGATGTAAATAGTGAAGAGAATGAGTTTTTAAAAAAAGGTCTCTCTATGGCAATAGATGGTAGTGAGCCTGATACTATTCGTGAACTTTTAGAAATAGATATGGAACAGACAAGTACTCGTCATAAAATTCATGGAGCTATTTTTAATCAGTGGGCAGGTCTTGCTGGAGCGATGGGTATGGTTGGAACACTTATTGGTCTTGTTGCGATGCTTCTTAACATGGCTGATCCTTCTGCTATTGGTCCATCTATGGCAGTTGCACTCCTTACTACCATGTATGGTGCAATTATTGGGAATGTTTTTGGTACACCTATTTATAACATACTAGCAATTAGAAATGATGATGAGAGTATGTTAAAAGAGATGATTATTTCAGGAATCATGTCTATACAATCTGGTGATGCACCAAGAGTTTTAGAGGCTAAACTACTTGCATATTTAGCACCAGCTGACCGTGTAAGTCAGTTTGACTAGGAAGTAGCAAATGGCTAAAAATAAATGTCCTGAGTGTGAAGAGTGTTTGCCTGCATGGCTTGCTGCTTTTGGTGACCTTATGTCACTTCTTCTTTGTTTCTTCGTTTTACTCCTTTCTATGTCTAGTATGGATGCAAAAAAAGTCTCCGAAGCGATAGGTTCACTTTCAGGTGCAATGAGTGTTTTAGAGGGTGGTACAAAAACAGAGATCTCTAAACAGCGTATTCAAGAATCTACTCCTATTGAGGCACAAGATGAAACAAGTGAGTTAGTTAATAGAGTTCAACAAGCTGCTGGTGATGCAAATGAGATGATGGAACAGACTCAGGGTCCAACTATTACTGTTGAAGAGGGGCAGGAGGGGTTTACTATAGAACTTCCTGCTGCACTACTTTTTAAAGCAGGGAGTGCAACAATAGAGAATCAAGATGCACTACTCTTCTTAAAGCGTATGGCACTTATTATTGAAGAGTTACCAAATGATATGGAAGTAAGTATTCAAGGGCATACTGATGAGGGGCAACCTGGAACAAATAGTCCATTTAAAGATAATTGGGAACTCTCTACAGCAAGAGCTATATCTGTTTTACATGAGCTTCTACTTGATGGTGTTGAAGCTAAAAGAGTGAGTGCCGCAGGTTTTGCAGAGTTTCGTCCAGTTGCTACAAATGCAACGCCAAGTGGTAGAGAGAAAAATCGTAGAGTTGAATTACGCTTTTTTGGTAAAAAAAATGAAAAAAAAGAGAATGCAAGTATGTCTATTTTAGATAAGGCTGTAGCTCAATAATGCTCAAAATACTACTACTTTTAACACTTAGTATTTATGCTTTTGGTGCAGAGAGTGTAACTATACCTACTATGAATTTTGAGCTTTCAGCTCCAGATACACCACAGCAACTTGTTTCATCTTTAAATGTTTTAGTTGTTTTAACCCTTCTTTTTTTAGCACCATCTATGGTACTTGTCATGACAACATTTACTCGTTTTGTTATAGTATTTGGTTTTTTGCGTCAAGCTATGGGAACACAGCAAGTTCCTCCAACACAGTTACTCGTGATGCTTGCAATGATACTTACATTTTTTGTGATGGAACCCGTTGGAACAAAAGCGTATGAAGTAGGTATAAAACCTTATATAGCAGAAGAAATAGGCTATGAAGAAGCTTTTAATAAAACAACTTTACCCTTTAAAAACTTTATGATTCGAAATACACGAGAGAAGGACTTAGCACTCTTTTTTCGTATAAGAAAGATGCAAAATCCTCAAACTGTAGCTGATGTGCCTCTCTCTATAGTGATACCAGCTTTTGTGATAAGTGAGATAAAAACAGCTTTTGAGATAGGTTTTTTGATCTTTTTACCATTTTTAGTGATAGATATGGTTGTTGCATCGATTTTGATGTCAATGGGTATGATGATGCTTCCACCCGTTATGATTTCACTCCCCTTTAAGATACTTGTTTTTGTACTTATAGATGGATGGAATTTACTGATTGGCAACTTGATTGCTACTATAAAATAGGAGATAGATTTGGATTGTAAACATTTTGGTGAGTGTGGTGCGTGTAGAGTTTATGAAAGTGGTTATGAGGGACAGCTACAGGATAAGTTAGAGTTAAATCGTGAAAGATTTGCATCTTTTTACAGTGGAAATATATCTGTCTTTCAATCTCCTGATGCACACTATAGAGCAAGAAGTGAGTTTAAATTATGGCATGAGGGTGATGCAATTTATTATGCTATGAATAATGCTACAAAAGATGGTGTTATTTTTGTAGAAGAGTGTCCACAAGTTAATGAACATATAGCATCTCTTATGCCAAAACTACTTCAAAAGATTGAAGAAAAAAAGATAGACTTTAAACTTTTTGGTATAGATTTTTTGAGTTCAAGTAAGGGAGAGATAGTTATCTCTATGCTCTATCATAGAAGATTAGATGAAGCATGGCAAACTTTAGCGACAGAGATTGCTGATGCACTTGATATATATATTATTGGTAGAAGTCGTAAACAAAAAGTTGTTATAGGGCAAGATTATATTACAGAGTCTCTAAGTATTGAGCAGAGAGAGTATAAATTCAATTATATAGAAAATAGTTTTACACAACCAAATCCTCGTGTAAATGAGCAGATGATTGGGTGGGCTATGCAACAGTTTGCATCAGCAGAGGGTGATTTACTTGAACTTTATTGTGGAGCTGGTAATTTCACTATACCTTTTGCAACAAAGTTTGAGAAAGTTTTAGCAACTGAAATATCTAAATCTTCTATAAATGCAGCAAAGACAAACATGAAGTTAAATGATGTAGAGAATATAGAGTTTGTTCGTATGAGTGTTGAAGAGTTTGTAGAGGCACTTGATGGTGTACGAGAGTTTCGACGCATGAAAGATATAGATATAAAAGAGTATAACATTAAGAGTATTTTTGTTGACCCTCCACGGAGTGGCATGGATGAGACTTCATGTAAATTTGCATCAAGATATGAGCATATTTTATATATATCTTGTAATCCTGAAACACTTGTGAGAGATTTAGAGATTTTAACTCAAACACATAAGATTGAAGCAATGGCACTTTTTGATCAATTTCCTTATACTCATCATGTTGAAATGGGTGTGAAGCTTGTAAGAAAAGGTTTAAATTAAGAGTGAAGAAAATATTAATTATCAGTGATGGTACAGTAGGTGAACACTTTATTCAAAGAGTAATTGAGACTTATACAAGTGAAAATATCTACTATATAGTTCAAACAAAAGCTAAAGAGTTTCAAGATGTAAATCCTGCTCGTTTTAAGTTTTATGAGTTTGATCCTACAAGTCTTTATAAACTCGCGAATCTTTTGAAGATGGAATTTATTCAAGTCATTATTGCTATGGATACACAAATAGAGACAGAGAATAGTGTTAAAAATATTCGTATGATAAAAAAGCAACTTCGTATTATTGTTTTAAATAAGTGGAATATGGAAAATGAAGATGCAAATGTTGTTTTAGTTAATACAAATGAACTTGTAGCATCAAGATTAATTGATTATCTTCCTAATGTACCTGTAATTGCACAAAATGTTGGTATAGGTGAGGGTGAAATCATGGAAGTACTTGTTCCATTTGGAAGTTCTTTTGTCTATAGGCATATTGGTGCTATTGAGCAAAAAAGCTGGAAAATTGTAGCAATATATAGAAATAGAAAACTTATTATTCCTGCACGCAGAAAAATGATTCAACCAAATGATTTACTTGTTCTTGTTGGTGAACCAGCTGTTTTAAAATCTGTTTATCGTTCTATTAAAAGAGAACTTGGTCAATTTCCTGAACCTTTTGGTACAAATTTACTTCTTTATATAGATATGAATATTGTTAATCAAAATACTATTAAAGAAGCGGTAAAGCGTTCAGTATATGTGCATCAGAAATTTAAACATGACTTAATTATTAAAGTTGTAAATCCAGCTAATATAGAGTTACTTCAGTATATTAAAACTCTTAGTGCTCCAACTATTATTATAGATATTGATTATGATAGTATAAACCTTAAAGAAGTTTTTTATAGTGATGTGCGTTCGTATCATGTGGGATTAGTTATCATCTCTAAAGAGATGTTCAGTGACTACTATGTTCGACAAGCTATGTATGAAGCTCATGTCCCAGTGCTTAAATTAGCAGATAGAGAGTTTTCTACACTTAAAGAGGCGGGATTAATCCTCTCTAATAATCGAGATTTAGAAAAAATTTCAGCTACTATTTTTGATATTTCAGAACAGATGAACTTTAATGTAGAGTTATATAACTATACGCATGAAGTACAAGATGAGAGGGAACAGGTAATAGAACATTACTATAATCTTTCAACAATCTTCTCTAAAACTATTAAAGTCTTTAGTGAAAATGAGAATCCTATTCGTAAACTAAAGCAAAAAGAGAATTTTATGCATATTCTTCCATTTACAAAGAAGCTAACAACAAGACGAATATATTCACTTTTTTCTACAGATAATGAGAAGCTTTACTACAAGTTAGATGATTATCATCAAATATTTATTCCTGTGCAACTCTGATTTAGCAACAATTTAGTATTTTTTAAGTATTATCTATCATAATTATAATATGGATAGATGATGCAAGTAAATATTCCCCTTAAACAAGTAATAGACAACTCTTACGATATAACAATCGACACAATAAAGCCCGTACATTTTGATACAAAAGTAGCCATTATAACGAACCCAAAAGTAGCTGGATTACATCTAGGTTACTTACTTACAAAGATAACAGCTAAAGAGCTTTATATTATAACAGTACCAGATGGTGAAGAGTATAAGAACCAAGACTCTATTAACACTATTTTAGAGTCTCTTTTTAATCATAAGTTTAACCGTAAATCGATGCTTATTGCATTTGGTGGTGGTGTTATAGGTGATATGACTGGTTATGTATCTAGCATTTATCAAAGAGGTATAGATTTTATTCAAATTCCTACGACACTACTCTCTCAAGTTGATGCAAGTGTAGGTGGTAAAACTGGTATGAATAACAGCTATGGTAAAAATCTTATTGGTGCTTTTCATCAACCTCGTACTGTTCTTATAGACCCTTTCTTTTTATCTACTCTTCCTTCTCGTGAGTTTGGTGCAGGGGTAGCTGAAGTTGTAAAAATGGCAGTTACTTTTAACAAAGAGTTCTTTGAGTTTTTAGAGACAAGTGACTTAAATAATCCACTTATTTTACAAGAAGCTATAAAATATGCAGTGCAAACAAAAGCAGATGTAGTTGCAAAAGATGAAAAAGAGAATGGTATTCGAGCTGCACTTAATTATGGACATACTTTTGGTCATGTTATAGAGAATGAAACAAAGTATAAGAAGTATCTTCATGGTGAAGCAGTTGCTATAGGTATGGTTATGGCAAATGAGTTAGCTGTGAAGATGGGGCTGATGCAAGAGGATGAAGCTTTAAGAATAAAACAACTTTTAGAAAAATATAATCTTCCTATCTCTTATAGTATCTCTGATGTAAACTCATTTTATGAGACTTTCTTTTTAGATAAAAAAAGTTCAGATGATAGCATTACTTTTATTATTCCTGTTGGTTTAGGTGGTGTAAAAATAACAGATAAATGTGATAAGTCTTTAGTCATATCTGTTTTAGAAACTTTTGGAGAGTAAATAAATGAAACACTCTTTTCTTTTTCTTTGTGTAATACTCTTTAACAGTTCTCTTTTTGCACTTACAGATGTAGTTGATGCAAATGAAACAAATGAACTCAATATTACATTAACACAAGAGCAACTTGAAGCGATAGAACAGATAAAACTAGAAGAACAAAGACTTAGAGCAGAAAAGAGAGCCTTAGAGAGAAAAGAGTTACAAAGACAGCAAAAAATCGCTTCTTATGAGTTAGAGCTTTTAAAGTTAGAAAAAGAGATCTCTGATGAAAATAGTTGGATTAAAAGTTATGCATCATATATCACTTCTCTTGAAGTTAGAAATTCTCTTGAAGAGATTAAAAAGCGTATAAACTACTTAAATAAAAATGCAAAAACAGCAAGTGATAGAGATGAACTCAATGCTCTTATATCTAAAGAAAAGATACTAACTTCACAAGTAGATAAATTAAAAGGAGATAGTGGCGCACCTTTTGCAGATTTACTTACTCCTCCTGCTATTGTAGAGATGGAAAAAATAACAAATCCTTTTGATATATTTACAGGTCTTTCTACTATAAAAGTTCTAAATACAAATTTTGAAGAGTATAGATTAAAACGAGATAGCTTAATGGACTTAATAGTTCTTTTAAGAAAAGAGAACGCTATTTATAAACTTCTTGCAAGTATTGATAATAGTGGTAAATATAAAGAGATAAAAAAATATAAAGAGACTCAGCTAGAGCGTTTTGAAACGGCTCTTGATACTATAAATGTAACTTTAGATGTTTATCAAAAAAGATTAGAGATTATTGAAAATGACATAAATAAGGGAATAGAGAAACAGACCTATAGACTTGCTAAAATAGGAACTTCTATTTTTGTTGTTCTTTTTATATTTTTTCTTTTAAAACTTATTGTTAAAAGATATATTACTGATAATGAACGCTTCTATATGGCAAATAAAATCATTACTTTTATGAATGTAACAGTTATTATTTTTATACTCTTCTTTAGTTATATAGAGAATGCTGGTTATTTAGTAACCATTTTAGGATTTGCATCAGCGGGTATCGCTATTGCTATGAAAGATTGGTTTATGAGTATATTAGGTTGGCTTGTCATTGTTTTTGGTGGTAGTATTCATGTAGGTGATAGAATAAGAGTCGATATGGATGGGATGCAGTATGTAGGTGATGTTATGGATATATCACTTCTTCGTATGACTATTTTAGAAGATATTACACTTACTTCTATTATGCGTAATCGTCGAGCAGGTAGAATTATATTTGTACCAAATAACTATATATTTACAAGAATGATAGCCAACTATACGCATAACTCTCTTAAAACTGTTTGGGATGGAGTAAAGATTACAATTACTTTTGATTCAAACCATAAAAAAGCGATGCATTTAACAAAAGAGATAACAAAGAAGTTCTCTAAGGGTTATACAGAGATAACAAGAAAACAGTTAAATAAACTTAGACAACATTATAGTCTTAAAAATACAAATGTAGAACCACGAATCTTCTCTTTTATAGAGCCAAATGGTATAGATATAGAAGCATGGTATCTTACAAATGCCTATGGAACACTTACTTTAAGAAGTGTGATTTCACTAGAAATAGTTGATGCATTCAATGCAGAAGATGATATAACTATAGCATACCCAACACAACAACTTCATGTAAATATGAAGAGTCAAAAACCAATAGAACATAATAGCGAGATGGTATAAAATGAAAAAAAAAGTATTTTTTAAAACTTTCGGATGTCGTACAAATATATATGACTCACAGGTTATGATGAGTGCAATGCAAGAGTATGAAGTAACAGAAAATGAAGCAGAAGCTGATGCAATAGTTATCAACTCTTGTACAGTAACTAATGGAGCTGATACTCATGTTCGTTCCTACATTTCTCAGGTTGAGAAGAGCAAGGGTGATGCAAAAATTTTTCTTACGGGATGTGGCGCACATACAAAAGGGGAGTCTCTTTTAAAAGAGGGGCGTATTCATGGTGTTTTCGGACAGAGTGAAAAAGAGAAGATAGATACTCTTTTAAAAAAAGAAAAACCTTTTTATGAAAAGGGTGACTTAAATCATATTGATAATCTTATTGTAGATGATTTTGTTGGCAAGAGTAGGGCATTTATAAAGATTCAAGAGGGGTGTAATTTTCGCTGTTCTTACTGCATCATACCTTTTGTAAGAGGTGATGCGAGAAGTATGGATGAGGGAAAAATTTTAGAGCAGATTACTCGTTTGGCTTCTAATGGTTTTGGGGAGTTTATACTTACTGGAACAAATGTTGGCTCTTATGGAGAGGATAAAAGAACATCTTTAGCAAAACTGATGAAAAGAATGTCACAGATACGAGGTGTCCGTAGAATCCGTCTTGGAAGTGTAGAGCCTATACAGATAGGAGATGAGTTTAAAGAGATACTTGATGAGCCTTGGATGGAGAAGCATATGCATATAGCACTTCAACATACTTCTCCAACAATGCTAAAACTTATGAATAGAAGAAATGTGTATAAAAAAGATAGAGAACTTTTTGAGTATCTTGTAGAGAAAGGTTTTGCTATAGGAACAGACTTTATAACGGGGCATCCCGGTGAAAGTGAGGAGTTATGGCTTGAGGCTATGCAAAATGCAAGAGAGTTACCATTGACACATCTTCATGCCTTCTCTTACTCTAAGAGAGATGGTACACCTTCTTCTGTAATGAAACCTGAAGTGAATGGGAGAGTGGCAAAAGAGAGACTTCATGAGATTCAAGATTTGGTGCATAGTAAAAACTATGAGTTTAGAAAAGCTTATAAAGGTAGTTTAGATATTTTGGTTGAGTCTAAAAAAGAGGGACTTTATCATGGTATCGACCAACATTTTAACAAGATTATTATTGATTCAAAAGAGGATTTAGTTGGTAATTGGATAAATATAGAGAAGTATGAAGTGAAAGAGGATTCTAACTATGCAAATATCTAAGACAAATAGAATAGTCCTTATCATTTCTGCTGTTATGATAGTGGCACTGATTTTATTTGCAATTTTAAGAGATAGGGCTGATGCTGTAACATTAGCTCAAGCGATAAAGATGTTAAATAATCAGAGTGTAGAGAAGGTAGTTGTTTCTAAAGAGTATGTTTATCTAAAAACGCATAATGGTTACTATAAGATAGCCTCTTCACAAGTACGACCAAAGATGTTTGTTAACTATAAAGTAGAGGTACAAACAGACTCAAATATTTTAATTTTCATTCTTTTTTTAGTACTTTTTTTAAGTTTTGTCTCTTTAATTATTAAGTTCTTACAAAAAGAGGGTGGAATTTTCTCTCCTAGAAAGGGAGTAGAAAAGAGTATTCCTTTATCTACACAAGAACACTCAAATAGCGTTATAGAAGCGACTAAAAGTGATGTTTGTTTTGATGACATTGGTGGGATTAGTGATGTGAAGGTGGAGCTTGAAGAGATTATAGATTTTATGAAAAATCCTAAACGCTATAAAAGTTTTGGTGCAAGAATGCCAAAAGGTGTCCTTCTTATAGGTCCTCCTGGTGTTGGAAAAACAATGATAG
>Ga0256826_1000332_pt1 | contig 27965 bp, 30 predicted proteins | sample CV79metaG_FD_185975 | JGI IMG/M metagenome (GOLD analysis project Ga0256826, IMG submission 185975) | Hydrothermal vent microbial communities from East Pacific Rise, Pacific Ocean - CV79 | ecosystem: Environmental > Aquatic > Marine > Hydrothermal vents | place: Pacific Ocean: East Pacific Rise...
GGTGGCTTGTTATCTGGTGGTGTGTTTGGGTCAACTATATCTTCATGAGTTGACCAGCTATAGTTATAGGCTTGTAATGGGTTTACTGATAGTAGTAGGAGTAGTATCAGTAGGGGGGTTAGGATTGTTCTCATTGTTGTGCCTCCACTTGGGCTCTTATTTCTTGGCTTGTTTCTTCGTAGGTTTGGGTAAGTTCATTTAATTGACTTTTTAATATTTCATCATTTTCTAAGTAAGCATCAATTGCTTTATAGTTATGTGTGTAATAGGCAGCAATCTTTGAGGGAGTAGTTCCCTCTTTTTCATATATGTCAAATATCTTTGTTTGATAATCTCCATCTATTTGGTATTGCTCTGACATAGGACAAGAGTTTTGCATACAGACCAATCTCTTCTTTTGCCCTTCTATTGTCAGTTCTTGTGCTTTAATCTCTAGTTCAAAGTATATCTTTGGTGTTATATCTGCATAGATAGTTGCACTGAGCAACCCTATAAGTAAAAGTATTTTTATCATCATTTATCCTTAGTAAAAAATTCTTAGTAATGTATACTGTATAAGGGAACTAAAACCAGTCTCATCTACAGCTCTCACACCTATACGAAAACTACCAGGAGCTATAAACTCACCAGCACTATTTCTTCCATCCCACTCTATAGTATTTTCTCCTGCAAGTAAAGCACTATATTTTTTATAAGCCACAGTTACACCTGTTTGTGCATCTACTACTGTGAGTTCTACGGATGCATCTGCTGTTAGGTTAAAGCTTATGTTTGCAGTACTCTTTAAGCCTTCTTCTTTATGACTTGTCGGGTCATATATGACAGGTTTTACAGATACACCTGTGATGTGCGCTCCACTTTTTACATATATGGCATTACTAGCTAAAGTATATGCCCAGTTTCCATACATAAAGTATTTACCAGGAGGTGCTTTTATAATTACACCTTCATTATTTGTTGAATACCATTTCACATTATGCTTTCCCTTTGCCATTGGCTGACGACTGAAAAAAGTCACAACTCTAGTATTTGAATAGCTATAACCCATAAAAGCAGTTACTTCTGCTGCTTGATTAAGTGTAAAGGTTATGTTCATAGGATCATTATCAAAAGGTGCAAAATTTCTTTGGGCATTATTTCTTGATGGATTAAACTGTGTTCCACCAGTAGAATCTCTCAAATCTACTCTTTTTACTTCACCATTATTTTCATAAAGCAGTACAGCATAGTAATCACCTTGCGCTATTTTACTTCCATCATTTGATGTTCCATCCCATGTATCACTATATGTTCCGGCTACTCTATCGCTCCAATCAACTAATGTTCTCACAACTTGATTGCTTCTACTCTCTAATACTATACTAACTTTGGTGTCAGCTCCAATAGTAGTTGTTATAGTTGCCACTTCACCAAGTGCTGTATCAATTGTATTTGCATCTCTAGATATAGAGACTGTATTTGCTACTTGAATTTCAATCGCATCTACACTTTGACGACCATCTGTAGTTGTTACTCGAACACGAGGAAAATGTGTGCCTGCTGTTGTAAATATATGACTTACATTTGCACTTTGATTAGAGTCATAGTCATACACGCCATCTCCATTAAAGTCCCACTCCCAAAGAGAAAATCCTTTGTTTTGAGGATCACTAGCTGTTGCACTTAAGTTTACATTTAGTGGTGCTTTACCACTATAAAGACTTGACGCACCAGTAATACTAGGTGAACCTTCTACTGCTACATTTACAGTAGTTGTCGGAAGAGTGTATGATGCACTTACCCCTTGAGTATCTGTAACTCGTACAGTTGGAGAAAATTGTCCAACTGCAGTATATGTATGAAGAGTATTCCCGGTAGTGGCAGATGAATATTCATAAGTTCCATCACCATTAAAATCCCACTCATATTGTGCAATACCCTCATTATCTGAAGCTGATACTACAAAAGTCACTTCTAATGGTACTGCCCCATTTGAAGGAGTAGCTTCTGCACTTACTTGTGGAGGAAGGTTTTGGATATGAACAATAGTACTTCCGATGAGTACTTCACCTTTAGCATCTCTCACTTTTAGTGAAACATTGTAATCACCAGAGTTTGGATAAGTGTAAGTGTAGGTATTACCAACTAAATCACCTCGCTCAAATGTTCCATCTCCATCTAAATCCCAATCATATCTTTGTATAGCAGTATCTGTTGTCACCACTGGTGAAAATCTGATTGTAGCATCAGGTACTGCTGTTTGTGGAACTGCCCTTGGAAAAGCACCTAAAACAATTTTAGGTTGAACCACATAAGAAAAAGTTGCATTACTCTCATTACCAAGTATATCTTTTGCTGCAAGAGTAACTTTAAATGATGAAAGTGGAAGAGAAGAAGCATTACTAGGTGTATATGTCAGCACACCATTTTCAAAAACTGCTTGAGATGATTTATCTTCACCATTCACTACTATCTTTATAGAAGATTCATCTACTCCTTGCCCACTATCAGCGATTGCATAACTTAAAGGCATATAAGGATCAACTATTGAAGATCCATCTTCCGGTGAGATATCTGTAATAGTTGGTGCTATAGAGTCAACTACAATATGAAGTTCCTCTTCCATAGCTTTTTTATCAAAGTATCTAAAAAATCTACTTTTGTAAGGGACTGTTACTTTAATAGTTACATTCCCTTCAGGAAGAATAAACTCTTCTGTTGGTTGATAGATAATTCTTGTAGTACTACTAAAGAAGCTATTTTCTCGCTCAACTGTAGTATCTACAGTTCTATCGTTACCATTAACACTTAAAACTCTAGCATCAAGATCTACCATGTGTTCATTATTATGATGTTTCACTTCAAAGCTTACTTTTGTAGTATTATCAGATATTACTGAACCCTCTTTTATGTTTGTTGTAACCTCATAGTCACACCCTGTAAAAAATACTATCAGTAAAGATAGTATGACACTTTTTTGAAAAATTACACTCATTTGTAAACTCCTTTTTTTTATTGAATTAAAAATTCAATATTTTCTACACCAACTTGTCCATCGAACCCCGATACATTCACAGTTAGAATATGTTTTCCCTTCTTCAAACCATTTGGTGACCATAACCATGTTATAGGCATAAACCCAAGCTCCTCTTCTGATTTAAAATCAAAATCGATAAAAAAACTTACTTCATATTTACTCTGTTCTATAAGTTCCTCATCCTCAGTTGGCATAGTGACCTTGATTGGAATGGCATTGTTATTTTTAAACACTGCTACACCATCTTTAGTTTTTTTAACATTTTTTGGAAAATGAAGATTTATTTTTGGGTCTTTATCTGTAATTCTAGAGCTGTAGTAGTGAGGAGATATTCCTTTTTTAGCTCTTTGAATCAAACGCTCTTTTTTAGGTGTTTGTTTAAATTTAAAGTTATTGTTTTTACTGTATTGTGCAAATGTTAGTTCTTTATTCCCAGTTGTAACTATTGAGTATTCAGGTAATGAAAAAGCTACAACGATAACTCCATATCTTTTAGTTTTAAATACATTTACAACTTTGTCTTCGTCATAACCATTCCAGTGTTGAACATTTTTACCTGCTGGTTTTGGTACCCAGTTAATTAAAGATCTCATCATAGGTCCATCTTTAATCCCAGCACGGATTAAAACACGAGACGGCTTACTTAAATGATAAATTGTTTTGCCTTCTAAGGTTACTTTTGTTTGGAGATTAGTTTCAATTTCACCACCACTATAAGAACGAGGGTCTATGGTAGTTACACCTTTAGTATTTTTTGCATTTAATACAACTGTATAAGCTTCATTTGGAACTGTAATATTTCGATCATCTTTTCCATTCCAAGAAAGAGAGTGTTTTCCTTTAGCTAATACTTTTTTTGAATATAAAGTGCGTATTTTATTGCCATCTGCTGTATATATCTCAATAAATACTTCTGCTTTTTCATTCAAGATAAAAGGTATTATAAAGTTCTGCTTCCTTGATGGAGAAAATTCACTTTTTTCATAAGGAGAAAAAGAGATTATCTCTTTACTAAATAAGGAGGTGCTAATTAATACCACCATTAGAAGTGCTTTGCCTAATATTATTTTCATCGTTCAACCTTTAAATTTCTAATTTTTGTGTACCCTTTAGGTAAGGATAATTTTGTTAATTTACCTATATTATTAATTTTCATTAACATACTCTTATTACCATCTCTTCTTATAAAAATAACTTCATGATCTTCAAATGGCATTGGGTAGCCATCTGTAACTTCACCGCTAGTAAGCTGTGTATATTTATGCTTATCAAGTGACATTTTCCATATATGATAAAAGCCATCTTTATTAGATGAAAAGTAGATGTTTTTTTGTTGATTATCTACACTTGGCTGATGAGAGATGCTATTAGTCAATGTAAGTTGATATGCATCTCCAGATAGTATATGCTTGTACCATAGTTCTTGAATAATTTTCCCACAGCCTTCAACACAGCTAACATTGGAATAATAAAGATTCGCATCATTTAAAATATATGGTTCTAGCTGTGTAGAGCGTTGTGTTACAACACTCTTTATTTTTTTTGTTTTAAGATTTAAAGAGATGATGTCAGTGTTAGAACTGTTTCCTTTAATTAGCTTTACTAATACAATATTTTTACCATCAGGTAAAAACATAGGTTGAGTATATGCATCTATGCCAGATTTTAAAAGAATTATTTCTTTATCTTTAATTTTAGTCGTGAGACGTAATGTTCTATCCGATGCGATGTAAATAACTCTTTGATTTATAAAATCATAATCAAATGTTCTCGGCTCAAGTTCAGTTTCAATAACTTTAAATTTGTCCTTTTCATGTACAACTATTTTCCATTCATCATGTATAAGAGCGGAGAACACAAATCCTGTGTCTTTGGCAAAAAGAAGTAGACTTATACTTAAGAGTATTAAAAATTTCATTTTATATCCTCACAATATTTATCAATATAGTCAAAAGCACTTTGCAGAGATTGCTCTCCATCTTCTTTTGGAAATAGAGGTACAAACCCTACTTCAAAACGGAATGAATGCATATCTTCATGTTTACGCCAAGGTGTCATCTCTAAAACTCTTATGATTGGTTTGAGTCTGTCTATACACTTATTATCAAGTTTGTAAATTCTAGCAGTAGCTTCAAATGCCGTAAATCGAGCACTTCTTCTCATATTAGAATATGAGGTATTAATTGCAAATTGTTTCTTAATCTTTTGAGACTTAGGAACTGTGGAAAAAGTAGCATTTTCATCTACATAGCGTTTTATAAGCCATGCAGAAAATACTGAATCGGTCTCCCAAGGTATATATGATTTATAGTGCCCACCTTCAGCATATAAAAAATTAAACATTAAAGTTAAAACTAAAATAAATTTCATAACATTAACCTCACCCATTTCTTTGTCCATTCATCTATTGGACTACTTTTTATCTCCATCCATGTTCCTTTTTGAATTATTTCCCCTTGATTTACAACTAGAATTATTATTTTTTCATCTTTTAACCCTAAGTAGTGATGTGTTGTCTTAATTAAAGTAAACCCTTGTATCTTTTGCTGCTGATTAATCATCTCCATCAGTTCATAAGCTAAAACAGCATCTACATTAGCAAATGGCTCATCCAAAAACAGATACTTTGGCTGTGTGCAAAGTGCTCTTGCTAAGGCTAATCTTTGTCTTTCTCCCCCTGAAAGTTCATGAGGTTTTCGGTTTTCTTTGTTTGTAAGTCCTACTAAGTTTAACCATGATGAAGCCTCCTCTTTAATCGACCTTCCTTGAGTCATAGCAAAGGAGATATGTTCTTGTGCACTCATATGTACCCATAATCCTAATTCTTGAGTTAACAGCATCAGAGACATTTTTTTTAAATTTTGATCATTAAATCCTTTAATGGGTACTCCGTCAATAATTAACTCTCCATACGACTTAGACTCTAAGGCACAAAGAGCATGTAATAAAGTTGTTTTCCCACTTCCAGATGGACCAACTATAAATATACGTTCACTTTCTTTTATCTCTAATTTATCCACTTTAAAATAGAAGTTTTTATATTTGTCAAATTTATAGTTCTTAAGCATAATCATATTTACTCCTTAAAAGAAATCCGATCAGTAAAGTTGAAAGTAAGATTAGACTCATTTGGATTAGAGATAGAAAAGAGACAGATGCAAAGTCTCCATAATGCATAAGATTGTATATTTTTATAATAAGTGTCTCTTCTCCTGGAGGGATAAGTAGAACAGTTGAGGACAACTCATTTAGTGAAAATACAGTTAGAACAATTGTTAATGTGAACCATGTAGTCCACGAAGTAGGTACCGTTATATGCTTAAATATATTTACAGTGTTGATATTTTGAAGTTTTAAAAACATATCTGGTGAGTGCATCAGTTCAAAACTTATCAAAAATAACAAAGCGATAGGTACTATTTTTAGTAAATAAGCGAATATTAATAATATATATCCAATTGATTTACTATAATCATTGAGATATATAGATAGTTCAATGAGTCCCAATGAGCTTAGAGAAGAGGGTAGTAACCAGTATAAGAGCATAAATAATATCAGTCCACTTTTAATGTATTTCGAGTTATTACTATAGATAAATCTATACACTAACAAACTGAAAAAACTTCCCAATAATCCTGTAAAAAAAGAAATAATGAAAGAGTTTTTTAAAACGGAAAAATTATCTATAAAAAGTGTTTTTATATTGATTTGGAATAATTCTTCAACAAGAAGAGCATTCAAAAATAAAAAAAGAGCACTAAATGTAATAATAACTGGAAATGTGTACTTTTGAAAATTTTGGAATAATAAAAAAGAGGATTTACTATTACTGGTTAATTGCTTATTTAATATTTGTGTTAATATACCTAAAATTAAAAAACTTAGTAACACAAAAGGGATAGTCATAAAACTAATCTCTCCTATATTATCCATTACAACTATACGACTTAAAAATTCTTCAGCATATGTTCTATATCCTAAAAAAGAAGGTACTTCTTGATGAATAAATGTCAGCATAAATACAATTAGAAAAGCTGTGATTAAGGGTTTATATAATTGAGGGATAACTATATATTTAAAAACATTTTTAGATGATGTTATCATTAATGCTACTCTTATTGAATTAGATTCAATTTTTACAAGAGATAAGATTAGAATCATGCTAACTAAGGGAAAAAATTTAATAGTTAAAACAGATAAGGATTGTGTATATGTACTTAAGTGATTAAACCAAGTAAGCTTACTTAGTGCTGTGAGATATATAATTGGTGATATAAAGAAAAACATAAAAAGAAGTAAAGATAGTATTTCCCTTGTCCAGCGTTGTGGACTTGAGAAAAAAGTGATTGTACTAATAAGAGCAAAAAATAAACTTGAGATACTAACACCTAAAGATAAAACAATAGAGTTAAATAGTTTATGAGAAAACTGACTTGTAGTAAAATATTCTAATGAACTTTGAGTTAGCCCATTTGCTACTTGAAATAAGACAAAGGTTAATGGTAAAAAGAAGATAAAAATAAGTGGAAAAAGTATAATATAATTTTTCATTCTAAATAACTACGCATTAATTGTATACTCTTCTTTAAACCTACATCGAGCTTATTTCCTTTGACTGTCCATAATTTAGGTTTAGTTGAGTTCCTCTTTGGTTCTGATATCGAAAATTGAACTGCATCCATATCAATTAATTGTTGCTCAATTTTTGGCAATGAAAGATATTTAAGTAGAATTTTTGCATTTGATAGGTGTTTCGCCCCTTTAATGATAGATACAGTTTGATGAATTCCAAAGACTCCTTGTTTATCTTGATTGTAATACAACATTTTAATAGGAAGACCTTGTTTAATACCAAGTATTGCATCATCAGTGTCTACAAGACCTATCGAATATTTGCCATAACCTACAGCATCTTTTACAACCGAATTACCAGCTAATAAAGCTACATCATTATTTTTCAATCCTTTAATAAAATGTAAAAACTTTTTCTCTCCTAATTGATAATACAATGCTGCAAAATGTGTAGAGGCTGTCCCAAAATAGGGTGAGGATAAAGCTATTTTTCCTTTATATTGTCTTTTAATAAGATCATCTAAGTTATGAGGATAGTTTTTTTCTTCAATCAAATCTGTATTTACAATAAATACTCGACTTCTTAAACCAATTTTATGCGTAAATGTATTTTCTTTATTATTAAGATTCATTAATATGCCGGCATTTGCTAGACGCTCTGTTCTTAAAAATTCTGAATTCCAAAACAAGTCTGCTCTAGGAGAGGATTTTTCAGCAATAAGTCGCTTTTCTAAGCCAACTGCTTTTGAAGATTCTGTGTCATATACAGCTTTTACTCTAATACCCGTTTCTTGTTCAAATTGTTTCAAAATTTTTGATGAGAATACTTGGTCTACAGAAACATATACGATAACTTTATTATGTTCGACATTACTATTGGTGCAAGCACTCAAATAAATTACAATAAATAAAATTATAAGCTGTTTTTGTAGCACATTATCCCTTTTTCATTTAAATACAAACCAAATGGTATTATTTAAATTATTAAATATCACTTAGCTTTCATATAAAAACTGTTATACTTATCAAATATCTTTTTATCAATTGTATGATACTATACTGAAAGGTCTGTTTTTAATATGATATAAGATTTGACAATTATTTATTTATTTTTAGGATATAACATGAGAAGAAGAGCATTATTGATAGGTAGTCCAGGACTACCAGGTACAAAAGGGTATTTGAGAGAGATGACAAAAAATGATTTAAATAAAATTAAAAGTTATCTTATGTCAAATACTGCTGGAAAGTGGTACGAGGATGAAATATTATTAGTAGATACAAATAATATAAATGCTGTAAAAAAGTATCTTGAGAGTGTAAGAAATGAAAATAATGATTTTGTGTTTTGTGCTTTTAGTGGTCATGGTTGGTATGATGGGCATAAGAGCTCCAGAGTATTTGAAATTGGTGGTCATGATTTGTACGAAAGTGAATTTAGGCAACTAGCTGCAAAACAATTATCAGTTTTTGATTCATGTGCTGAAGTGTATAAACCAGAGATACTAACAGAGAATCAAAGATTCGAGAATTCAATATCTATGGATAGCATGGATACTAAAAATTACAGAGAAATATATAATAATGAAATACATAAATGTCGTGAACAAGCAATTAGTTTGTACTCTAGTAGTGTTTCTGAGCTCTCACATACTGATGATAATTTAGGTGGACATTTTATACATTATTTGTTAAATGCTGGAAGGTCAAATCAAATAAATAATTTAGATGCTATCGATACTTTTGATCTAGCAAAAGAAGAAATGAAAAAAGATAGAAGAAGTCAAACACCCTATAGTTCATTTCCTAAAAGTGCAAGAACTTTTTTGCCATTTTCATTAGGTAGATATGCATAATATGGATGGGAAAACTATTATTTTAGCAACTTCACTTATAGTTTCAAATGGTGTATCAATATGGTTGTACCTTAAAAATAAAAAATTAACAGAAGCATTATATATTGATAGTAAACAAAAAGAAAGAATAAAAGATTTACATGATAAACTTTTTCAAATTCAAACAGTATCTTTAGATTATCCATATTTAGAAGATAATAAGTTTATAGATGGTTGGTATGATTTTAAAAAAAAATACCATAACAATGAAGATGTATTAGAAGATATAAAAAATAAATATCTTCGATATGAGCAATACTGTGAGATGATATTTAATCTTACATCTGATGCATATAAAATCAATTGCTTAGATAATGAAATAGAATTTAAATCATGGGCAAGAATTCATAAAGAGTGGTGGATAAGTCCGCTAGAAGAACACTCTAATCGTGATGTATATGGCGATCAACTATCAGATATCATTGATAAATGGATCAAGTAAAGTTAGAGCATAAAAGGATAATTAAATGCAAATAGATTTTCACCACACAGTTACATATGTATGTGCAAGAATAGCAGGCTTTAATCATAGTGAAGCAGATATTATCTCTTATAGTGCTCAGTATGTAGATGATGCAACAAATGATGGTATATTGAGTTTCGAGGATGGACAGAGATACACTCGTATGGCCTCAGCTCACAGTATGATAGATAGACGTAATTTTTCAGAAGCAGCCAATCACAAAGTATGGGTTCCCTTTCACTTTCTTCCTGGTAATGATCTAAAGACAGCAGGAGAAAATGTTGAAGGTTCTTTTGTTAAGAAGCTTGTTTGTAAACCATATAGTAATATCGCAGTTGATGTATTGAGAGTTTGTGAAGAGGATAAAAATAAACCATATGCTCTACACAGACTAGGAATAACGATGCATGTCTTTGCTGATACTTTTGCACATCAAGGTTTTGCTGGTATCCAACATAAGATAAATGAAGTTAATGATTTGGAGTTACTAAATGAAGAAGTAGATATGGGTAGTAAGTTATCTAATTTTTTTGGTGATATGTTTGATGGAGTTACCCAATCTTTTTTAAGTGATGTCGTTCCACTTGGTCATGGTCCAGCATTAACTTGTCCAGATAAGCCTTATCTAGAGTGGAAATATACAAATGGTCTTGGCGAACCAGTTCATAGAAAAAATATAGAAATTTTTGAATATGCAGTACGAAGTATGGTTGCAGATATGATTGAGTATAGAGATGTGCCTGAAGCTGATTATGATGATTCAAACAATGAGACTGATTATGCACAAATCATTAAAAATTTTGATGAGTTTCGTGAAGCAAAAGGTGAGGCTAGACATGAGCGGTGGATTGAATCAATAGCTGCTGGTGATTTCTCTTTTGGAAGTGAAAATCTTGAATTTATTCCGAAGGGTATTGGCTCATGGAAACATAAAGCACTGAAAATAGAAAAATCTGTAGACGAAAAAGGTGATAATAAGCCTGTTTACACAAATGAATTTCTTACAAGTGATTGGAAACTTTTTCATGATGCATTACAAGCACACTATTTTGATGTAATTCACGATATTCTTCCTAAATATAATATCTGTGTTGCATAAAGATAAAGGAATTATATGGAATCATGGATAATAGTAACTATTGTATTTGTAGGTCTTTTTATTTTTGTTCTATATATAGGATGGGGTATTGGTGAGCTTATTGAAGTTTTTATTTATAATAAATTTGTTAAAGCATTTGAAAAAGACTATGTAGCAGCGGTTAAGCATACTCAACCAACATGGGAAGAGATAAAAAATATTTCTTCTCTACATTTTATAAAATTAGAGACAGTTGGAAAAATAAATCAGAAAACTTTGGCAAAAATATTAACGGGTGAAGAACAAGATTTAGCAACTCATAAAACACTTATTAAATCATATATTGATGAATATAACAAAGAAGTTCCTTTTGAAGGCTTACCAAGTGATATTAGAATTCATCTAGAGCGTATACAAGATAATAGAAGTAATATAAACTATTCACTTTCTCCTCTAACAGATAAGATTAAAGAATTACTTGTTATAAAAAATAACGAAAATAAGAAGTTGAAGTTTTATACAATTGCAGGTTTTTTTATTGGACTAGTTGGAGTTGGGTTTTCTGTGTATACATATAACGTTACAGATAAAATCAGTATCAAAAATTTAGAAAAAAAGGATAAAGTTGAAAATAGTACACTTTAGCGATACCCACTTAGGGTATAACGACTTAGATATTTTAAATGATGAGAACATTAACCAGAGAGAAGCGGACTTTTATGATGCTTTTTCTCAAGTAGTTCAAGAGATTAAAAAGATAAAACCTGACTATATCATTCACACAGGTGATCTATTTCACCGTGCATCTCCTTCAAATAGAGCTATCACTTTCGCATTAGAACAGTTTAAAATAATAAATGAGCTAAATATACCATTTATTATGATTGCTGGAAACCACTCAACACCACGTACAAACCTATCAAGCCCTATTATGAAAATATTTGAAAACTTTGAGAATATTTATATCTCTTATTCTCAAGAGTATAAAAAGATAGAGTTTAATAATATTGTTTTTCATACTCTTCCTCATATGAATGATGAAAGTAAAGCCCTCGAGCAGATAGAACTATGTGAAACTCAAGTAAGTACAGATAAAAAAAATCTCATGATGATGCACTGTTCTGTAGGTTCTCACTATCTTATGCAAGAGTTTGGCGAGTGGGTTTACCCTAAAGATAAAGAGTCTCTTTTTGAAAAGATGGATTATGTGGCTTTAGGTCACTGGCACGGTTTTGGAAAGGTTGGTAAGCATGACAATGTTTTTTATAGTGGCTCAACTGAGAGAACGTCCCTTAATGATAAACGAAATTCTAAAGGTTTTGTGGTTGTTACTCTTGATGATGACTCTTGTGAACTTACGACAGAGTATAAAGAGATCTATATTCGACCTATAGTCAGTAAGACTATTGATGCGGAGGAGTATGAAAGTTCATTAAGCGAACTGTCGTTTGAAGATACTCTAAACGCCATCGTAGAAGTAAAGTTAATAAACTTAACACCACTCCAGTCTATAGATATCCAAAATGTAGAGATTATAAAGCTTTTTGAAAATGCAATGAGTGTAACCATTAAACGCGAGTTTAAGGAAACAAGCAGTGAAGAGAGTGGGGTGGATATAGAATCTCTTAGTCTGCAACAGTATTTTTTAGAACACATAAAAGAGGATGCAAGCGAAGTTGAGTATGAACGACTCAAAGATAAAGTAGATGGACTATTTAGCGAGTATGAGGAGAGTTATGATGACGCTCAATAAATTACATTTAGAAAACTTTAAAAAGTATGTATGTTATGACATTGAGTTTGGTGAGGGTCTCATAGGTATCATCGGGAAAAATGGAAGTGGCAAGTCTACTATATTTGAAGCGATACTTTTTGCTCTATATGGAGAATTCAAAAACCGTGGAGAAAAAGAGCTAGTACGAAATTCAAATGCCACTACTAAAGATGTGGTAGTAGTCGAACTAGTGTTTGAGTTTGACTCTTGTGAGTACAGAGTTGTGAGAGAGTTCCGTGGAAAGGCTTTGAGTGCAAATGCCAAGTTTTACAAAAACGAAGAGCTTACAACAAGTGGTGCAAGAGAAGTCACAAATGCCATCATCGCACTTACAAAAATGAGTAAAGATGCTTTTATGCACACTCTCTTTGCTTCGCAAAAAGAGCTGACAAGTCTAAGCACCCTTAAAAATGAAGATAGAAAAAAGATGATTCGTCGTCTTTTAGGTTTAGAAAAAATTGACTTTATAGAGAAAGAGCTTGTAGAAAAAAGCCGTGAGCTTAAACGCAGCATTAGTGCATTTGATGAAGTACTTTTATGTGAAGAGGAACTTAGTGCAAAAGAAACTCAAATCAAAGAGATTAAAGTTCTTAGAGAGAGTTTAGTTAAAGATATAAAAGTAAAAACTTTAGAACTTGAAGCACTTAAAAAAGTAGAACTAGAGTTTAAAACTGCATTAGAAGTTTTTGCGAAAACACGAGAAGCTAAACAGAAGGCTTTTAATGAGGTTAAACTTGCTAAAAATACTTTAGATGTCCAAACACAAGCACTTAATAAACTTGAAATAGAGATAAAAGAACTTTCAAATAAAGCTCAAGAGTTAGAAAAACTTTCATCTGTAAAACAGGAGTACCTTGTACTACAAGAGCAACTTAAACTACAAGTAAATGCTAAAGAGATATACCTTAGAAAAGAGGGACTCAAAAAAGAACAGACAGAGTTAAGAGAGCAGTATATAAAAGCAAAGGGTGACATAGATACTCTTGAGAAGGAGTGTAGTGTTTATGGTGAACTTCTAAATCAACAAGAGCTAAAAAACAAGAGTGTGACTTTACTTAGAGAAAACAAAGAACAACTGCATAAAAATGAGAGAACCATAGATACAAAACTCTCAGCAGAACAGAGAGTAGTCTCAGATACAAACATCAAAATACAAAAAATACAGAACCTAGGATCATCATCTGCATGTCCAACTTGTACAAGACCACTTCTTGAAGAGTATGATAATGTTTTAAGCATACTTCACAACACCATAGTAGAGTTACAACAAGGCAAGATAGAAAAGTTTATAAGTGAACTACAAATAGTCCGTACAGATCTTCAAAACTTACAAATACAGCTAAGTAAAGAAGAGCAAGAACTTCAAGTACTCTCAAATAAGATAGCACTTATACAGAGTAAGCAGAGTGATTTACTTAAAGCTAATGAGTACTTTGAAAATGTTAAACATAGGGGTCTTTCAAACAAAAAAGAACTTTCAAAACTAGAAAACTCTATATATGAGCCAAATATACATAAAAAAGTACAAGATGACTTAAATAGCATTAAGCAGAGTTATGAGTATGTACTGAGTTTAGAAACTGAGCTTAAACGCCAAGGACAATTAACCCAAGAGTTAAAGTCTTTGGGTTTAAAACTCAAAGAAACGAAACAGATACTAGTAAAAAGAGAGGAAGAGTTTGGACACATTCTTTACGATGAAGTACAACATCAAACAAAAGAGAAAGAGTTTGTAGAGTTGCAAAAGAGTAAGGATGAAAAACAAGCAACAGTACATACTTTAAATCTAAATATGGCTAAACATGAGGGTGAAGAAAAAGCGATACAATCATCACTAGATGACAATGCCATTCAACTGGGAAAGGTACAAACAAAAAAAGAAGACCTTAAAGACTACGAGAAGATAAAGCTAAGTTTAGTTGAGTTTAAAACAAAGCTAAATGCCAAAGTAGCACCACGAATCTCTGATACAGCATCTAAAATGTACAGTCAAATAACAAAAGGAAAGTACCAACACATCGAGGTAAATAATGATTTCGATTTTTTCATTTATGATGATGGTAAAAAGTATCCAATAGAGCGTTTTAGCGGTGGAGAAATAGACTTGGCAAATCTAGTACTCCGGATTGCCATAAGTAAAACACTAACAGAACTAAGTGGAGCAAGCTCGATAGGTTTCTTAGCATTTGATGAAGTCTTCGGAAGTCAAGATGAAGTAAGACGTATGGAAATATTAGAAGCGTTCCATACTTTAAAAGAACAATACCGACAGATATTTTTAATTAGCCATGAGATGGAGATTAAAGAGATGTTTGAGCGGGTTGTTGAGTTATAAAAATAAAAGGAAAAAGATGCATTATATATCATCAATTACAATTAAAAATTTTAAATCAGTACGAGAAGAAACTTTTCAATTAACAAATTATACACCTCTAGTTGGTTACAACAATGCAGGTAAGTCAAATATACTTGAAGCTATAAAATGGTTATTAAATAAGAGTAGTTTAGCAGAAAATTGTTTTAATAATATAGAAGAGCCTATAGAAATCAATGGTTATATTGAGGGGATAACAGAAGAGATACTTAACCAATTACCTACTGCCCAAAGAAATAGTATACAGCCTTATATTGTTGACAATAGACTTGGAATTAAAAGAACTCAAGAAATCCCATCTGTAAGTGTAAGGCTGATAAATATTGATGTACTAGATACAAATACAGGTGAGTGGGTAAGTAATCCAAATGGTTTAGATACAGCACTAAAAAATCTTTTTCCTGAACCTATAGAAATTGGTGCAATGGAAAATGCTGCTGAAGATATAGGAAAATCTAAAAATACAACAACTATTGGTAAGTTAATTGCTGAGATCATGTCTCCAATTGAAGAAAATCATTCAGCAATTATAACTGAAGCACTTGACGAATTGAAAAAAAAATTTGATGCGGAAGGAGAGGAAAGAGCAGAAGAACTTATCGACTTTGACACAAGTGCTTCTATAAAAGTACAAGATTTTTTTCCAGGTATTTCAATAAAGTTACATGTGCCAACACCAATAATTAAAGATGTGTTTAAAAATGGTACTATAAAAGTTTATGAAAATGATATTGGTAGGGATTTAACTTCATATGGACATGGAACACAACGATCTGTTCAAATGTCATTAGTTAGGCATTTAGCAGATATAAAAAGAGGAAATGCAAATAGAATAACAAATACACTCTTGCTTATTGATGAACCTGAGTTATATTTACATCCACAAGCGATAGAGCAGACTCGTCTCGCTTTAAAAATATTAGCTAATAGCGGTTACCAAGTTATATTTACAACTCATTCACCCCAAATGATTCCATCAGAAGATGTGAAAAACACTTTACTTATCAGAAAATATGATTCTGAAACTAAAGTTAGAAAAAGATTACTAAGTGCTGTTGAAGAGATAGAACAAAATGCTACAAGTCAATTTGAATTACTGTTTTCACTTGAAAATGCAAATCAAATATTATTTTCAGAACATGTATTGCTAGCTGAAGGCAAAACAGAAAAAAGGTTATTACCTTACATCTTTAATAAATATCATAGTAAAACATTAGGAGAACATAAAATTGCATTCACTGAATTAGGTGGATCGGGAAATACACTTAAGTCAATACAAGTATTGAATGTAATGGACCTACCAGCAAAAGCAATTGTTGATTTAGATTTTGCTTTTAAAGAATGTGTTGGTCGTGTTTTAAACGAAGATGATGTAGATGTACTAGCATGTAAAAATAAATTAAGAGAGAACAATAGTATCTCTTTGTCAGAGGACGGGCTACCTAAAAAGAATTCAAATATGAGTGCTGCTGATGCATATCATTGGCTTTCTCAAGAAACTGATACACAAGCTAATATCAATAATTTACATATTAAATTAAAAGCAGTTAATATATGGTTATGGAAAAATGGTGTGATTGAAGAACATTTGAATTTGACTGGAAAAAGTGAACAAGCATGGGCTATGTTTAAAAGACGGCTTGATAATGAAAACTTTGAAAATGTAATCACTGATAATGAAGTTGTTAAGATGTTAGATTGGTTAATAGTTGAGTGATTTCATGAACGAAACAGTAGTTCAATACTTACATCAGGCAGGTATATTAATTCCCATAGTAATCATAATAGGAATAATTACTTATGCTGGAAAAGTTATAGATATCCTTGATAGGTGGAAATTAAGAAAATTAAATACCCTTAGTGCTTTACACTCTAGGGAAAATTTAGACGATGATATCAAAAATATAATAAAGTTTGAAATTGATAATAAAATATTTGCAACTGTGACAGGTATTAAAGTTGGAACTTGTCTTAGAAAACAGCTTATTGCTTTGTATAATAAAAACAATGAATTGTTCACATGGAAAAAAATTCGAATGGCTATACACTATATTACAATTAATAATAAAAAAATAATTATTAAAATTTCATTTGTAGACAAATTGTTAAGTGTATTTGTTGCAATAGGTGCAGTTTTCGCTTTAGTTTTAATTTTCTTTGCTATTGTTGCTCTTACATATGGGGAATATACTACATTTAATCTACTGATATCTTTTATAATGATATTTATAGGAGTAATAAGCTTTTTTTCATATAGTTACTTTTTAATGAAAGTTTATATAGCAAGCCAATTGTCTTTATCTTTAAAAGACGATAAAAAAATCAATAAAACTTCTTTACATTCAGATATATCCCAACAAAAGGTTGATATATGAACCTATCAAAATCCCTATACACCCGAGGAATCCAATGCCAAAAGTCACTCTGGCTTAAAAAGTACAACCCATCAGTTCTAACTCCTCCAGATGCAGCTGCTTTAGCTGTGTTTGATACGGGTAATATTGTTGGAGATTTGGCTTGTAAGCTTTTTCCTAATGGTAAAGAAGTGTTTTTTAATCGAAACTATGACGAGATGATTGCTCAGACTAAGGAGTATCTTGACGATGGAGTTAAGTATATTTATGAAGCTACATTTACTTACAATGGCATCTTAGTTATGGTTGATGTTTTAGAGATAAATAGGGATGGTGTTTGCATCTATGAAGTAAAGAGTTCTACCTCTGTTAAAGATATTTATCTTCATGATGTATCTATACAGTATTATGTCTTACAAAATCTTGGATTTAACATCTCTCGTTCTTACATTGTTCATATAGACAACTCATATATTAGAGATCAAGAGCTTGTTTTAGATGAGCTTTTTAGTATAGTAGATGTTACGGAGGAAGTCTTACCTTTGGTTGAGAGTGTTCCTAGTGTTTTAGAAGAGTTTGAAGAGTCTCTGCGTGATAAAGAGAGTGAACCTGATATTGACATAGGTAAGCACTGTAACAAGCCTTATGAGTGTGATGCTAAAGAGTATTGCTGGAGAGTCCAGAGAGATATACCTGAGTATTCTGTGTTTAATATTTTTAACCTTGGAAGCAAAAAACAAGTGAAGCTATATGAGCAAGGCATAGTAGATATTCAAGATGTTCCAGTAGATTTTACAATGACTGCTAAACAAGCCGAAGCGGTTGAGAACTATAAGTCAAACTCAGTACATATAGATAAGGCAGCCATAAGTGAGTTTTTAGAGACTCTAACTTATCCTATCTATCATTTGGACTTTGAAACATTTCAACAAGCCATACCTCAGTTCAAAGGTATCAGTCCATTTATGCAAATACCTTTTCAGTATTCGCTTCACATTGAGCATGAAGATGGAACTATTGAGCATAAAGAATTTTTAGCTGAGGATGGTATTGACCCAAGAGAACTGCTCGCTCAAAAACTTTGTGAAGACATACCAACCGATGTAACTGTCTTAGCTTATAGTATGAGTTTTGAGAAAAGTGTCATAGAGAAGTTGGCATTACAATATCCAACTTTAAGTGAACATCTTTTAAGCATAAAGGAAAATATTAAAGACTTAATGGTTTCTTTTCAGCAAAAGCATTATGTTACTCCAAGTATGAATGGAAAATATTCCATTAAGTATGTATTGCCAGCACTTGTTCCTAGTATGGATGTGGCTTATACCGAGTTGGATGGCATTCATAATGGTAGTGAAGCGATGAGTGCTTTTGCAAAGATGTCAGATTTAAATGCCCAAGAGAAAATGAGACTTAGAAAATCACTCTTAGCATATTGTAAACTTGATACTTTGGCTATGGTAGAAGTGTTGAAAAAATTAAGAGAGGTTGTGGATGATTGATTATAGTACGAAGATAACAACACATAGAGATCGAAATGTAATAGACAATATAGACGGTTCTGTTGAGAGTGATAGAGGAAGAATTTTATCTGCTTCGGCGTTTAGAAGACTTCAAAAACGCACACAAGTTTTCGCTCTAGAGTTAAATGCATCTATAAGAACAAGGTTAACTCACTCTTTAGAAGTTGCTCAAACAGCTCGATATATCTCTAAAAGTATACTCACAAAACTTAAAGAAGAGGGACTAGATAAGTATGGATTAGAAGAGCTGGAGAATGCCTTTGTCTCAACGTCAGAGATGACAAGTCTGCTTCATGATATAGGTAATCCACCCTTTGGGCATTTTGCGGAACAGACGATTAACAAATGGATAGAACAAAATACATTAGAGATTTTAGATTCATTTGAAGAAACATCTGCTAAAACTAAAGAGCTAAAAGAGATAGTTACAAAAGATATAACAAACTATGATGGTAATGCTCAAGCTATCAGAGTTATCAGCAAACTGCAAAGACTAAACCTTTCATATACTCAAATACTAGCAGTTCTAAAGTACACGAGAGGTGCTTATGAAGATAAACCGCAAGAAAGTGCTTTGGATTACTTGAAAAAGAAACCAAGTTTTTACTATAGTGAAAAAGATTTTATTGAGAAGATACAGGAGACTTTAGGTGTAGAACCTGGACATAGATTTCCACTTACTTACATCATGGAAGCTGCAGATGATATCTCTTACCTTACTGCCGACCTTGAAGACTCTGTTGAAAAAGGAATTCTTAGTCTTGATAACGTATATAGACTCATAAAAGAGGAGTGTAAGAGAGAGGGTGAAACATATCTTTTAGAGCTCATAGAAGATAGATATAAAAAAGCTCAAGAGAATGAAGAACCTTATCAGTTTAGTATGTTTTTTACTATCTTTAGAGCATCAATAGTCGGTTCTTTAGTTCGTCATGTTGTAGATATTTATGTAAATAATCACAAAGAAATTTTTGAAGGAAGCTTTAACTATGCACTTCTTGATTATGACAAAGAGAGTAAGTACTACAAAGCGATTAAAATTTTAGAAAAAATATCAAAAAAACATATTTATCAAAACTTGGATGTTCAGGAGTTAGAGCTACAAGGTTACAGCATCATCAATGGTCTTTTAGATATTTATAAACCACTTTTAGAGTTGAATAATCAAGACTTTCAGAATTTACTACTGGATGATGGGATTGAGTGTTTTGTATCGATGAGACTTATAAAGAGAGTCTCGTCAAAACAGATAGTCGCTTATCAAAATGATGTGAAAAAACTGGATATAGGTTTAAAAGAAGAGTACACTATTATGGAGTGGTACTTCAGAGTTAGACTCATCATAGACTATGTAAGTGGTATGACAGATGACTTTGCTCTTCATGAGTATCAAGTACTAACAGCAATTAAATAAAAAGGATAAAAAATGTCAGGAAGTAGCTCATCAGGAAGAGGTTATGGAGGTGGTATACCAATGGATACACCAATAGTTAACTGTTCAGGTTTAACATTAAATACACGGGTAATGTCCCCCGTTATGCCGTATTTTTCTAAGTCTAAAGTTGGTACAATTCTAAAAGTTAAGTTAGATAATTCCACAATAGTACTCATTAATGAAGTAGGTGATGTTGTGGGGTCTATTTATCCACCAAAGGTTGAGAGTTTAATTAAGTGTTTAGAAAATGGATATAAATATGTTGGAGAGATAATTTCTATCTCTGGTGCACAAATTAATATAGAAATCAGAGCAACATAGTATGGTACATATCGTAGGTGGTTTTTATCAAGAGCTTTGTTTATATCCAGAATGGAATTATCATTTTGGTTCAGGGGGAAGGGCGGCAGCTTGTTTATCTCAGTTTGGAACAGAAATTTCTTTTCATACTTATATAAATAAAAGAACTCAAAAAAGTTTTAAATCTTTTGCCAATGCTCATAAGATTAAATCCTATGCTGTAGATTCATCTGAAATTATTCAATTTGAATATTATCATTCTTTATCGACACCAAATATATATACATTAAATAACCCCTTGATAAAACAAGAACAAATGACAGTAGCAGAAGATATTGTTATTTGCTATGGGATGATGGAAGCTTCTAATCCTGTAATACATGCTGATTATGTGGTGTTTGATCCTCAATCAGAAAATACACCATCAATGATTTTTGATAATGGCTCAACCATGAACCATTTAGCTTTAGTTTTAAATGTAGAAGAAGGTAAAAAATTTACAGGTAAAAATACTATACAAGAAATTTCAAAAGCGTTATTTAAAAAAAGTGATTCTTTAGAAGTATTAATTTTAAAAGATGGACCATTTGGAGCTCATATTTTTTATGGAGATGAATACTGTCATATCGATTCGTATGAGACGGAGAATATTTTTAAAATTGGCTCTGGTGATATTTTTGTAGCAGTATTTGGATATTTATGGGCTTACGATAAGTTGTCACCTCTTGAAGCTGCAAATAAAGCATCTTTGGCCACTGCTATGTACTGTAACACAAAAAATATAGTTGTTGATAAAAACAAATTATTTAAAGAAATAAGTTTTAAAAAAATTAAGGTCAATAAAGAGAGTTTTGAAAAAAAGATTTATCTTGCGGGGCCATTCTTCACCATGTCTGAAAGATGGTTGATAGAAGAAGCCAAAGGACAATTAGAAAAATTTGGAGCTAATGTCTTTTCACCTTTGCATGATGTAGGTTATGGTGATGCCAGTGTCGTCGCTAAGGCTGATTTAAAAGGAGTTGATGACGCTGATATACTTTATGCAGTATTGAATGAATATGATCCTGGGACAATATTTGAAATTGGATATGCAATATCTAAAAATATCCCTGTAATCATTTTTTTAGAAAATCAAACACCAATAAATATGACAATGTTTGAGGGTTCTGGTTGTATTATAGAAAATGATTTTTCATCTTCCATATATAAAGTTATTTGGGAAGCATCTAAAAGATCATGATAGCTTTATTATTATCCGGAGGAATTGATTCAGTTTCTATATTATATTGGAAAAGACCAGACATTGCATTAACAATTGACTATGGACAAAATAGTGCTAAAGCTGAGATAGAAGCATCCTCTTATGCATGTAAAGAGTTAAATATAGATCATCATGTGATTAGTATTGATTGTTCTAGTTTAGGATCTGGTGATTTATCAAAAGAAAGCCCTGCTAGTCTTGCCCCAAATAGTGACTGGTGGCCATTTCGAAATCAAATGTTGATAACGTTAGCAGCTATGTACTTAATAAAACTCAATGTTAACAAAATTTTTATAGGGTCAGTACAACCAGATGAACAATTTAAAGATGGTACAAAAGAATTTACAAGTTTAATCAATAATTTAATGATGTATCAAGAAGGAGGAATTATAATAGAGGCACCTGCAATTAATCTTTCATCAAAAGAATTGATTGCGATTTCTAAGATACCATCTTCTTTATTATTTTGTGCTCACTCTTGTCATAAATCAAGTGTTGCATGTGGTCAATGTCGTGGTTGTAATAAATATATTGCTCTTGTTGATGTACTGTAAGAAAATGATCTGAATGAAAATTCTTGTATGGAAAATCTACTATTGGCTAATGCTATTAACGAGTGTTACAGTGATAGGTTCTTTAATTGCTCTGCCAATTATGGATTTGGATAACTTAAATGATATATTTGAAAATAGAAATGTATTTACAAATATATATGATATTGTATTTATAGTTATATATATAATCTCTATCATAGGACTAAGAGGTTTTATTTATAAAAAGAGATACTTTACAAAAGAGTTATGGAAGTTTATATTTTTTATGCTGCTTATTGAGTATATAGGTAATGAAATTTATACTTTTAATGGCTATGATGAGCTCGAACACATACTTGAAGCGATAGGGACACTACCAATTTTATATGCTTTATATGAATATGTATTTAAAATACATGATATATGGAAAAACAATGATGACTAAGACTCAAAAAATAGTTTCGATACTCTCGACTCTAACGATAGGTGCAGTTGGTGGACATCATATTGACGACATAGTTGAAAAGTATAATTTAGAGATAGGTAGATATCCAATGAAAGTTGAGTATACAATTACTAATAGCTGTCTATCTAGTGTTGAAAAACCTATGTCTATCGCTAAGTATAGAAAAAAATTTGAACATTGTATATGCGCATTTGAAGAAACACAATTTAAATATGACTATGCTAGTTATCAACTTGATGAGAATGAGTTTCTCGATATATTTGAAGAGAGTGCTAAAGAGTGTCAAGCTACGAGGGATTAATCCCTCAGTAGTGTTTAGTCATCATCCTCCAGATATTCATCATTGTTAGGATTGTGAGCATCAGCCCAGTCATCCATATCAGAGTCGTTATTTGGATTGTTGATATCGGAGTATATATCTAACTCTTCTTGTGACATATCAGAAGTATTCATAATTATTTTTCTTTTTTGGTTGCGTTTTTGTCAGCTGTGCTTTGCACTCTAGCGGGAAAGCTCTTTTTCTGTATATCTATGCCTTTCTTTGCATTTGCAGATTGGATTTTAGCTGCATCAGCTCTAGTCATTGTTTTTTTCTTTGCCATAGGTGGCTCCTTAAAGTATTTTTCCTAAACAGATGTTAAGATGGTAGAATTATAAAATAATAAGAAGGGACTTTAGGGGACAAAATGGAAGTAAATATTAGTGATAAACAAGATGAACTAAAAATATGGATAGACAAAATAGGCTTAAAGCAAAAGCATTTTGCTCAAATATATGCTGAGGGTTTATACAATGATCCTACAGAAGATGATATTCGTATTTTCTATGAGAAGTTTAGAGGACATATGAAAAGATCTACTACTAAAGTGTCAACTATAGATATATACTTAAACTTCTTATTTGAACTGGATGAGTTTAAGAATACTAGTTATGTAAAGCCTAAGTTCCATTTTGAGGATAAATTTAGTAAAACTTTTAATGATAGAATGCAAAAAATATCTGAGGATATGGATATTTAATACATTTCTTGAATAACAAAATAACAAGTTGTAGTCTGTGTAATTGTTGTTATTTTTTAGATAGAATACTATAATTATCTGAAAACAACTATAAAGGTTATATTTTGAGTGCATTCGAGAAAATTCTAAATTCTATTAAGCCTGAAAATAACCTAGCAGGTCATATTAAGATTGGTCTACAAAATATTGATACTTTAACAATAGCAAAAAAAGAACTAGAACTAGAACTAATAAAACAAAAAGATGCTAAAAAGTCTCAAGAGAAATATAATAATGATGAGTTTATTGGTAGTATTATGTATTAACTCCATTAGAGACATACTCCTTGTGTGTGTTATTTACTGTTCAGGATGAAATGTATATCATTTGATTGAATAAATAGTTAGAGGTTAAGATAAAACATGGCAAAAAGAGACCCAAATAAAACAGCTAGAAATCGGCGTGTTGCTGATATAAAAATACAGCGGCGAGCAATACAGCCCCTTGTTTTCGATGAAATGCAGACAATCTCCGATGGAATGTACACTAAAGAGGCTTCTCTGAATGCTTTTATCGGGAGTAAAACAGATGACTATATTAAGCTTTATGACGAAATCATTCAGACGCCTATGGAATATAAAAGTAAATGGCTTTCTGGGCTCAAACGTTGTTATACAAAAGCCTTAAAGTCTGGATCCAACCCACGACATGTAGTTATGTATAACCTAATAACTGGGGAACTTCCAAACTTCAAAAAATATGTATCATTATTTTTAGAAAGCTCTTTTCTTAAGCATTACGAAGAACATTATAAAAAAAAGCCAAAGATTGATGAGAGTGAGTACTGGTTTGGGAATAATAATGATGAATTTGGTTTACTTGTTACACCTCGATTTTCGAATAATCAATGGGAAAATGACAAATCTGAAATAAGACATTTCAAAAAACCATATTGGACGATTGCACATGTTATGGAGACTGGTCTATGTTATATGGATGAGGCTCACGAACGTACCTTTTCAAATATAGAGGATTATCTTCAATTTTTTCGCGATATGGTTAGAAGAACTAAGTCTAAATATCAATTGGAAATTGCTGATAGATATATAGAGCATATTCGAGCTAGTGATGATCCATTGTCTATTCCTTTATTGATTCCAGAATTAAGATATGACCATCATAAAAAAAAGCATCAACATCGCCTCGATTACTTAATTATTAATCCATGGACATTGGAAAAATATGGCTTTGAATTTTCACCATGGTCGGCACATGGTAAGCTGAAAGGTGCGAATAGGAAGATGGTTGAGTATGATAAAGATTCAAGAGAAAACTTTGAAAAAGAGATGAAGAAACATAAAAGGTACTGGCGAAAGTATGGGGTGACATATATTATCTACACCGATGAGGACCTTGTCTTGATGGATGAGATTTGGAGTGAAATGAAAAACTTACTTGAAGTACCACAAGTAGCTGAAGAACTTGAGTTTGCATTAATTGATGAAATAGATGGTCTCTCCTAAGTTTACAAGTTGAGTGATAAACGAAAGGTGACTTATTTATATCAGTCGCTACAAAAAGAGAAAGATTGGCATTTAATAATAAAGTTATAGAATTAATGGCTTATAATTCAGGATACATATGTCTTACAAATAAATCTACTTGCTGCTGCACTAGTCTATAAATATCTCAATATAGAGGTGAAATTACAGCTAAAGATTTAAGTAAATATTTTGAAGTGAGAAGAGCATCCATCACTCAAAAGACTTTTGGCTTGAAAGTAGCGCAAAACATTTAAAAAGTAATGAATCATATGAGTTTATAAACAAAGAAGATACACTTCTTGAAACCTATAAGAAGTTCACTAAAAATGGTAACCGAAACAGCTCTTGTCTACACAAGTTTTACAACTTCAGGATAGAGTTTATCAGCTTGTTTATGAGCAATGTCTGCGGCCTCTTCTTTTGTGTATACATATGTGTCTTGAGACTTGAGTTTTATGTATCTGTGCACATCGAGGAGAAAACCCCTCTTGAGGTTCTCATAGATGTATTTGTAGATTACACTTATGCAGCAGTAATGCACCAAGTGATAACAATAGATCGTCTAGCTTAAAAAGCATAGAACAAATATTGGATGTGATTCTAACAAAGGTGCTCATGTTGAGTGTATGATAGGAAGTACGAACAGTGCACGTAAGAGTGGTGTTACTCTACATTTTATGTGGTTAGGTGAGTAAAAGAGTATATCTAGTTCAATTGAGCATGAAGGACAGCACTGTTGTATTCATAAATCCTTTCGTCTCATCAAGAGCAATTAGACTATGAATCCGCTTTGAGTAACTTTGAAAGTTATATTGTCCATATAAAGGTCACTAATAAACAATTAGGGTAAAGTCCCATCATTCTTATTACTTACTTAAAACTTTATGTCGAGTTTCATAGTTAAATGTATTATTTCAAAGTAAATTGAACAACAAAATATTGAATGCTACTAAAAATCAAAGAAACATAACATATTATTGATATTTTTCTTAATTTATGAAAATTATTATGATAAAGTTGTAAAAATAAACATTGCCGGAGTTGTAAATGAACAAAACATATGATATTACAATTGTATCCCTGGATACCATCATTCAAGAAGTAGAACAAGGGCTTAGAGTATTAAAAAGTCAAATATCACCAAGTGGTGCATGGGATTGCTATTGTACTATTTCAAGAGATAAAGAAGAAGAATCTACTTCAAATTCATGTGATCACATAGAAAAGCTTACATCATCTATAAAAGATGCTTACACAGAAGCAAAGAATACTATATCCGTTGATTTAACATGCAAACCTGGTATGCGACCTTATGACATTGATGAACCATTCGCTATGATGATGTAAGATAAAAATCCAAAATTTCAGGATACTGTGGAGAATTTCTACTTTTTGTTTTCTGAAATTATTCTAGGTTATCTGGAGAGCTATAGCAACATTTTTATCTTGTGTATTTATATTATTGAATTCTTGTGAAGGAATCTCTTTTATTTTGGAAATTATTTGTGTATAGTTTAACATTCAAGATTATATCAAAGTGTAATTTTATAAACTTATAAACAAAGGATCTCAATGTTTAAACTAAAGAATGACATATTTGCTTTTACAGCATTATTCTTAGTACTAGTAGGATGTTCACAACATAATGTACCTTTATCAGAAAAGAAGCTTTATGACAACACACATCATGTTGTAGGAAAGAAAAAAGATGCTATTAAAACTGTTAACTATGTTGAAAAACTTAATAATAGAATAGTTAATCAAGTCACGTTTTATATTGATAAATTTCCATATAGAAAAAAAATAAACTTGTGTCAACAAGTATATAGTCAGAACAAAAATGCAAAATTTGATATTCATCAATGTGATGGATATGTTTATATAACAAAATCACATGTGGCTTCGTATGATCTCACTTTTCCAAAAAGCAGTGAAATAAAGAATAATGTACTTCTGTTATACTCATCTAATATTAGTGTCTCCGGTGCTATTACAATTCTTAATTCTAATAGTAATATTCAGGCGATACATGAATCTAATTGGTATTTCAAATAATATAATATGCAGCTTTATCGCTGCATGCATCTAGTAATTAGTAATACACACCTCTCTAACAAGCTCACAATCATTGTATGAGAGTAGATAAAAGAACAGATCTTCTTTATCTAGTGGTATTAGTGTCATGTGTAGATCTAAAACTATACTTCATTTACAGTTATATCCCCATAAATAAAGGGTAATTGGTATATTGGTTAACATAAGTTATGTAAAGTACATTCTATCAATTATATAACCAGTTTATAAGTCCAACTTTTTAAGACATTTTTCATACTCTAATGTATACAAATTATAGTTTTTAGCAGTAGTATCAGACAGAGA